>Ga0153950_1001125_pt1 | contig 11845 bp, 12 predicted proteins | sample TSNJ034MetaG_FD_104737 | JGI IMG/M metagenome (GOLD analysis project Ga0153950, IMG submission 104737) | Attine ant fungus gardens microbial communities from New Jersey, USA - TSNJ034 MetaG | ecosystem: Host-associated > Fungi > Mycelium > Unclassified | place: USA: New Jersey, Wharton State... | reverse complement strand
TGGCGTTACTCCTCTGTGTGTACAGCCCACAATGGGACTTTAGCACAAGGTTTATAGAGCAAAAGGAATACCAGTAAACTACTGAGCACTGCTCAATTGCAAGGTCAGGTCTTAGACACAACACCTGAGCTTGGTACTGTACTTCTACTGTCAATCCTTAACTGATTGACAAGTTCCCTTAAGCCAAGGGCCCAGCTATGTATGGAGGTGACTAGTGATCATGGTGACCACTGGTTGAGGGTTGAGATGGTTATGAGAGTAAGGATGAGCAAGGTCCAAGGTAGACAGTGTTCTAGATGTGGAATCGAGTTCTCATTTGATTATGGTACACTACTTATACATATCCTATGTTTACTTCTATTTATGGACTCCTGCATATCTCTTTTAGTCATTCCTCAGTTTTCTAATTAAAAGAAAAAGAAAAAAAGAAAAAGAAAATAAATAATGGCTTAGCTGTTTTGACTGTGTCATGACAGTAGGACTTTTCTTGTCCTTAATAATGTTGTCAAGAGGAGTGATGGAATGATAGTTTTGAGTAGGCAATGTTGGTTTAGGTGTACTATTGGCACTTTTTTTTTGTTTAAGTATAGCTAATTCCAGCTGGATTTAGGCAAGTTGAGCTTGGAGTCTGGAGACTTTGGTGTCAGTGTTGTCCTCTTGGTCAGGGCCCCTCTCTGGGGTGATCTATAGGTTCTCATTTAGGTTGTTGATTTCTGGGATTTGGTGTATAGACTGGGAGTACATAGTAGGACAAGTTGTAGTGCACTAGGTTGTTTGGGCAATTTTCCAACAAGGAATCTAGTGGATAGCAGGATGGGGCTGGACTAGGCAAGGCAGGGCAAGACAAGGCTTGGTGATCAGGAGTATAGGTGAGCCTCAAAATGTCAGGGAATCAAGAATAAAAAGCTGAGTTTATAACAATTTGAGGCTAAGAAAGTTGCTCTACTCCTCATAAGTTATGTCAACTATTATGTAATATTAAGAATAATGTTAGAATTAATTGTTATTGATTGTTTAACTCTGACACTGCACTATGCTCTGTTGGCACCTTTCTACAGCAAGTTGCTCAGCCACTGTACTATGCTGCTATAAGCAGTTACACTTCTGTGTATAATTCTTAATAGAGCTGGAAAGAATCACCTTTGATGAATTTGGGTGTGCTTATGACTGGGTTTCACACTAAATTCATCCCACCCCTCCAGTTCTGTCTGTTCCTTGTCACCAACATTCTCCATTATCAAGTCACTCTGATCAGTCTCATGAGAGCAGGCTTTGTAGTAAGCTCATGACAGATTCTCGTTCTTGATACAGGACTAATTTTGATCTTGTTCACCCTTCCTGATTTCTCCTCAACTCAGTCCTCACTCCATTTTTCATTTGCTGAGAGTGCTTGTCCATATGTGCCTTTCTTCCTTCCCAACAGGAAAAACTACCAATTTATTTGAATTACTTTGACAGAGCTTTTGGTACAGGAGATAGTCTGGACAATTACATTCGCCAAAGCAAAAACATGTTTTGAGAGAGACGAACAAGAACTCAAGTAGAGAAGCTCATGGGACTCATCCTACTTTCCAATTCACTTATCCATTTGAACATCTCCGAGTACTTGAGCTGAGGACAAAACGTACTTTTCCAACAGGTTTCCTATCTCCTTCCCCTTTCGCTCGACTTTTGTCAACCACTCCTTATCAATGAATTCCGTCCACTTTCTGCCAAGCATCGTGTTAGAGAGGTCCACCCTCGTTGTCTTCTCTCTGGGTATCACTCTAGACGATTGCACGCATAGATTGACCCTATGCTCGACTGGAACCCAAAACAGTCGTTCATTGTCCCAACCCACTACCCATCCATCTGTCATGTCGGAAGGCACGAGCTCATATCCATGAGTAGAATCCCAGTGCTCATCTGTGAGATCCGCTATGTCCCATATTCTCAAGCCAAATTTACTGGAATACTGCGCCAACTTTGTTCCATCTTGTATAAACGCCATGTCTGCGCGTCCTTGGCCCCAAATTTTAGCGTACAGATGGCCGGTATAGACATCAAGGAGATGTATTTTATTTTCATCTTCAAACCAAAGAGCGATAAGTCTGTCGTTAGGAGAATGTTTGATCAGAGTAGGTGAGAGGGCCATTGCATACACCTGGGACGTTCGAAACTTGGAAACGAGTTGGCCGGTTCGTGTGTCCCAGACTCGGACGTGAGAGTCACCCCCTGACCAGCATGCAAAGAGTCTCCCATCGGGTGAGTACTTAGGCGCGTAAATATCTACTGGATTGTCAACAAAGTCGATAGGATTAAATTGGGCAGTGTCATGATTCCATGAATAACATTTGGCAGAGGAATCAAAAGGCACGATGACGACGGTCAAGCCATCAGGTGCCGGGAGTGAGCACCAGTGGTTTTCGATCTTAATGTCTAAAGAATACGTGCATTCGAAACCTGCGGGATCCTGCCGATGCCACACTTGCAGAGATGCTGAGTCATCATCTGAGGCGCATATAACCAGGTCGTTGCATGGTTGGAAGGCAACCTGCCAAGACCGGACATCTTTTGTCGGCCAGGGGTTGAATGAGACGCGATTGATCGGGTGCACTGTATCGCATATGGTGACGAGAGATCTTGATAAAACACTACCTGATCTTCATCGGGGGAAAATGCAATCTTCATGCGATATTTGTCTTGCTTGTCAATATCCGTACGCAATACGACTTCCCCAGTAATCATATCCAAGAAATTAATATGAGATTGCCCTGATCTTGTAGCCACCACCTTTCCAGAATGTAAGAATGCAATGAATTCTGGCATATCGGCATCAGCTTGAGTGTCCATAGTGTCAGCCTGATTCATCGCCAAATTCTCCAGGTCCAGTTCCTACATCCTTACACTTCCATCTTCACATCCAACTAAAAGCCTGTGGCCATCCCGTGATGGACAAATACTAGATATAAGTGAAGTGGTTGGAGGATTTGTCCCCCAGATCGGTTTTGAGCCAGTTACTGAGACATCATATATTTCCACTGTGTGATCTCGTTGGACAAATAGGTGATTAGTGAGGGGCGAATGAATGGCATGTGATGCAGAACGGAAATTAAGGCTGAGGGATGCCATTTCCTGTGTGTCCAGTCGCCGCCAAAGGTAGATATTTTTTCCCCGAGATATGGCTATCAAAGAGTCACTGGTTGGAGAGAAGCGGAGTGATTTCAGACTATTTCCAGGAGGATACGAGAATTGTCGGGGATCCTTGCCATCTTCCACATTCTATAATTCAATGACACTCTCAGACTTCTTTTCTACGGCCAGAAAATGCCCATCAGGAGAAAATTGGGTGCGGGTGACATCATTCACCTCGAACAACTTTTCGGATATCAGGCAGCCATTGCTAGCATCCCATGACTTGACCACAATCCCAGTTCGGACTCCACCATCATCTTGAGAATCGCCCCAGTCAATTCTCCGAATGAATTTTCCATCTTGATCTATCCAATGCGTCGACGCAATTGTCTTGCCGTGATGAATGAAGACGAAATCCTTGCCCTCGATCTGAAACTTCTTCTTACCTATCACAATGTCCAAGACTATTGCACAGTTGTTGAACTTGAGTAGAATATGTTTGTCATCAGGACTGAAGCAGGCACCATGTATATACCGATCGTAAGGCAGAACAAATGGACCTGAAATGCAATGTCCAGTTTCAGAGTCACAGGCACACATAATTATACCATTGTATGCTGATATGGAAGCAAAGGTACGTTGATTGGGTGAAAAGATGCGGTACACGTCATTCTTGTGGTGCTCTGCAGTGAATACTACCATTGGCCATTGCTTAGGTTGCCCTTCAGTGACCGCAACAGTGTTGGGAAATCTCGAACGGAAATTTGTGGCAACAAGAGATTGTTTGGGTGCAAAGGAAAGGGCAGAGACATAGATTTGGGGGGCGCATTGAGAGATCGGGACGATGAATGCAGAAATGAATCGGAGGGCATCACAGATATATAATGCCAGCTTATGACTGGGGTTGAGGTTCTAAGCAGCTAGCATCAGAGACGTATTGTAGGAAATGAACTGGAGACATACCTTCCAAGATAAAGCCCTTTTCAGGATCAAAGTTGCTTCATAAGTTTTACCCGATAGGCTCATCGCCTCCAACCAGAACAACAGCTTCTCATACATCACAAAATTCACTGCTTCCATCGACGTTTCGTCAGATGTGTGAGCGAGATGATCAGCCCAATATTGACATGAATATGAAACAAGAGGAGAAATAGTGGTTTCCGCAGTAGCCTGAATATCCACATTCCTTACAATGGAAGATTCCAAGCTGCACATGTTGAAGTGGAGCTTGGATGACGCCAAAGTTTTCAAACATAGCACAGTGAGCTGACGTTCTTGATGGACACGATTCTGGATATCTGAAAGTTCAGGGTGTTGTTGGGGAAAGGACGGAGATAAAAGAAAGTTCTTGAAAGACGGATGATGGAAGCGAAGGACAGGACTAGAATCAATAACCGACATAAGTCCCTTTCGGATGGACCCTAACCTGTCCACATCCGAACCCATAATCTTGACTCCGGGAAGCATGATAAGCATATCGTCCTTGAGCGGTTCCTTGGCAAAAATCATTGCACCGATAACGGAGATGACTGCCTTGATGTCTTCCTTTTCGAGACCGTGTCTGAATGATGCTTTAATTATGGTTGAGTACAGGGAATATAAGTTTGTTAACCCCTTTCCACCATCCTTTTCAATCATGGCAAACCGTGCTTTGGGATCCCACTCGAGGAAATTGGCGACTGTTGTTGCCCAAATGAATACCCCAGCAGCACGAGGAACCAGGCAATTGAGCGCCTTTTTGATCAATGCACCTTCCATTCCCATACCTTCGAGACGTGACTTGAGGAATATATGGATGTCTTCAGAAGCACTACCTCCCGGTTCTACATCATGGCCAGAGGGGACATTGACATGGATACTGATGGGCTCGGGGAAGATTCTGGTGGTGTGGTCCTCTTGCCGGCTTGTAATGACCAACTTGAACTTCTTCAGGTGATTTACTTGAACCCAACGCTGGAGCGTGCGTAAAAGAGCGCTGTGATCATTCTGCTCTGAGGAGTCGTGCCTGAGACCACCACATTCGTCCAACGCATCAATTACAATCACTGGAAGTTCTCCAAGCAGAACATTATTCAGCAAGGATAATGGTGTCTCGATGAGCAATTTGAAAAGCTGATCAACATCTGATGAAATGAGCTTCCTGCTGCTTTGGGTTAAGTGTTTTCGAAGGGAGGGGTGCAGGCAGGCAAGGTCATACGCGACGGCTCGCCACAAGGCATCTGTAGTGATGGTCGTAGATCGTGTCCTGTCGAACCGGAAGCATATTACATGTCGATGCTGATCCTGCAGTCGAATGGCAATGCTAGCTGCCAAGGATGATTTTCCAACACCAGGAAATCCCATTATCCAAATCACATTGGGGCCGTTGACATTCTTCACCTCTTTTTCAATCTTGGTCAAAATGTCATTGCGCGTGCCTTCCATGCATGGATTGCGGAGAGAGAGCTTGTCTCCCATAAGTGCATGCTTCAAATCATCTAGTTCTTTCTTCTCAATTTGTGCTTTGTGGATCTCTATAGTGAGATTTCGATCGAACTCGTCCTCGAAGTCATCGAGTCTGTGCTTGAACTCAATCGCTTTCTTCTTTTGAGAGTCAACAAAGATGTATTTGTCTGGAGCCAACTGATCAGTCGCGAACGCATTCAGACGAATTGATACATACACATCCGACTTTTCAGCCATCTCCAAATGAAGTCGACCACTTCTTCCATGATCCGGGGGAACCGTTTAATAGTACTGCGCATTTCATTCGAGACTGGAACTTCCTTGAGCCTATTGAGCTGGTCAGAGAGACGTTGGATGCTCTCTGCAAGGCTTTTCATCGCTTCATAGGATTCCCTTTGAGTCTTCAAATGCTGCCAGAACTATCAGTCATATAACGTTGAAAATAGAATAGGAACCAACGTTGTATACGACCTGAATACCAGAGAGTACGGCATGTGCGACAGGATTCAGCTGCTTCAAGTCAGACAGCATATGGGCGTGCTAGTCAACAATCAACTACCTTGCTGATTGCAGCTCCTAGATCAATAAACAGCCCAGCAGCATTGGTTGGAGAATTGAAACGATCCAGAGCAGAATGTAACTCGTTCAGCTCTAGCAGTATCGTCTGGATTTGTGGTCTCAGTCTCTCTAGACCAGCATCGCAAACCTACCATTGTGTTTGAAGAGTAAACCAACATAACAGTAATAATGATAGCGTACCTCGAAGACCAACCACAGCTGTAATTCTTGAATTGGATTATCAAATTGCACCTTGAAGTTTACTGAGGTCCTCTGATTAAATTAGGAGCGATCGAGGTAAAGATTAGCTCACGATCTGTTCCTGTTTTAGAAAACAAATGTTTTCGTAAATCATCGAACTTGATATGAGCTTTGCACATGGGTCCCTCCTCTGAACCACGCTCGCGAGTGAATATTTTCCATCGTCGGGAATTTTTTTTGTGTATTTCAATATTGAGTTCACTTCCTTCCACAAGCATGCTACGCCACATGAATATATGACTGCTCGAACACAATAAGTTCAACTTACCATCCGTTTTGGGTGAGCTTCGAGGACTGTTCATCCCTGATGCTGTTGTCCAACTTTCTCTTAAGGCGACGTTTGACGCTGTCAGAGCATTTGACAATCAATGACTGGAAATTTATCTTTATCAAGCTTTCCAATGAATTCTGGATGTTAATTTAGTCCCTAATCTACTGAGCCGATCGAACCAAGTAACACTCACCGACAACTCGGATGGCTGAAAACAATTCGACTGGATCCACCATACTTCAACTATTGGAGAGAGAGAGAGAGAAGGGAGTGTGGGATGTTATCACACGAAGAACAAACCTGTGACATAGGAATGATCGAAGCAGCTATCATTGTCCCGAGAGTTGAACCAGGTGGGAACTCGATCCAGACAGCGAAAAGTGGGAGCACCAGTACGGAAATCCATTGAATTGAGTAACTGTTCTAGTAACCACAGTCCAGATTGTATCGTTCGATTATCACGGCAGCTAAATCTTCGAAGACAAGTATGATTTACCTTACCGGATCACATGACAATGAACTATGTTCTCGTTTTAACACTCATCTCTACACTTGATTCTGGACCTGCGCACCAATGGCAGTCTGTCACTGCAGATATTTAAGATGATATCGATATTCGCGATCTCACACCCTCGAAATATGGTGGCTACAAAATGACGAGTGACAAGCGCTTTGAATGCCTTGTCAGACCACCGACTCCCTCGGGTGCAAAGGGTCGGTGCTTATCCTAGAGCATGTTGTGGGCCATTAATGGTCTGGTAGCTCAGTGGTAGAGTGTATAGGCTAGTGACCTTAGGTCACTCTCTCGCTTTGCTTTTGATGGGTAGCATAAATTTCATCATTATTGTATTATGTAATATCTCATTAGTTATCTGCATCATTGACATCATCACTACACTCTGGTAGCAAAAGCACTTCTCTCTTACCACCATCATATGGTAGCGCCCAGTAGAGATCTAGCAAATATACCATTTTCTTCTCCTCCCCAGCCTCAGTCCAACTATCAGGCCCCACCCTATAGCCTTCAAACAACCTCAATAATAGATTGCGAAGACAACTACACCAGAGGTTGCTCCAGGTTGCCCTCAAGCAACAGACAGAGAGATCTGTCCATGGAATCTAACTCCTCTTCTGTAGATTATGCTGAATGGATGTGTGCTTAGTCTGACAACTATCATGACTTGGCAAAACAGCTAAGTTATTATTTATATTTCTTTTCTTTTCTTATTTGGACTTACTACAAGAAAGGAGTGTGGGAAAGTGTCACATAACAAATGTCACACATCACAGTCACATGTCAGGATGTCACAAGGCTCATGTCATATGATGAGTGTGGGAAAGTAGTGTACAGACCATATAGTAGTTATATAAGTAGTGTACAGAATCTAATAGGGACTCCATCAAGTTCTCCTTGTCAACTCAGACTTGGAGTGTGATTAAGTCATCTCAGGCTAAGTTGCTACAACAACCTATCATGGACTGAACAAGTTGAGGCCAAAATACAGCCAACCTCCTCCCATAAGAACCCCTCTATTGCCAACAACATGTTCAATATATATACTCCAATGCCTCATGGCATCAGCACAGCCACAGCTCTCTCCCCACCCAACCTGGATCCATCTGTAATCTCTTATCAGATAAATCAACCTGTCAACCCTCAGCTATAGGATAGCAATTTCTCTTCTATCTCACTCTTTGGCACCAATAAATCCCTCTTTGGCAATGCAGATAACATAGTGTGCTCTCTCCTAAGAATTGCAACATTTGTTAGACAAAGGCACCTGGGTGACAAATCTGACAAGGATATCTCCCAAATAGCAAATTTTGGACATGCTACATGGGACCTGATCTCAGCTATTTATGAAGCTGGCTGGAACAAACTCTCCATTAACAACAACAACAGATCCCTCTACCAACATGTTGCTTCTAAATTCAACAATAGCAGCTAGACTAAAATCTCCACTACTTTGCATCAATCCAAGTCAAGTCACATGACTATCAGAAAGACCCTGCCCCTCTACCCCCTTGCCCATCTAAAGAAGTTAAGGCTAAATCCAAATTATCCCTAGAAAAATTCAACAGAAAATCCAACTCTCTTACCTTTGTGTAGGCTGTCAAATCTGCAACAAATGTCCTTCACATCAAAGAAGCATTCCCAGCACTCCCTAACAAAAAAATTTTGGAAATTCATCAAGCTGTCTTTTCTACTCCAAAGATCAAAAAAGTTCAAATTATCACAAAGGACTCATCTAGGAAACAAGCCATCATTCTCCTCAACCTAGACCAAATCCAAATCATTATGAAAAACACCAACACCCATGTTGGGCTCATTAATGCCCAACTTAAATCCATTAAATCCTCAGTGTGTGCTAAATGTTTATGTCCCTTCTCATATAGTATTAGTATCACCACTAACTCTGTACCCTTCTCTAGTAACCTCTTAGTTGTTAACAGGTATGTTAGCAATGAACAGTGAATGTCCTTAGTGATCACCCTAGGTGGATGTTCAAGAAGAACTCAATAGAGTTCTTCATTGGATTGGACTACTACTTATACTACTTTTACAGTGGCTGTACTACTACTAGTCCACGATCATATGTCCCTCCAGAATGTTCTACAACCTTGTGACCTTATCATGTGACTTGGCTTCCTTAGCTCCCCTGCTATTTATATCTCAACCCCATTGTATGCTTTGAGGTTTTGGACTAGATGTTTAAATGCACAGGAGACTTTTTCCTGCTCAGGGCTCCTATAACATGGCCCCCCCTTCAAGTTTCCTTGTCCTGAGGAATTTTTCTATTGATCCCAGTTTTCATCCCATCTTCTCTCCCTTTCCCTTTCATATCTTTTTCTTCCCCAACCGTACAGTAGTTTTGCTGTGAATTCCTTAGGTAATTCATGACTGAACTCCTTTTCTTCTTTCTCTTGCTCCTATTGCCTTAGTTCTTTGACTTCTTTCCTGTACTCCCTCTTGAATTCTTCTACCAATTCCTTCGCATTTTCCAAGTTCTCTCTATTTTCCCAGGTGTCTTCTTCTGCCATGTAGCCTTTCCATCTCACCAGGAACTTTTCCTTCCCTCTAATCATTCTTTTGTTTAAAATTTTCTCTACTTCAAACTCCTCTTCTCCCTTGATGATGACCAGTTTTGGTGGTATCTTCTTCTGTCCCTCCACCTGTGGTTTATAGAGTCATACTCTACTTACGTTAACTACAGGGTGTATTTTAATAGATTTAGATAATTCCAACTCTATTGCATTACTTGAGATGATTCCTTTTACTTTGTAGGGGCCTACAAAGTGTTTGGTCAGTTTCTCCGATCTCCTTCCTTTCATTTGCCACTTTAAATCCTTTGTGCTTAGCAGTACTAAGTCTCCTACTCTGTATTCTTCCTCCTCCCTTCTCTTTCTGTTTGTGAATTTCTTCATTTCCTCCTGCACTTTCCCCAACACTGCTTTTACTTCCTCCTAGATTTTCCTCATTCTTTCTATGAATTTTTCTACTGCTTTGTACTTCCCCTTCCTTCTTCCTTCAAATCCCATCTTTGGGTCTTGACCATAATTTGCTTTGAACAGCAATGTTTTTGTTGCTGCATAGACCTTGTTATTGTATGTGAACTCTGCTGTTCCCAACCAATCTAGCCACTGCTCTTGCCTATGATCAATGAAGACTCTTAGGTACTGTTCTAGCTCCTGGTTTATCCTTTCCATTTGCCCATCTGTTTGAGGGTGGTAGGCCGTTGAGAGTTTTGTCTGGATCCCCAGCAAGTTATTCAGCTCCTTTATCATTCCTGCCACAAACTGCACTCCCCTGTCTGATATGATGCTTTCTGGAAGCCCATGCAACTTCCATACATGGTCCCAAAACAGCTTTGCAAGTTCCTCTGCTGACGTTTTCTCCATTGTTGCTATAAAATGCGCCATTTTACTAAAACAATTGCACACTACTAGGATTGCATCGTATCCCTGGGCTAAGGGCAGTTTGGTGATAAAATCTGCCAATATATGACTCCATGGTTTTTCTGAGATTGTGTTGGGCATTAGTTTTCCTGCTGGTGCCTCGCTTTGGTTCTTGTACCTTTGACAAGTATCGCATCCCTCCACATATCTTCCCACCTCTTTTATTATTCCTGGCCACCAGTAATTCCTGCCAATCAACTCCATCATTTTCCATCTCCCTCCGTGCCCTCCTACCAGGGTGTCATGGTGCAATTGTATTATTTCCCTTCTGAGGTCCTCTTCTGGCACATATATCCTTCCTTCCTTCATTACTATTCCATCCTCTACTTCCCATTCTTCATCTCTCAGTGTCTTGATTCCTGCCTTTTTCAGCTCCTCTACTGCTTTTATGATTTTCTCATCCCCTTCCTGTGCCTTCCTGATTCTTTCTTTTAGATTTTCCTCCTGCATCAATGTTTCCATTCCCCTAATCCATTCTGGTTTTATCAGTGTTTGGTCTTTGTTATCTTTTTCCACCCCCTTCTGCCAGTCTGGCCTTCTGCTCAATCCATCTGCCTTCCCTATGCTCTTTCCTAGAACATGTTTTAATGTAAAATTGAACCGTGATAGGTATAGGGCTCATCTTGCTTGTCTGCAGTTCAGTTTTTGACTCATCATAAAATACTGGAGGTTTTTGTGGTCTGTCCAGATTTTGAATTCGAGTTTTGCTCCTTCCAAGTAATGCCTCCATACTTCTAGGCATCTTATAACTGCCAGCATTTCTTTGTTGTGAATTTCGTAGTTTTGCTCTGTGGCATTTAACAACTTAGAGATAAAGGCTACAGGTCTCCACTTTCCATCTTTGCACTTTGTCAACAGTACTCCCCCTGTTGCGTAGTCTGAGGCATCAGCTTCTACTCTCATCTCCCTATTGATGTCTGGGATGGCTAGAACGGGTTCTGTGGTGAATACTGTCTTGAGTTTCTCAAACACTTCCTCCTGCTCCCTCTCTCACTTCCACTTTTGCTCTTTCCTGACTAGCATGTGTAGCAGTGCTGCTATCCTAGCAAAGTTCTCTATGAACCTTCTGTAGTAATTAGCGAGGCCTAGAAATTTTTGCACTTCCTTGACATTCCTAGGTGCTGGCCAGCTTAGAACTCCTTCTACCTTCTCCTTCTGCATTTCTACTCCTTTTGGACCAATCACTACTCCCAGAAATTCTACCTCTCTTACTTTCCATTTGCATTTCTCTGGCTTTAC
>Ga0153950_1001124_pt1 | contig 11847 bp, 12 predicted proteins | sample TSNJ034MetaG_FD_104737 | JGI IMG/M metagenome (GOLD analysis project Ga0153950, IMG submission 104737) | Attine ant fungus gardens microbial communities from New Jersey, USA - TSNJ034 MetaG | ecosystem: Host-associated > Fungi > Mycelium > Unclassified | place: USA: New Jersey, Wharton State... | reverse complement strand
TGGTAGCTCGGATCTTGTATATTGGGCTCCCCCTTCTCTTTAAGGTTCACAATTGCCCAGGAGGTTAACCTAAAGGCTTCGCCTGGAAGGCGAGGGTTTTAACCCCATTATACAGACAATAAGTAAGTATATCGCTGTCACTCTGAGTAAGAGGATCTTTGCTGTTATTGCGGTAAATCAGAGTCAGAAGCAGAACCCTAAGAATATGCGTTACATCATGGGTGTTTCGCGTCAACTGCATACTCACAAAAAATAGCTGAAGAAGCTTCGGTAAGTCGCAGATGGCTGCTTCACTGACAGGAAGCGGGTAGCCCAGGTTCATTGCTTCCCGGCCACGTTCTATAAATTCATACAGACAGCTTATTGAAAGTCCGTAGAAGCTCTCCTGGCTCATTGGAATCATGTTCTCTATGCGAATGCTGTTTACGGAACCCGGGCGGACAATTACTTCGTTTTCTTCATGTAAAATACGGCCCTGCCCGCGCATCTCCTTGATAAATTCGACAAATCCCATATCCTTCAGTCTCTGCCAATCCGCGAAGCTACTGACATTATGTACGAGATAATAATCAATATAATCTGTCTGTAAATGCGCCAACTGCTTTTGAAATATGGTTTCCATATCATCCCGGTTTTTTACCATCATGTGTGGAAGCTTTGTCGCAATTTTCACCTGTTCCCGAAGTCCGCCGGCCAAAATTTTTCCCAGCACTTTTTCGCTTCCCGGGTACATGTAGGCGGTATCAAAATAGTTGACTCCCTGTTCAATGGCAGCGAGCACCTGCCTTCGAGTGCGCTCTTCATCGATCCCAGCCCCTTTTCTGGGAAAACGCATGCAGCCATATCCCAACACAGACAACCGATCGCCAGTGGCAGTCATTTCTCGATAGTTCATTTAATTACTCCTCCAATAAGATACACAGCGTAACTTGTCAAATGTATTTTTTTTTGTTATGATAAAGAAGCGGGAGGTAGCGGAAATGGACTTTATTCGCGCGCGCAGCGACGAGCAAAAGAGCGTTCGTCTAAAACAGATCACCGATGCGGCTGTGGAGCTGTTCGAAAGCCAGGAATATGATAAGATTTCCCTGGCCTCCATTGCAAAAAAGCTTAATTTTTCGCGGGTCAATCTCTATAAATATGTTTCCACCAAAGAAGAAATTTATCTGACGGTGACCATGAATGAGTTGGATGCCTTTTTTCAGGATGTCCTTCTCTCCTTCAAGGAGATTCATTCTATTGGTATTGAGGAATTCGCGTTACAGTGGTCTAAAATCCTGTATCAGCATGAGCGGTTGCTGAAGCTGTGCTCCATCCTTTTCAGCATCATTGAAAAAAATGTGTCGGTCTCCTGTCTGGCAGAATTCAAACGGAAGCTCTTTGTCGGGATTGATTCCCTTTATCCGCTGCTAATACGGATTTTTCCCGATTTGACTGCGGAGCAGATCTTTCTGTTCCTGGATTACCAGCTCCATCACATCGCCGGGCTATACCCCTCTACAGTTCTGAACGATACGCAGAATGAAGCAATACGGCTTAGCGGAATTCCTTATGAGGCAAAGGACTTTGTGACCGTGTTTTCCAGCTTTTTGACTACGGTTCTTAACGGATTACATTATTCGAATAAGCTTTTAGAAGGTAACGAGTTATCATGAAGCTTTTCGGGTTTCATTGATTGGGTTCAAATCGCTAAATGATATATTCGGCGAAAATATTCTTTTTGAAAGGAAATTGCCTTATCATCTTATACTATTTGGAGTCGGTGTTATGCGGAGCAAAGGCTGTCGCATAACAAATATGCTGTGAGATAGCCTTTGCTCCATCCTAAAACAATAATTTTAGGAGGAGCATAATGGGCTACAAAAACGCAATTAGTGTATTGCCCGCTGATTTGCTGGAAGCAATACAAAAACACATTGACGGTGAATATCTATATATTCCCCGAAAAGCAGAGAGTAAAAAACGGTGGGGGGAAGTAAAAAACAGCAGACAATATATCCGTGAACGTAACGAGATGATTTTTTCCCATTATCAAGACGGTATTTCAGTTGAGGACATCGCAAGCCGTTATTACTTATCACCTAAAACGATATACAAAATATTGGCTGATATGAAAGGCCAATGCTAAAGCGAGAGCGACATGGTAAATCGTACCGTGTCGCTTTTTTGTTTCAGAATTATCTTATAGGGAGCCTTTGCGAAGCATCCATGCTATACTTTTGATTGAAAGATAATAACTTGAATGGAGATTTTGTTTTATGACTAAAAATGATGTGGTGGAGATTGCGGCAAGCCGGGAGGTTTGCATAGTTTAGTTAACGCAAAACCTCCCGCAAAGTTGAAAAACAACTTTCAGGAGGAAATACTTGAACAGAGAAAATAAAAGAAAAAGGCATACAAATGGATATTACCGTCACAACGCTTGCAATGACAGCTTTACATGCAAGATGTGCGGTCGTTTAAATGTCTCATATGGCGCAGGGAGCGAGCATAGGAATCATTGCTCTAATTGTCTTTCGAGTCTGCATGTCGATAATGTACCGGGTGACCGTGAAGCGGATTGCGGCGGGATTATGGAAGCAATCGGCGTTTGGGTAAGGAAAGGCGACGAGTGGGCAATCATTCACCGCTGTAAGAGTTGCGGGCATTTAAGTTCTAACCGCAGCGCCGCCGACGATAACCCTTTAAAGCTGATGTCCATAGCTTTAAAACCGTTGAGTAACCCGCCGTTCCCGTTAGAGAGGATTGAAGAGTTAACGTCGCTTATGGGTGGAGACGGAAATTTAGGTAAACAGTATTATAAGTAAATTAGTAAAAAAAGGGGCTGCCGGAAGTAATTAGGCAGCCCCTTGCTTTATATGCTGATTATCATGTGATCTCACTTGATAACACGCCGACGATATTTTCCCTGCGTTGCCGGACGCTTGCAAAGCCCGTGGTGAAAGTTAGAAGTAACACAGCGGCAATACTGATGAAGATGCTCTCTACCGGCCAGACATACTCGAAGCTCATTGAGCCGTCCAGAGCCCGGTACATGGCATGGCTTACCCCAAGGCCTAATGGAATCCCCAGCAGGAGGGATTTCGCGCCGTAGATCAGGCTCTCATAGCGCAGCGATCTGCTTATATCCTTCTGTGTCATTCCGATGGAGCGCAGCATGGCAAGCTCCCGCCTGCGCAGCGCGATCCCCGTGGAGATGGCCGTGACGACATTGGTGACGCTGATAAGGGAAAGCATAGCGATAAAGCCATAGACAAAGATCATAATCAAAAGCCAGATATTGCGGTTGTTTTCTGCCAGAGCCTCGTAATTGGTGACGAAATGCTCGGTATCCATCAGTTCACCGGAAAGCAGGGTTCTTGCCTGCTCCGCAAAAGCGTCGGCGTCCAAAGCCATTGCCGTAATATTGAGATAATCCGGCATGTTATCCGGTCGCAATGCGGTGCGTGTCTCCTCCGGCACGATCAGGTTAATCCCGTTTGCCGCATAAAACAAGGCTATTTCAGTTGGGATGGTATCGGTCTCTCCCAATATGGTAAGGCTGTGCGTGTCGCCGTTTATCGAAATGCCGATGGTTTGTTCCTTCAAGGAACGATAAGGGGTGAAGTTGTGCCGCCGCCCCTGCCGGATATAGGTACCGCTTGTGTTTACCAGAATCGCGCCCGGCCGCCCGGCATCGGTGAAATCAGCTGGCTCAAGCCGCAGGGAGCGGCACAACGCTGCAAAGGATTCGTCTGAAAGGCTGTACAGATAAGCGGTTTTCTCCCCGGCTCCCAGCATCTCAAGGCCGCTCTCCGTCATCCACCCCTCCTGTATTGCGACGTCGCCCCGCAACTCCCGGAATGGGTAGGTTTGCACTTTCTCCCAGGAGGCGATTTCCGCGGACAGTCTGTCTTGACGGGCCTTGTCTTCCCCGTGGATACGCACCAGCACGTTGCTGCCATAATCCTCGTATACCATGGAGGAAGCTTTGAAAAGCATCTGACCGAAGCTGGATACGCCGATAAACAATACAATGCTCACTACCAGTGAAATCACCGTGGTGCGGTAGCGGCCCCGATTGCGCTTCATGGTTTTGGCGGCCAGTACACCCTCGAAGCCGAACAGTCTGCCGGTCAAAGGAGAGATGCGCACGTCCCGCGGGCGCACCCGGATATCGGCCGTCTGCCGGATGGCGTCGATGGCGCTCAGGCGGGATGCCCGGCCCGCCGGGAGCCAGGCGGCCATAAATATGGTGGCAAACGCGGCCGACACAGCCAGTAGAAGCACCCAAGGAGACACTACCACGCGGAATTCGGCTAAAAAATTCACCGCCTCCATGGAGCCGAGGATGTGATTTGCTACGGCCAGGGCCGCCCATTCCGCCAATAGCCCTGCCAGGATTCCCAGAGGGATGGCGCATATACCCAGGATGACGCCTTCACACAGGACGGTGTTCCTCACCTGTTTGCCTGTGGCGCCCACGCTTTTCAGAAGCCCGAATTGACGGCTGCGCTCGGCTGCGGAAATGGAAAAGGCATTGGAAATGACCAATACGGAGGCAATTGCCACCAGCGTCAGCAGAATGGCCGCAAATGTGTACAGGGTTTCATAGTACCCGCCGGGAATAATCCCTTTGGCAATCAGAAGGTTGTTGTGATACCGCACCTGTTCCTTTTCGATCCCGTGGCTCCGGCACACCTCCTCCGAACGGTCGAATATGTGGCGGTCCAACCGGGAGAACAACAGATCCAGGGTGACGCCGTTCTCATCCTCCGTCATGGTGTGTCCGGAAAACACCGGTTCGCGGGCTACCTTGGCTGCCGTGTCCATATCCAGGCCGGAATAGCGCACATGCCAGAGGCCCTCACGGTTTACCGCGTCATGGTACAGCATGTCCTGGAAGCTGACAATAAAACCGGAAATTGCCGTCACCATGGCAATGGAGAGGGCGATGCCGATGATGGTGATCGCGGTGCGCTTGTAGTTAAGACGCAGGTGCCGCACCGAAAGCTTCAGCAGAATATTCATCGGCGGATCACCTCGTCCTTCACGATGCGCCCGTCCTCGACGGCGATGATGCGGTCGGCCCGCAGGGCAATGCCCTCGTCATGGGTAATCAGCAGCACCGTCTGGTTGTACTTTTTATTGGATATGGTCAGAAGCTCCAGAATCTCCGCCGAGTTTCTGCTGTCCAGATTGCCGGTAGGCTCGTCCGCCAGCAGGATGGCGGGACGCCCGATCAGTGCCCTGCCGATGGAGACCCTCTGTTGCTGGCCGCCGGAAAGCTGGTTGGGCAGATGGCGCAGCCGGTCTTCCAGCCCCAGGGTGCGGACGATGTCGGCAACCTGGCCCTTGTCGGGTGTCCGGCCGTCCAGCAGCAACGGCAGTGTGATGTTTTCCTCTACATTCAGCACCGGGATCAGGTTATAAAACTGGTAGATAAGCCCGATATTGCGCCGCCGGAACACCGCCAGGGCGTTCTCGTCCATGGCATAAATGTCGCTGTCCTTGATGAGTACCTTCCCGGAGGTGGGGCGATCTACGCCGCCTACCAGATGGAGCAGGGTGGATTTGCCCGATCCGGAGGAACCCACGATAGCCACAAATTGCCCCGCTTCCACCGAAAAACTGACGTCGCCCAGCGCCGTGACGGCAGTATCACCAGAGCCATATACTCTGGAAAGCTTCTGTACCTGTAGAATTGGCATTCAAATCATCTCCTTATGCCTTCAGTATACAGCGGGAAGCTTACAGTCCGGTGACCGACAAGATGACAGTTTTGTCACATAGTCATGAGCAGAAAAGAAAGCTAAACGGCCGTCTTATAAAGCTTCAGGCGAAACCGGATGGCTTCAGTCGGTTCTGCGCAGGCGTCAATCACGCCGCCGTGGCGGTTTATAATGCTCTTGCTGAGAGCAAGCCCGATTCCCACACTGTCGGGAGCGGCATTTTTGCCACGGAAAAAACGCTCAAATACACGGTGAATATCTTCTTTCGGGATACCGGGGCCGTCGTCCCATACCTCCAGCATGGTATAGAGCGGGTTGTCCTTGCAGCGGATTCCGATACGACCGCCGGTTGGAGTATGCTCCATGCTGTTTTTCAACAGGTTGCCGACGGCTTCCGCCAGCCAGGTCAGGTCGCCCGTAATCGTGGCAGCCTCAAGCTCCGGCACAAATTGCTGTTCCTTTAGCTCCATGGGAATGCGCAGCGGCTCAATCGCCAGCTCCACCAGGTTTTCGACGTCTACCGGCTCCTGCCGGAAAACTACCGCGTCGGCATCCAGCCGGGAGAGCTTGAGCAGCGAGAGTACCAACCACCGGATGCGCTCGGTTCCGGCGCGTATCCTGCTCAGGAACTCCTCCCTCTTTTCCGGCGGAATCTTCGGGTCGTCCAGCAGGTCGGTCATCATGGCGACGGATGTAAGCGGTGTTTTGAGTTGATGGGAGATATCGGCCAAGGTGTCGGCAAGCCACTGCTTGTCCCGCTCAAGGCGCTCCGCCTGATGGGATAGGGTTCTGGTCACCTTATGAAGCTCGTCATAAAGGATGCTAAGCTCTCCTTCTCCATATTCCCGCAGATCCATGCTGTAATCCCCCGCCGCGATTCTGGAAAGGCAGTCGGAAAGCCGCGCGATGTCACGGTAGCGGTTTCCGGTAAACAGTATGGAGCAAGCCAATATCACGGCCGTAGCCGCCGCGGCGAGCAAACCAGGAAGCAGGCCGCCGGACAAAAAACAGAGAACCGCGCCGGCAAGTCCGAAACCGGTCAGCGCGGAAAAATAGACTCTCACCTCGCGGTTGCGCAAAAGATTAATCAAGGCGATACCCCATTCCTCGAACCGTTTTGATAATCTGTGGATGGTTGCTGTCGTCCCCCAGCTTTTCGCGCAGGCGGCGTACATACACGGTCAGCGTGTTATCCTCCACAAAGCTGCCGGCCACGTCCCAGATGCCTTCCAACAACCTGCTCCGGCCAAGTACCTGCCCGCGGTTTTCGGCAAACGCCAACAGCAGGCGGTACTCCAACGCGGTAAGGCCAAGCTCTTTGCTATCCCGGTACACCTTGGCCTGCCGGGTATTGATCCGGATACCCGGGGCGATTTCGATTACCGGAGAAATCTCCCCCTGCCCACGCCGCAGGACGGCCTTTACCCGTGCCAGCAGCTCCCGCAGCCGAAAGGGCTTGGCGATGTAATCGTCGGCGCCCATTTCGAGGCCGCGGACGGTGTTGGCCTCGTCGTCCACCGCCGTCAGGAAGATAACGGGTACGTTCTTACCGCGCAGTGTTTTGCACAGGGAAAAACCGCTGCCGTCGGGCAGTCCCAGATCCAGGATGCCAAGAGACAACGCCTCGCGGTCAATGACCTCGGTCGCGGAGGCGACGCAGTCGCAGCAAATAACCTCATAGCCCTCTTGGTTCAGGGCATATTTCAGCCCTGATGAAATCATCTCGTCGTCTTCCACTAACAATATCAGCATGAATATACCCCTTCTGTCTTATTTCTTTTTACCACGCCTCTTGCCAAAAAGCGTTGCAGGAGACTATGGGAAACGAAACATCGTATATTATACCATTTCCAGCCTCCCGCAACAAGGAGGTCGCCATGATGATAGCAAAGCCGCCGTATGCCTGGACGATGAATCCGTACTTTTCTGCCAGCTTCATTACTTCATACTGCCAGTGCTGATCCGCCTCTACTCCGTACTTACGCAGGGTGGATTTTTTGTTCTTTTTCATAGGATTTCCTCCTTTTTGATATGGAAGGGCCTGCTTTTCATAGCGTCCCTGCGCATTTTGTGTAAGACAGGGCTTATTCCGCAACCCATTACAGTTGGGGTGTTGGAGAATCGTGTTTCCCTAGCCGCCGCCCACCTAAAGAGAGCTTGTGTGCCTAATATGTAACAACCTTTCGCTTTCGATGGCGTCTAAGACCAATCCATTTTTTTCGGCGGTCAAGTAAAGCTGCCTGACTTTTTCCTCATAACTTGCATGCAACTGCGCTACTTTTTCTTTGTATTGTCGCTCCTGCGCTTCGTACAATGCCTGGTTCATACGCAGCCCCAACATAAAATCGTCATAGCTGGTGAGTAGGGCGCGGCACTCGACTATGAGTTTTGTTTCCTTGTGCAGATGGAGATTTCTGGCCTTGGTGCCAAGCGCGTGACAGAAATTTCCATAGGGAGGTTGTATATAAAATTCCCGTCCCCGCGCTTGCATTACCTTGATAAAGCTACCCACCATTCCCTGAAAATAAAAACGATTCATCTCTTGCAGTTCCGCAAGGTATTCTTCGGCAATCTCGTTATAATGGGCTTTATCGCCGCGTAGCATATGCTCAACAAACAGCTTCTTAAAGTCCAAGCGTTTAGCCAGGTCGGAATTGTACAAGGCTTCGTAGACTATGTCGTGAATTTCATCTTCATCAATTTGAAATATTGCTAAATCCAAAATCCACATCTTGTCGCCATAGCCGCTCAGTTCCTCAAATTTATCTTTGAGATCGTTGCCTTTGTCTGTGTAATAGTACTCTTGGCCCTCATAGCTTACATTCGAGAACATTTCGGATAAAATGCTCATTTCTTCGGTTTGCGTCAACTCGCAGAGGCCGTCATAGATAGATTGCGCTGTCTTATATTTTGGCGTTCCGGTATCATACGGGTCGTTATTCACTGATTTTTTCACTCCTTACAACTGCATCCAGTTCTACGCTAGCGCTTGAGACGGAGCAAATGTATATTTTAAAGCGGTCATTATCTGCCAGCGAACTGTATATTGGGAATGCCGATCGCTTCAATCTCCGTGCCCCCACCCCAAACGCTCACATGGTGAACCTTGTGGGCGTAATCGACTTTCCAATAGTTCGTGGCAATATTTCGCCTTGTACTAATGGTGGTGATTTGGGAATGATCCTTAAACTTCACCGTTAGCCTGTCGAGGGTAAACACCTGCTCAATCGGTTTCCCGCGGCGCCCAGCACTCGTTCACAGGGTTATCCAGATCAGGCATATCATGCATGACGATGATGGCGCTGCTATTCCCGGGCAGGCCGCACACGGCTTGTTTGCCGCCGTCATACGCGGCTAGCTCACCGTTATGCCGCGACCTGACATGCGCGCAGGAAGCGCACGCGCCCTCCACGCCTTTGTAAAGCTCACGGTAATCGGTGTAACTGACCTCCAGCCGGTAACTCTTTTCAGGATTACCGGGATCGCCCCGGGACAGGAGCGCGCGGGTGCAGATGTCCTTGATCTTGAAGCGGAGATATTCCTCGGTGGTGGCCTCCCGCTCCATCTCGTCATAATAGCAGGGATCGGCCACCGGGATGTTGTCGAAGAGAACGCCATCGTCCAAGCGCTTGCAGGACGGATGCGCCGTTTGCAGGAAGAAGCACACAATGTTAAATTCCTCCGGCGTCATGCTGTTGTTTGTCACCTTGATTGTGATAGCCATACCTAATTTTCCTCCTTTACGATATCAGAACGTATATCATCGACTTGGTTTTCGCCAATTAACACTATTTTCGCTCCGTTACTGCTGAGCTACTTTCTTCATGTATGTAGCGCCTTTAAAATTGCTGAGTCGTCAAGGCAGCGCTTGCTTGAAATATCTGCAAGCACATAATTACCACTATGAGATTGGATAAACCCCATCTCTACCATGATGTCAAATATGACGAGTATTTTCTGGTATGAGAGGGTATTGAGCATCACATATGCGAACTCGGCAGATGTGGGGGTCATTCCGCGCTGTTTGATAAAGCGGCACCCTGGCAATCTCCTCGCGCGAAGGAAGCAACGAATATCTTTTAAAGCTGTTGTCATAGAACCCCTTCAAATGGCGGTTGTAAGCTTCGAATTCTTCCAGAAGCTCTTCTGCAATGAATCCATGCGGCTTTATACCGCGGACAAAAGCTGTTAGCTGTTCCTCACCCCTGTATTCGCTGACATCGAGCTGAACCAGGACTTCCACAACGTCATGCTCGCAATATGGAAAAGACTCCGGCGCCATTTGGAAGTAAAGCGCTTGGAACGTGTCTTTCCCTTTTTTGAAAAAGATTTTGGAATGTTTGCCCCTGGAAAGCGGAGCAACATCCACCACAGACACACCGGATAGCACAAACGTCGGAACAGGGTTTCCTTCGCCGAATGGCTCAAGTACTGACAGCGCCTTTACGTTGGGGATACTTAAATCTCCTATAGCGACATCAGCGTCTATACGGATGCTTGGAGTAGGTATTACGGGATATTTTTTCATGCAGTAATTATCGATTTCAACCGCGAAAGCATCCAGTTCTTCCATCTTGATGGTCAACCCGACAGCCTGCTTGTGCCCGCCAAACCGTTCGAGGTGCTTCCCGACGGCACTGACAGCTTCAATAAGGGAAATCTCAGGAATGCTGCGGCCGGATCCGTGTGCTATGCCATCAGATGCCGAGAATACAATACTGGGCTTGCCATATCGTTCTACCAGGCGGGCAGCGACAATCCCTATCACCCCTTGATGCCACCCTTCGCCGCTGACCACGATAACGCGCCGGAGAAGGATGTGGGGGAAAGCTTTGAAAGTCTCTTCAATCTCTTTCATGATGCCATCTTCTATCTGCTTGCGTTCGGCGTTGAGGCTGCAAAGACGCGTCGCTTCAGCCAATGCTGCAGTGTAGTCATCTGTCAACATCATGCTGACCGCCGCAGAGGCATCGCCCATGCGGCCGGCAGCGTTGACACGCGGGCCAAGTGAGTATGCGAATGTACGGGCTGACAGAGACTTCCCGCCAATATCCGCCAATTCCATGAGAGCTTGGATGCCCGAACGGCGGATATCTGATTCCAGCATCTGAACGCCCCTCTTTGCAAAAATCCTGTTATCTCCCGTCAAAGGCATCACATCCGCGATACTGCCGAGAGCCACGAGGTCGCCATACACTTCCAGAAGCTCCTCCGGCTGCTTTTGCGTCAGCGCGCAGGAGAGGTAAAATGCAACGCCAACCCCGGCTATGTCTTTGTACACCGAAGGGCAGTCAGGAAGATGCGGATTCACTGTAGGTACACCCGGCAGCCTCCCGTTTGGAATTGAGTGGTGGTCGGTGACAACGATGTCCATTCCCAATTCGAGAGCATATTCCACCTCGGCGGCGGCCGATATGCCGTTGTCAACGGTCACAATCAGTTCGATACCCTCCGCGTGTAATTTGCGAACAGCATCTTTATTCATACCGTATCCCTCGTCGAACCTGTTTGGTATGTAAAACGTCACATCGGCGTCTATGCTGCGGAGACAGGAAACAAGGAGCGCCGTCGCGGTCACCCCGTCGCAATCATAGTCTCCGTACACACACATCTTCTGATCAAACCACACGGCCCCTAGGATGCGTTCGACAGCCTTGTCCATGCCCAGGAAACTCATCGGGTTCTGAAGCTTTAGAGGGTCTACAGGCGCTGTCAGATGCGTGATTTTTTCAGGCGTATCGAATCCCCGGCCGGCGAGCACCCCACAGACAAACGGGGCAAGGCCGGTCGCTTTGCTCAGCAGGTCGATAATTGTCCTATCTACATCGGGCAGCACCCATTTCGTAAGCATTTTTTCTACTCCTTAAAATTCTGTTTCGAGGCATAATAACGAAATAACTTCATGAAATGCGACAGGAACGTAAAAACGCCGCTCTCCTGATGGCCGGTTCGGCTCCATCAATTTCGCGACACCTTTAAAAAAAGAAACAACACCTTTCAAGTTGCCCTGAAAGATGTTGCGATTTAGTTTATTTTGCTATATCATTATCAATGTCGTCAACTTAGTGAGCAAAAAGCCTTAAAGCACGGCTTTTCTGCGGTCATGGAAGCGCATATTGCGAGGTATTTTGCGGGG
>Ga0153950_1001123_pt1 | contig 11850 bp, 11 predicted proteins | sample TSNJ034MetaG_FD_104737 | JGI IMG/M metagenome (GOLD analysis project Ga0153950, IMG submission 104737) | Attine ant fungus gardens microbial communities from New Jersey, USA - TSNJ034 MetaG | ecosystem: Host-associated > Fungi > Mycelium > Unclassified | place: USA: New Jersey, Wharton State... | reverse complement strand
CTGTTGGGTATCCACTTCAATTGTTTTGCAGGCTTCTTTTTGTCAATTCGCTTTTTATATGAATTATATCGGTGCTTTTTGTCAGCTTTTTTACCGCTTCCTGCTAAATTGACGACATTGATTACCAAATAAGAAAAAGGTCAAGGGGCACAGAGCCGCAAGCGGCCAACCTCACGGACCTGCCGGCGCGCGCCCGGCTACGACGGGGTTTTCTTGTTGAGCATGTAGGCCAGCAAAAGGATGATCACAATTAGAACCATCGGGTTGGAAACCACTCTCCAGACAATCCCCATCGCCGTGCCGAGCAAGCCGAATGTTAGGCCGATCAGTGTTCCGATTAGGCCAAAAGCACAGGATATAACGAACAGAGCCACAAATATTCCCAATGTTACTTTAAACAGCGTTTTCATAATGACGCCTCCTTATGCATATAGTATACGTATGCATCATTTGGCGCAGTTTGAAATCGCCTTAAAATTTGATAAAATAATCTCATTTCCCGATTGTGCATAACACGGCGCCCGGTTGCCGGCAAAAATACTGTGGTTATGCAATGTATCGCATTGCGTCCCCTTGTGATATAATGGGAGTGGAAATAATAGGGGTGTTGCTGGTGCGTCTAAAACCTTTAAGGAGAAGATTTTTGTGAGAATTCTGCTGTGGCCCTTTCAGATGCTCTGGGCCCTTGTGGGTGGCCTGCTGGGACTGATCGGCCGGCTTGTGTCGGCGATCGTGGGTTTTGTGCTGCTGGTTGCGGGCATTGTGCTCACTGTTACGATCGTGGGGGCAATCGTTGGGGTCCCGCTGATCATAACAGGCTTTCTGATGCTGTTGCGCTCCATCTTTTAGTCGCGGTAGAACATTCGCCGGTAATAGGCCATGTCCAAAAGCAGGTACTCATACCTGCCCATACATAGAAAAAAGCGCCCCGGCTCAAAATAAGCGGGGCGCTTTTCGGGTTCTTGAATTATTTCGGACCTAGGGTCGCGATCAGCACGCCCGCCGCAACCGCAGAGCCGATGACGCCTGCCACGTTAGGGCCCAGTGCGTGCATCAGCAGGAAGTTGGTGGGGTTGTACTCCTGGCCGACTTTCTGGGATACGCGGGCCGCCATGGGAACAGCGGACACGCCAGCCGAGCCGATCAGAGGATTCACCTTGTAGCCGGATGTGCGGCACATAACCTTACCGAAAAGCACGCCGCCAACGGTGCCGAAAGCGAACGCCGCAAGGCCCATTAGGACGATGCCCAGGGTCTGGCCTGTCAGGAATGTCTCGGCGCGGGCGGTGGCGCCCACCGAGATGCCCAGGAAGATAGTCACAATGTTCATCAGCTCATTCTGGGCTGTTTTGTTCAGGCGCTCGGTCACGCCGGATTCCTTGAGCAGATTGCCCAGCATCAGCATGCCCACAAGGGGCACGGTGGCGGGGACCATCAGCGCGCAGATCAAGGTGACTAGGATCGGGAAGATGACGCGCTCGGTTTTGGACACCGGGCGCAGCTGCTCCATCACGATTTTGCGCTCACGGTCGGTGGTCAGCGCCTTCATGATCGGCGGCTGGATAATGGGCACCAGCGCCATATAGGAGTAGGCCGCGATAGCAATGGAGGACAAAAGCTCCGGCGCCAGAATGGAGGTGGTGTAGATGGCGGTGGGGCCGTCCGCGCCGCCGATAATGCCGATGGAAGCCGCCTGCTGCGCCGTAAACGTAATGCCAGGAATAGCGTTCAGGGCCAGCGCGCCCAGGAATGCGACAAAGATGCCCAATTGTGCCGCGGCGCCCAGCAGAAAGCTCTTGGGATTGGCGATCAGGGGCCCGAAGTCAGCCATGGCGCCCACGCCCATGAAGATCAGCGGCGGGTAAATGCCCATCTTAACGCCCATGTATAAATAGTAGATGAGTCCGCCCTCGTCGAAAATGCCGCCCATGGGTAGGTTGGATAGAAACATGCCGAACGCAATCGGCAGCAGCAGCAACGGCTCAAAGCCCTTGGCGACTGCCAGGTAGATGAGCACAAAGGAAATTGAGATCATGATGGCATTCGGCAGGGTCATATTGTAAAGCCCGGAGTCCACCACCAATTGACCAATCGTATCGGACAGGAAAGATATCATAGCTCGACCAACATCCCTTCTCTGTGGGGCCCTGTGCCACAGGACCCTTTTTTACCACGTTGTACGCAAAGTCAAAATGGCCTTGTGTTCTGCTGCATACCGGCGAACCCCCATACGGGCCGTGGCTCCTTGCCGCGTTTGATGCCGGTGATGGCATATGCGGAATGTGGCGCGCTCGCCTGCATCATGCAGGCAACCGCAGCTGAAATAACGGCCACGGTTTCCTCCTCCACGCCGTTTTGCACCTGCATGGGCCGCGCCGGTGCGGACTTGGCCGAGGTGGCCGGCGTGGCGGCCTTTGGGGGATCGCTCTGCTTTGGCGTCTTCTTGGCGGTCTTAAAGAATTTTCCCATCAGGACCACCATGACAATCAGGATAATCAGCCCCACAAACACAATTAAAAGGCCTGAAATCATGATGCCAAACGCTTCGATCCAGCTTATGTTCATTCCACTTCTCCTCACTTCACTGTAATATAAACAACAGGGGATTCTATGGAGATGGGTAGAGAACCCCAAAATCAGACGAAAAAGTGCTCAACAGCCCGTTCGGGATGCTTTTTCGCACCATTGTTTAGTATACAGGAAACAAGAAAGGATTTCAAGCTTAACAACCATATTTTATTTCTATCAATGCCCTGAAATAACAGCTGAAGCAGCAGAAAAGCCCGCGATGGGGGCAGTGGACGTTAAAAACATGCCCTTGTCGAATTTCTCCGTGTTGACACAAGGGGAAAATGATGAAATAATAGGATAAAGAAGCGTGGACAACCTAGGAACCTGTATCCATGAATACAGGTTCTAAAGGTACGAAAAGCAGATGCATTAAGCCAAGCGTGCGTTTTCGTTGTCTATATAAGTAGAATAGAATAGTGATTTGGAAAGTGGTGGGATTGTGCAAGACAGCCAAATCATAGAACTGATGCAAAGCAATCCCTCCGAGGGGCTGTATGAGGCCATCAATAAGTACAATGGGCTTTTGGTGGTGGTGGTGTCACGGATTTTGCGGGGAATGCAGCAGGACGTAGAGGAGTGCGTTTCAGATGCGTTCTTGAATGTCTGGAAAAGCCGGGACCGGCTTGATCCGGAAACCAGTACGCTCAAGGGCTTTTTGCTGTGCACGGCGCGCAATGTGGCCATCAACCGCTACAAGCAGCTCAAGCGCCACGACACAGCGCCCTTGGATGAGACGCAGGAGCTTGTGTCGGCCGACGACGTGGAGCTCGAGGTCATGCAGGCCGAGGATGTGCAGGTGCTCATGCAGCTTATCAACGAGCTGCATGAGCCGGACAGGGAGATCATGCTGCGCAAGCACTTTTTGTTCGAGCCGGTCAAGGACATTGCCGAAAGGCTCGCTATGGACCCGATTCAGGTGAAGAACAGGCTATATCAGGCAAAGAAACGGCTGAAAACAACGCTGGTGGAAAGGGGGGTTTCCGACTATGCAAATTGAGGATATGGATCTGCATCTGCTGGACAGCTTGGACACGGGGATCTATGAGTCCTCGGTGTCCGATATAGACAGGATGCACAAGCTTGTGCTCAGCAAGGCCGGCGCCCCCGAGGTGCGCCGCGGCTTTTTTCGCAGCACCAGGCTGCTGTTGGTAGCCGCCGTGGTTCTAGTGAGCGGTCTGGCCGTGGCGGCGGGCTTCCTGAAGAGCAGCGATGCGTTCCGGGGCGCGCTGAGGGAGCAGAACGCGGACGGCGAGCTTGTGCCCATCTCCGAAACAGCTCCGGTGGTGGACCGCTCGGGTCTGCTGCTAAACCAGAGCTACGTGGCGGGGGACATCGAGGTGTCGCTGCGCGGCGTGGTGGGGGATGAAAAGGGCTTTAAGGTATTGCTCGACGTGAGCAGCATTTCCGGTAAGGAGCTCGCCCTCACGCAGCCGGACGGCGCGTTGTCCAACGGGGAACTTAGCTTCTGGAAAGCGGATATCGCATTTGAGGACGAGAAGCTGTACGCCCAGGGCAGCATGACCAGAGGCGTTGCGCTTAACGGCAGCAAGGGCGAGGTAATGCTGGAGGTGGAGGCGGACCAGCAGGCGGTGCGCGGCCAGGCGGTGCGAATCACGCTGCGCGATCTGATGCAGCAGGCCGAAAGGTCCGGCAGCGACACCGGCGTGGGAAGCCTGTACGACCTTGTGTCCCGGTTTGAGCCGCCCACCGGGGATATGTTTGAAGAAAGCGGCCACGCAATGGATGAAAACGGCAATGTAACCGAAATCCATTACCGGCTTGCGAAGGATGGCGACGAGGCCGTGCAGCTGGGTGGCGCGCTGAGCCGGTACTACCTGACAAACGCGGTGCTGTGGCAGGGCAATCTGTACCTGAAAGGCTATGCGTCCGCCGCCGTGGACATCCAGCGCGATTTCAACGCTCATGCGCTAAGAAATATGAAAACGGGCGAGGTTGTGGAGCAAAGCTCCATGAGCGCGGCCGGAGGTGGGAAACACGATCTGCCGGAGGGGCTGCTGCCCCCCGAGCTCGCAGGCCAGGCGCTCTATTCGTGGGATATCGAATTCTTCAGAGTGACGGAGGATATGCTGCCCGATCTTACCATAATCCGCGACTATGGCTGGAGCCGGTATCCAGTGCAGGAGGGAGAGTGGAGCTTTGACATCACGCTGGACTACCAAAACACGACCGTGACAGCCGTTCCCGTGCAGCCCATACTGCTTGGGGATCAGAAGTTGGCGGTTGCCAAAATGATGGTCTCGCCCTTTATGATCGAGATTATCGCGCACACTGACGCGGCCGGCATCGACGCCGCCCAGGAGTTCGGGGACACCCTGCACACTGATCACATTCAGATCCATCTGAAGAATGGGACCACGGTGCACGAGCGGGATTGCTCCTCGAGTATGACCTATCCCGCGGAGGATCAGCCGCTGCAGCTCACCTATGAATTGAATGTGGTGATCGACCCGCAGCTGGTGCAAAGCATTGAGATAAATGGTATGGTGTTCGAGGTGGGGAAGTAGGAAACACAAGCCGGGCGGCGGTCATTTGATGGTAGGAGGAAAGCCTTGGAATAGCGGAACGCCCGTACCTGAATTGTCGGCGTGCATGAAACGAAAGGGGCGTTGCGCAAACGTCTCTTTTTTTCGCGTCGCAGGCGCAGGGCTATTCGTTAGCATATATACATCAAAATTAACGTAACTATTTTTATTATTATCACATAAGCTGGGGGTGAACGATTTGGCAATAAATTATTCTGCATTTTTTAGGAGGCAATTATGGAAAATTATTTGAATTATCCAATGGAATCTTCAATGGATTACGCAAACAAAATCGAAAAAATGTATCCCGACGCATATACCCGTGTTTATCCCCATGTTCAGTACTTAGTAAACTCCATTAGTGACGAAAGCATGTACAATTTGACAAATGAGGATATAGAGAATATTACTCAAGAAGCGATGAAAAGGAGCAATATAGTTAATGACCCTCCTCCGGGACACAGCATGCATACTGTGGGTGATATGACCAGAACCTTGGTAGTTAGAGACTTCCATGACAGGTTTAGACGAAATCGGTTTTTTCCGTTCTTTTCACCATTTTTTTTCTTCCCGTTCGATGGTCGGGACAGAGATCGTTTTCGTGACTTTGACAGGGATCGTGGACGTAGATAAAGCGCAATTTGAATTGCTGTAATGACATTATTGTCGATCGGAGTCTCCCACATAGCGGAACTGATGGCAGTAGTATGACCCCACAAAACCCCATGCTGAGGAAGAGCTTTATCCTCCTTAGCATGGGGTTTTAGAACAGGTCTATTAGTTATAAAGCGTCAGCCTTACCGGCCTTTCACACCCAGGCCCAACTCATCTCTGAGATAATTGATGGTCTTGATACAGGCCTCAATTTCTTTCTGCCGAGCCTCTTCCATGGACATGCCGCCGACTTCGCACTCATTTTCCAGAGTAATGCGCTTCATTTTGGGAGACTTTTCCTTGAATTGCTGTACAATGCGGGCACAGTCGATATCCCCGGTACCGACCGGCACACCAATGGAATGGGTACCGTTGTGGTCAATGCGCAGCTCGTTGTCACACAGGTGACAGCAGTTGGCGTAGGGCAGCATCTTTTCCACCGCCGCTTCAGGTCCCTCCAGCACACACAGGGAATTGATGGTATCAATACAAGCTCCGATATCGGGGTGGTTTAGCTTCTTCACCAGCCAGATGACCTCATCGGCATAGGTGTCGCAGTGGTTCTCAATAGAAATGATGATCCCCAGCTCCTCCATCAGGGGGATATTGGCCTTGAACTGCTCATAGCGATCGGTCAGCTGGACCATGACATCCGGGTGCATGCAGGTACCATACAGGGGACGGGGCCGCTCGATATCCAGGCTGAACTTGACCAGATCTGCGCCGATGGCCTGGGCCGTGCGCAGAGCGCTGTCTACAGTGGCGTTTACCCGTGGGTCACTGGGGGCGTTGAAAGAGGCGTTGACTTCCAGATAAAGGCCGTGAGCCTCGGCCTCGGCCTTGACCTTGGCCAGATTTTCCGGGGTCATAGGCTCCAGGTCCACATTGGTCACATGCAGTCCGTCCAGCCCCCACTCCACGGCCCGGTCCATCATCCAAAACAGGTCCTGAGTCTTTTCAAAGGCGTGTGCACTCTTAAAGCCCCAGCTCTCACCAAACCCGCTCAGGTGCAGGGTGTAGGTGTGCATTCCCAGTGGCATGGGCTTTTCAGAATTCTTCATCATGTCTGACTCTCCTTACTTCTCAATCTTTTCCATTTCGATGTACTCTTTATTGATGTCCATCCATAAATCCGCATTCTTAATACCAAGCTTCTGAGGGTTAAAATATGGTTTCTTACCGGCTTTCAGTTGGCTCATATAGTCGTTATATACCTTAATTACCTTCGGGAACAAGAAAATAAGCGCAATACCATTGACCCAGATCATAAGTCCCAGCGCGATTTCGCTAACTGCCCATGCAGTCGAAGCGGTAACATTGAACCAAACAAAAAACATGATCGGTTGAGCAATACGCAACGCCCAAATCATCTTATTTCGTGTGCTTTGATCTTTGCTTCTCGCCAAATATGCCAGACCCGACTCGCCTTCATAGTAGTAAGCAATCGTTGTCGAAAACGCAAAGAATAACAGGGAAAAAGCCACAAGAATGCCTCCAATGGTTGGTATTACAGTATCAACAGCTTCCTGCACCCAAACAACTCCCGCCGTTCCTGTCGCCGCCTGATCTGCCAGAATAGAAGAACCTTCTCCGATATGCATATAGGCGCCGTCCACGCCGAGAACGTTGAAGCAGTCTGTAATCAAAACCAGAAAACCGCTGCATAAGCAAACCGCTACATCAATATAAACCGTGAATGCATTTATCAAACCCTGCTCACCCGGATGGGGACACTCTGCCGCAGCTGCCATGGAAGGGGTTTCACCCATACCGGCACCGCTGGAATTCACTGCACGCTTTACACCATATACAACAGCGCTGCCGAACAATCCGCCAAAGATTGCATTCCGGCTAAACGCGCTGGACAAAACCAATCCAAACATGCTGGGGATCTTTCCAGCATTCGCGACCAACACGATGATTGTCATAGCCAAATAGAGAATTGTCATAATGGGAACAATTATGGTGGAGAATTTTGCAATTCTACGGACACCGCCGGAAATTACCAAAAACAGGAAGACGGCTACGACAATACCCGTAATAGCCGGAGGAATGCCCAGACTGTTCTTGAATGCCATTCCGATGTTATTTGCACCGGCGCCGCTGACAAACAAAGGTACGGCGATCAGAGCCAGCAGTCCGAAGACTACAGCCAGTGGTTTCCACCCCAGACCACTTTCCATGTAGTTATAGGGTCCGCCGCGATATTGCCCATCCTGGCGAACCTTGTAAATCTGACCCAGGCTATTCTCTGCATATGCGATGGCGGAAGTTATGAGGGAGGTGATGAGCATCCAGAATATAGCGCCCGGACCACCGTACATGATTGCAACGCAAACACCGCCGATATTCCCTACCGCGACACGATAGGCAATTACTGAGCAAAATGTCTCAAAAGGCGAAATTCCCTCTGCCGAGCTGCCTCCGCCGGAGCGCAGCAGATCAAACTGCAATTTCCAGTTTCTTAATGTTCCAAAGCGCATGGCAACACAGTAGGCAATACTTGCAAATAAAAGAAGCAAGATCACGGGTAATGCCCATATGGCACCATTCAATTTGTTAATAATAGTTTCTAAAGTCATCGTTGTTCCACCCTTCTTTTTCTACCTCTATTGCGTATGAAACCACTTTCTGGTGGCTTTTGTGCGCTCTTTTTCAACAGACAACTGATTCCTCTCTGCTGTGTATGTTTTGGACACACCTCCTTTTTTGCGGCGGGACAGCGCCATTGGTCAGCACGCACCGCCTACATGACTGCGGATAATCGCGCGACATGCCTCCATATGCTCGTCACTGGGGGCAACGACATCCGCCAGGGGATAGCTGCGGCCCAGCTTTCGGTATGTATCCATACCAAGACGGTGATAGGGCAGCACCTGCACACAGAAAAGGCTCTGTAGTTCAGCGCAAAACGCACCTAGGCCATGGAGCGTGTCGGCATCGTCGTTGATTCCGGGGATCAATGGAATACGGAGAATGTATTTGATATCTTTCGCCCGGGCGTCCACCCGGCGGATATTGTCCAGGATGATGGCATTGTCCATTCCGCAGTATTTCTTGTGTTTCTCCGGGTCGATATGCTTGATATCGGCGTAGATAATATCCAGATGAGGCAAGACCTTTTCTACCTGCCTGAAAGGCAAGCACAGGCTGGTTTCGATGGCGGTGTTGATGCCCTCAGACCGGGCTTGTTTGAGCAGCTCCACGGCAAAATCCGCCTGTACAAGCGGCTCGCCACCGGATATGGTCAAGCCGCCGCCAGAGTGGAAATAGAAGATACTGTCCTTGCGCACCTCCGTCATCAGCTGGTCTACGCTCATCACCTCACCATATGTGAGGTTTTCGGTGTGCTCGATTTTGGAGGATTGGCTTTCCGGTGTGGAACACCACATACAGCGAAGGGGGCAGCCCTTGAAAAAGACCACCGTCCGGAACCCGTCGCCATCGTGGATGGAGCTGCGCTCCAGGCGCAGGATCATCCCATGCTTTTGCTTGTTATAATCGACCGGCAAAACCAATACAGCCTCCTTCATCATGGTTGCGACCAACATGTCAAACCCAGGCGCCAACTTCAGTTCGGCTGATGATTTCATCTTGGATCTCCTTGCCCAGCTCCACAAAAAACGCTGTATAACCCGCTACGCGGATCAAAAGATGCTTGTATTCCTGAGGATTTTCCTGGGCAGCCAGCAGCGTTTCCCGGTCCACCACGTTAAACTGAGCGTGGTAGACGTCCAGCGTACACATGCTCTTGATCAGGTTGATCATATGGGCCATGCCTTTCTCTCCACCCATGATGCTTGGCTCCAGCTTCATGTTCAGCTGTGTTCCCTGGGTATACCGGGCATGGGGGATGCGGCTGACGGATTTTAACAAGGCAGTGGGGCCGTTGACATCGGTTCCGCCGGTAGCGCCGATCCCGTCGGTCAGCGGAGTCCACGCTTTGCGGCCGGAAGGCAGGGCGCCGACCCACTGGCCGATAGGGGTGTTGCCAGAAACAGGCAGCATGCCGGTCGTCATCTTGCCGAACTTGGTGTCGTACTTTTCGAACTGATCGATTACATAGGTGAACGTTTCGCCCACAATGAAGTCGGCCCGCTCGTCGTCGTTACCGTACTTGGGTGCTTCCAGACACATTTTCTGGATGTCCTCGTAGCCCTCGAAATTCGCGTCGAGCGCTTCGCACAACTCTGTCATCGTTACCTTTTTCTCGTCGTATACCAGATACTTGACAGCGGCCAGGGAGTTGATAATATCAGCTTGACCAACTGTGATGACGCCGCCGCCGCAGTTGTACTTGGCGCCGCCCATACTGTAGTCGGTGGCGCTTTCAATGCAGTGGGGAAAAGACAGGGACAGGGCGGGTACGGGACGGTAGTTCATGCTCAGATAGTCCAGCAGCTGGTTCCCGGAGGCGACCACATCGACGAAATAACGTATGTGGGCCTTGACAGCCTCGTAGAAATCGTCAAAAGTTTTAAAGTCCGCGGGGTCACCGGTAGAAACGGACACACGTTTGCCGGTCTTGCAGCTGACACCATCATTTAAAGCCATATCGATGATGCCGCCCATATTCATGTCAGCCATATCGGTGTACTGCTTCATCCGGCCGCTCAGGTTTGTCTCCACACAGCCGCAGGGGGTCCAATCCCAAGCCTCGCTCAGGGGCACGCCCTTGTTTAAGAGCATCCGGATACCGGCGTCGTCGTGATAGATGGCGGGCATTGTAAGGCCCATCCGGATGGATTCAATAGCCTTGCGCAGAAAAAAATCGGGGTTTTTGGAGATGTTGTAGCGGATAGACAGGTTGGGCTCTTTGAGCTGGACATCCATAGTGGCCTGGATAACCTGATAGGACAGGTCGTTGACCGCATCATTTCCAAACTGATTGATCCCGCCGGCGGTGACCTGAACGGTGATACAATAGCCGGCGGCGAACTGGGCGGTGACCTCGTCCTGGAACAGGCTCAGCTCGGCTATCTTGATCCACAAGCAGTCCAGCAACTCCTGGGCATCATCCTTAGTCATTACACCGTTGTCAATATCCGCTTTGTAATAGGGATATAGATACTGGTCGATCCGCCCCAGATTGTAAGAGGAGGCGTTCTGTTCCATATAGACGGCACTGTGATAGAATTGCACGCTTTGTACCGCCTCATAGAAAGAGCTGGCTGGATATTCCGGCACGCGGCGGCATGTTGCGGCGATCTTTTCCAGTTCGGCCTTGCGAACAGGGTCTGCGCACTCAGCGGCCATTGTTTCAGCCAAGTCGGCGTGCCGATTCGCCAGGATGACGATGCCTTCGCAAACAATGAGCTCGGACTTCAAGAAGAATATCTTCTCCAGGTCGCCCACGTGGGCGTCGTCCAGCTTGCACAAGGCTTCCTCCGCTTCCTTGCGGATGCCGGAAATGCCCAGCGCCAGGAGGCGATCCCAAGCGGGCGTGGTCTCTCCATACCCTCGAACGGCCTTGCGGTCGATGTAGATCATCCCGTTGTCTTGCAGGGTCTCCATATCTTCGGGAGCCAAGGCGCGCCAGCGGTCCAACACGCATTTGTTCTTCCAGTAGTCGGAGATCTCTTCCTTGAAGATTTTTTTGCCCTCCTCACTGAGATAGAACGGATCGAACTTACGGGTGCTGATGGTGTCCAGCTCCCGGTCCAGAATGGAGCAAGAGCTGTCGGCGCACAGAATACCGCAACGGGGTTTGAAGCCGGCACCGCCCACCAATAGCTCGTTATCCAGAATGTAGATGTTTTTCTTGCGGCACTGGTGGAGGAAGCCGGTTGCCTTTTGAATGATCCGGGGTTGACCCTCGGTTTCCTTAAAGCCTTCGGTTAGATATTTGGCGTTGTAGACATCCATGTCTACCCGGGTGTTCAAATACTGTTCGCGCAGGGCGTTTATACGTTCCATGTAATTTGCCATGCCATAGACTCCTTTCTATTTTGTTTATTGGTTAGGCAATTGCGAAACTCAAAACACCGCATAGTAAAGCGGAATAATGAGCAAAAAAAACGATATAACTCCTCACCAAAACATGGTAAAATTAAGTTGTGAATTAAAATCAAACCATGCCGAG
>Ga0153950_1001121_pt1 | contig 11857 bp, 9 predicted proteins | sample TSNJ034MetaG_FD_104737 | JGI IMG/M metagenome (GOLD analysis project Ga0153950, IMG submission 104737) | Attine ant fungus gardens microbial communities from New Jersey, USA - TSNJ034 MetaG | ecosystem: Host-associated > Fungi > Mycelium > Unclassified | place: USA: New Jersey, Wharton State... | reverse complement strand
AGAGTAGAACACACTACTAAGTGAAAGGAAAGATGTTGTTTTCCAGTCCTGTGGTTTTACAACTGATCTAGAGGGAATACAACAATGATACAGGTGTGGAATAACCTTGGTCTTAGCTCATGTACTATGCCTCAATCTCTTGTCATATATGTAATTGCTTATTTTGGAGTAGTAGAATGTTATCTGAAAGAGAGGTAAATTCAGGAGCAAGGAGTTATATAGTAGAGAGCACTACAAGAATATAGGAGAAAGTAGTTTAAGACTTTAATCTATAAACTAGATTGCTATTATATATCTATCCTATATATATACTATAACTGGAGTAGGAGAGAGCCAGTCTGAAATATAATGCTTCTAGTCTGAAACATGATACTTCTATAGAAGATAAATAATAATAATAATATTATTATTATTATTAATTTATACCAAAATTTCCAATATATGACAGTTAGCCCTGAAAAACTTTAAATTGTATCTCTCAAATCCTTTCTCAAGAAGGACTTCAAAATCTCTGACTTAGGTAAGCTCAGCCATATGCTAGGTGTCCTAGTAACCTGAAACTGTCCAAATTGACTTATTTATCTTAATCAGATAGCATATATTTGCTAAACAGTATTCCAGTTTAGTATAGAAACTTCTATACTAGTTTTTACTCCTCTTGCCATCAAACACAATTTTTCTCTTGCCCAGTTGCCCAAAACTAAAGCCAAAAAACATGTATATAAAAATTATGTAGAAGACACCTACTATTTGTCTCTAGTAGACTCATTTTTGTTTGTTATCTAGACTAGGCCTGACATCCAATTTACTATTGGATTAGTTGCTTAGTTTAGTAATAATCTAGAAATTGGTCACCTTGAAACTGCTAAGTACATTCTTCAATACTTGAAAGGTACTGCTTATAAATTGGTCTTAGAGAGATACAGAAAGAGAAGTTTTAACTTAATAAAATAGAATAATTCCAATTGGGTACAAAACTTGGATGACTACTATTTTACTTCTGGATTTATCTTTGACGTTGCTGGTAGCTTAATTTCATAGTTCTCCAAGAAGCAACAAACTATAGCAACTTCATCTGTAAAGACAAAGTATCTTCAATTGCTACAACAATTATTTTTGCTAACAACCAGAGCTGCATTGCCCTTGCAAACAATTCTGTTTCTCACTTCCAGGCCAAATATATTAATATATAATATTATTTTATCTAGGAGCACATTGAACATCAAGAGGTTGGACTATGCTATATTTTTACTAAGAAAATGATTATAGATATATTTACCAAGGCTTTACCTAAAGACTTCTTTGAAAAATTCTGAAATGAGCTAGAAGTGATATTATTAGAATGATAACTCAACAAGTGGAAGTGCTAAAGTAACTACACAGAGTGAATTCTTTGCTTCATTATTTTTTCATCAATATCTCTTACTCTGCTTATATTCTGCTTTTTTCCATTATTTATTACTGTTACCTAGTAACTATTTTGTTACCCCAAGTTTCTCTCATACTATTTGGTAAATACAGATATATTATCTACAGTACTTAAACTACTTGGATATAAACCTAAGACCTAGTCTTTCTGTCCAGATCTTAGGTATATGTACTTACTGTTTTACTAGTTATAATAATTTATTTTAGTTTTTCTATCTGAATTTCAGTCCAGCATTTCTAGCATTCAAGAACATTCTTGTGTATATACTGTAATTGATACCACTTTACTAATGTTGTACAATTATTTTATAAAATATAAAATTACTAAAGAAGATATCTGGTTACATAAATATGTCTTACATAGAGATACAACTAAGGGTAATATGTTCAAAGATATAACTTTCAAAGCTATACACTTATATATACTATACTTTTTCTGAGGATTTTCTTAGAAGCTTCACTCTGGTCACTCTTATATTACTCATGAATATTAAGTAACAAGTTATATATCAAAGTAACTAGTAACTAGTAGAGACTGATAGTCTTCTATAGCTCAATTTCAAGAGCTAGTCTATCCTAACAAAGTATGATATCATTTAATCATTTATCTTATTATTATTTTATTTATTGTTTTCTACTCTATTTATTCTTCTAACTTATATGCTTGTCAGATAGGAGAAAAATAGCATGGGAAAACTAAGAATATACTAGAAATTACTATAAATATACCATAAATATACTATGAATATGCATTTTAGGTTCTGAAAAGTGATACAAAGAATAGAATTGGAGAGTAGAATATACTACTGAATGAAATGAGAAACATTGCTTTCTGGTTCTGTAGTTTTATAGCTAGTCTGTGTAGTATAACTATTGGATTGAGCTAACTCTAGAACTGAGTTATCTTTTATTTGGGATAAACAAAAAGAACTCAACAAAGCTCCTCTCAGATCTGGGCTACTACTTATATCTTTTATACATAGTCTGTGTTACTAACCCTAATCTACTAGTAATCTATTCAAATTTACTAGAATGTTCCTTGATATATGACCTGTGTGATATAACTGATCTTGTTACCTGTTTGTCACATGAAATATGATAGATCATGTGATTTCCCTATTATCTAATTAAAAGTAAAGTAAAGTAAAGTGAAAGATAAAGAATTAAAAAAATAAAAAGTTATTATAGCCAAGATAGCTTATAACAGTCTGGAGAAAACATAGTAATAACATAGGAGTAGAACAATCTTGGCCTCAGCTTATACACTGTATCTCAATCTTTTGTCACTTGTTGTAGTCGTATATTTTGGAGTAGTAGAATATTATCCAAAAAAGAGATAACTCAAAAGTAATGGAGTTAAGAGATATATAGTAAAGAGAAAGGGTACTACAATATTATGGGAAAAGTGACTTTATAACTTTAATCTACAAACTAAAAAACTATAATATACTGATAAAGTACTTATACCAATTCCAGAATAGAAGTAGTAGTACAAGTATTTTGGTCCATATCATAATTCTATAAGAGTAGACAATTTAGAAAGTCAGGATCGGAGATTATAAAGAAAATAAAAAGAAAATAAATATTAATATTAGTTTATACCAAATTTCTGGTATCTAACAATGTTTATTTGTTGCTCACTTGTCATTATCACCTTGGCAACATATATAGAAATTCCAAAGCAATTTTATTCTCTAGGTATTTTTACATATATTTACTTTGTATATAAAGAACTTTTCTGTAAGCTCTAAGGCCAGTCATTTCTGTTTGAACCTCAGTCTGACATTTGTAATGACTTAGCCTGAGATGACTTAATCACTCTTTTAGTTTGAATTAACAAAGAAAACTCAATAGAGTCCTTATCCAATTATTGTATACTACTTATACACCTTCTGTATTTACTTCTATTTATAAAGTCCTGTGACTTTTCTTTGAGTCATTCCTTCTCACATGTCCATTGATTTCCTAATTAAAAGAAAAAGAAAAGAAAAAGAAAAGAAATAATAACTTGGTCATTTTGCCAAATTATGATACCACTTCTCTCTCAAGATTCCTTGTCTCAAGGATTTTTATAATTCATAGTCAGGATTGACTATGTTGCCCATTTTGTCTTCATCCTCTTTAGTCCATTCCCAAATTCCTAATTCTTTCTGCTCAATTTCTTTTTTTTCTTTCTAAATTGTTTCTAAAGTTTTTTTTCCTCTTATTTGTCTCTCTTTCCATCATCTCCAATTCCTTTCTAATCTTCCCCAATATTTCTTGTCATACCACTTATCTAACTATCCAAATAGTTTCTTTGCCATAAATTGTTCTAGCAGTTCTCTTCTCTTGAATGTTTTTTCTTTTCTTTCTTGTTGTCTTATATTTTCCATATCCTATTAGTATTCCTTTTCAAACTCTTTGACTACTCCTTTTGTATTCTCCAAGTTTTCTATTCCTTTCCAAGTATTGGATTTGACTGTAAACCTTTTCTATTGTACCAAATACTTATTCTTCTCTCTAATCCATTACTTGTTCAGTATTCTCTCAACCTCCCATTCCTCTTCTCCTTTGATTATAACTGAAGCTGATTGCTCTTTTCTCTGCCCCTTCACTTACCCTATGTATTTATGTACCCTACTGACATTTACTACTGGATGTATTCTAATTGTACTAGGTAACTCCAATTCAACTGCATTTGCTAATACAATCTTCTTTACTCTATAAAGGTCTACAAACCTCTCCATTAGCTTTTCTGTTCTTCTACTAACCATTTAATACTTCAGATCTTTGGTGCTGAGTATCACCAAGTCCTTTACTTTATACTTATTGACTTCTTCTCTTCTCCTATTCACATATTTCTTTATCTCCTCCTATGCTTTTTCTAGTGCTGCTTTAGCTTCCTCCTGTATCTCTTTCATCTTTGTTACAAATTTCCCTGCTCCCTCATATTTTCTCTTCTTTCTCACTTTGAACTCTATCCTAGGATCTTATTCATAATTTGCTTTAAAAAGCAATGTCTTTGTGCTTAAGTGTACTTTGTTGTTATATACAAATTCTGCTGTTCCTAGCCAATCTGGCTATTGCTCTTGCCTATGATCTATAAACATTCTTAAATATTACTTGAGCTCTTGGTTGACTCTCTCTGTTTGTTCATTTGTTTGAGAGTAGAACACTATAGATATCTTGCTTTCAATCTCTAGTATTTTGTTCAATTCTTTCATTAGTCCTACTGCAAACTGTGGTCCTCTGTCCAATATGATACTTTTGGGTAGACCATGTAGTTTCTGTACATTATCCCTGAACAACCTTACTGACTCTTCTGCTGACATTCTTTTTGTTGTTGGTATAAAGTGTTCTATTTTTGTTAGTCAGTCTACTACTACTAAGATAGTGTCATATCCCTGAGCTAAAAGCAGTTTGGTAATAAAGTCTGCTAATATATATGTCCAGGGTTTTTCTGGGATAGAGTTAGATATTAATTTGCCAGCTGGCTATTCTGTGTGGTTTTTGTTTTTTTGACAGGAGTCATACCCTTCCATATATCTTTTTATCTTTTTTATTACTTCTGGCTGCCAGAAGTTCCTAGTGACTAGTTCTACTGTCTTCTATTGTCCTTCATGTTCTCCTACCAGCATATCATAATGTAACCTAATTATTTCCACTCTTAATATATTGTCTTTAGATACATATACCTTTTTCTCTTTGTATATTATACCATTTATTTCCCTCCACTCTTCATCTCTCAACATTTTCACTCTTACCTACTTCATTTTTTTGACCACTTTTACTACTTCATTGTCTTTCATCTTTAATCATCTCACTTTTTCTAGTAAATCCATTCCTTCTACTATTACTTTTATCTTTTTTGTTTTTCTGACTTCTAGCTACTCTAGTTTTACCATTGTTTCATTCTTATTATTCTTCTCTACTTCTACCTTCTAGTCCAGCCTTTTACTCAAACTGTCTGCTTTCTTTATCTTGTTTCCTGGAATGTGCTTCAGCATAAAATTGAATCTTAATAGATACAATGTCTATTTTGCTTGCCTTTTATTCAATTTCTGTGCTTTCATAAAATATTTAAGATTTTTGTAGTCTGTCTATATTTTAAATTTTATGGTTGTTCCTTCCAGAAAATGCCTTTATGCTTCTAAACATCTGACTATTACTAACATCTCTTTGTCATATATTTCATAATTTCTTTCCATATTACTTAAGGACTTAGAAATAAAAATAACTAGCCTCCATAACTCATCAGAGCACTCTATTGTTAGTACTCCTCCAGTAGTATAGTTCAAAGCATCTGCTTCTACTCTAAATTCTTTATTTAGATCTGGAACTACCAATACTGGTCTAGTCATGAATATTCCTTTTAGCTTGTTAAATACTTACTATTGTTCTTTTTTCCATTACCATTTTACATTCTTCTTTGTCAACATATTCATTGGTCTTGCTATTTGAGCAAAGTTTTTAATAAACCTCCTATAGTAGTTGGCAAGGCCTAAAAACTTCCTAATGTTTTTTATATTCTTTGGTTATGGCCAACTTAACACTCTGTCTATCTTTTCCTTTTCCATTTTGATTCCATTAGGTCCTATGATAACCTCTAGGAATCTAATCTTCCACACCTTCTATACATACTTTTCTGGCTTGATATATAAGTCATTCTCCTCTAACCTCTTTAGTACTTTTTCTATAATTTCATTATACTCTTCTTTTGTCTTTATCTCTACTAATACATTATTCACAAAAGCCACAACTTTTCCTTTGTTAATCATGTCTCTTAGAATCTCATTCATTATTGCCTAAAATGTGGCCAGCGAATTTGTTATTCCAAAGAACATAACTGTTAGCTTAAAGGACCCTACATAGATTATGAATGCTCCCTTCCACTCATCCTCTTCCTTGATCCTCACATTGTTAAACCTCTACCAAAGATCCATCTTAGTAAATACTTGTTTACTCCCTATGTTGTCTATTAAGTCTGTAATTGACAGAAGTAGGTAGTTATTCTTCATCGTCTGGTTATTTAAGTTATAGTAGTCTATTACCACTCTCTTTTCTCTATCTTTTTTGTTCATGAAGAAAACTGGTGATATTTAAGAGAATTTTGATAGTCTGATGTACCTCTTTCTTAGTTGATTCTTTATAAAATTCTGAACTTCTTTTCTTTTATTCCTGGACAAAGGGTAGATTTTTTCTTTCCTGGGTTTAAATATCTCCTTGAGATCTATGACATGATTCTAGATTTTTCTTGTTGATATCCTCTCTGACTCTACCTTCTCAAACACCTTTCTCTATCTTAGAAATCTCTGTAGTACTATTTTTTTGATTTTTCTATAGTCCACTTTAATTTCTTCTTTCCTTCTCTAGTCTTTTTTTATTATCTACTGTCCATCTTACAATTTTTTCTTCTTTTATTGTTGCTACTCTTTTTACTCTCTTTGCTTTCTTCTCTTCTTTCAGCTTTATATTCCTTCTACACAGTAGTAGGCACCTCATTATCTTTACTCTCCCATTTCCCAGTTAATTTTTGGATTGTATACTTGTAACCATAGTATCCCCAATATAACATTTGTCTTTCTCAGATTGTACACATCCATTTTTATCCTTTCTACATAACCTTTGTAGTACACGTTTACTTCTACTTGGTGTATTATTGTCTCTATACTGTTATTTGTGCTGTTTATATTTTTTATTTACACTGGTCTTTTCAATTTCTGCAGTCTAAACCTATGTCTAGCTGCCATTCTTTTATCCATGAATATTCCTGTTGTACTACTATCCAAGAGCGCTTTTACTGTTATCCCTTTATGGATGTTCATCTTTTCTATACCAATATTCAACCATACTTCTTTTAATATCTTAAATGTTCTCCTTACTTTCCTTTGCTTACTTTTCTCTTTTGTTGTACTTTTTGGAGGTTCACTTTACATGCTGCCTGGCTGCGTTTTCTCTTATATAGGATACACTACATTACTCTCCTTTCTTCTTTGCCTTGGGCATCTATACTACTTGGTTTTCTTTAGCTTTCTCTCTCTGAGAACTCCTTGCCCTTTATTGTTCTCCTGATATATTTTTTTCTTTTCATACCATCTATATTTTATATAGGTTACTATGACCTCTCCTATCATCTATCCTAACTCCAACAACCATGCATCCTCTGGCATATTCTCTACTTTACAATATTCCTATATCTTTTTCCAGTTAGAACATGCCAGCTCTAATCTTTTTACTTCCTTTTGTTGCTGTACTTTTTCCTTTATAGAGCATGCCATCTCTTCTCATCTCCTCTTTTCCTTTTCCACTTCAATATTTGAATACTCCTATTTGTAGTGCTTAATTTCTCTATATCTAAAATACTGTACTTTTTCTACTACCTCTTGTCTCCTCACCTTTACTTCCTTTCTTATGCTATATCTCATTACCTTGCTTGCCAATACTTCAAATTTATTCTGGGGGGTTGATTTTCTCTTCTCCTTCTGATTTCTATTTTTATAGTTACAGACCAGGTGTCCAAGCTTCTTACAACTCCAACATTTTCTTTCTCTTCTTTCCTCTAACTGTGCCCTTAGTGAAGCAAGGGCTCACTTTTCTTTGAGCATATTACTCAAGAGGTTATTATATTGATCTAGAGATATGGTGCTACGTCTCTAGAGAAATTAGAATGATTTTACTACTTGTTATATCTATTGGGATACAAGATCTTCACCCAGCTAGACATTTATTGTTTTACTTACTACTGCTCTAATACTATGGTTATACTATTATTCCAAGGAGAGGATCCCTAACCTAAACACCTTCTTAAGAATATAGCATTACTCTTCTGCATAAACAAATGACAATGTATCTGTAGCACAAAGTTTATAGTAGAAAAGCAATATAAATAACTATCCAGCCTATTTAATTGTAAGATCAGGTCTTAGTAATGATACCTGAGCTTAGTGCCACACTTTCATCTACAGTTCCTAACTAACTGCAAAGTCCTCTTAAGCCTAGGGCCTAGCTATGTCATAGTGGTCCTGAGTTGTGTCACCTAGGTACTGAGGAAAATAAGAGAATAAGCTAGTAGGGCTCTATAATGAACAGTGCCAATGAGAAAATTGAGTTCTGGTATAGCAACTTAGCCTGAGATGACTTAATCACCCTCTTAGTCCAAATTAACAAAAAGAACTTAATAAAGTCCTTATCCAATTGCTGTATACTACTTATACACCTTCTGTATTTACTTTTATTTATAAAGTCCTATACCTTTCCTTTGAGTCATTTCTTCTTACACATCTGTTAATTTTCTAATTAAAAGAAAAAGAAAAGAAAAAGAAAAGAAATAATGACTTAGCTATTTTGTCAAGTCATAACAATATTCTTGTAACATTCTAAGAACTTATCTGTATATTTTCACTATAAGGTTATAGTTTCTATTAGTAATATGTCTTCAATGCTTACCTTTCCTAAATTAAACAGAAATAATCACCATGCTTAGACCAACAATATGCTTCTTCTAGCTTATTATTGATAACCAGTGATCTTCTTCTCCTAAACTCTCTGCTAACCCTTTTATCAATGCTATAACAAATAAACCATTGCTTTTTTAGCTCTAATAACTATAAGGAATAGATTTGCTTATAGAATGAGTACATTTTGTGGCTCAAATCTGATTTGGCTACTATAGGCCTAATATGAGAGGCTATTGAATTTGAACAGTACAAATATATCCAATTTGTTACTTTATCAAAGGAAATGTAGGACCATCTCTATTAACTCTATATTACTCAAAGATAGAATACTAATATTCACTATTATTTTCAAGAACTTTATTTTAAGAAATAGAATAAATATACTTCTAGGTCAGACTATATTGGCTTGTTCTTAAATTTCAAATATATTACATTGTTAAGGCTAGTCACAAGCTAGATAAAATCTTTGTTGTTTATACAATTTTTTCCTTTCTTGTACAAATATCTAAGACATTGTTAAACATAATCTTCTTGACAAAAGAAAAGGACTTACTCTTGATATTTTTATTGTTGAACTTATTTCTATATATGATTATTCTGAATATGATCATTTTGCTGATAAAAAAGAGAAAATGCTCAAATCTAAGCAAATAGCTCTATTTACCAAGTCAATATTGTCTTTTATCTATTCTAAAAAGAGACCTTGGAGAGGTAAATCAAATAACAAACCTTTAATTTATCTTACAAACATCAAATACCATATTTGTAACAAAAAGGATTATTAGGCTCCTAAGTACTATTCTAAGAAAAGATAACTCTTACTATTCTGAATGTTATAAGTCACCTTGACTATGATAAGAAGCTATAAATAGAACAGACATAGACTGAAGTCAAACTGGTAGCTAATGGACAGCTTGTAGTTTAAACAAGAACAAATAGTATACTTGTATATATAGTAAACTACAAATTAAACAAGAACTCTATTGAGTTCTCTTCTAATCCTAAAGCACTATCTTGAGTTAACCCCTAACTTAAGGTTCTTGAGTCAGTCACTGACAAAAGAACTTGATTCCATACTCTAGGTACTGTTTGCTTCAAATCTTGTCTAACCTTTACTCTCTTATTGTCCTTGATTGATGATTAGCTTGATTACTGGTCTTTTTGGATAGCAGGCCCTAGCTGTAAAGAGGACTTATTAGTCAGTTAAGGGCTACCAGTGGAGACTCAGTACCAAACCTAGGTATTGTATTCAAGACCTGACCTGACCTAGTGATTGGGTAATATTGTTTAGTAGATTATTTATATCTTTTTGATCAGTAGAAATCTTGTACTGGAGATGTATTGTTATCACAAATGGCTACTTACTGATTTGTGATTGGTTGATTTGATAATTAAAGTGCTCAAAAAAGCAAAGTTTAGACAAGTAGCAAAAGATATTGTTAAGTCTAAGGTTTATTCTTAGACATATAGTTCTTAAATATATGATTGTGGTGGTCTATATACCAGAACAGCCTACTATGTGATCACTACCTATTGTTCTACATATAGGAGTGCTATTGTTCTTGAAATAGAGATAACCTAACTATCTTAAAGTAGTCCTTTGTTCTATTCAAGGACAGATAATAATCTATAGGTAAAGATTAGTATCATATACAAACATTGAGGACCTTGTATCTTTATGTGATCTTATTGCCTTGGGTTCTATTTATAGCCAAAAGAAACACATTGAAGAGAGCTTTACAATAGTCATTGAAGCAAATGATTATGTCAAGTGGTTCCCAAGATATCAGCAATTTAGTATCTAGTGACTTGGTAATTGTAAACTGATCTACTAATAACTTGGTAAATACTAATTGCTTTGAGACATTTTTGGTACCATTTGAAAGATCTTCTTGAGAGCTTTTGGTGGCTATTTAGATTGTTGAAATTAGTCAAGTATTCCTGGAGTTATGGTCTAAATGAAGTTTGTGACAATTATCATCTATATATATAGAAAACAAGTTTAAAGTATTGGTAAGTTGAGTGATGAGATATAGAATAATAGAAGTTAAGGTGTGAAGGCCAGAAAAAAAGAAGAAAAAGTGTTTTAGATGTTGGAGGATAGGGCACTATAAATAGGAGTATCCAAACATTGTAGTAGAGAAAGAGAAAGAAGAAGAAAAAAAGTAGTATATATGGCCAGACTACAAAAGACACAGCAAAAGAGAAGGCCAGTATATCCTATATAGGAAAAGGCACAAGAATATTGTGAGGAGAAGAGCATGCCTTCAAAACATGTACTTTTGCTTGAAAGAGGATGATTGACAAAAGAGGTAGTAGCAATGTATGTGAACTGTAGGGAATGTGAAAGCAAGAAGATCCAAATCTATGGAAACTGAAAACAAGAATTTTTTCTTAAAAGACAAGTAAAAAACATATAGTGTGACTTGTACCAGGAAGTATGGAACTAGAGAGAGAAAGAAGCAAAGAAGAGAGAAATGACAAGGGTACAATGTATAAAGTATGAAAGAAAAAATACAATAAAAGAAAAAGTATTGGAATGAGAAAAGAGAGAGATCCTATACCCAGAATATAGAACAGAAAAGAAGAAACTGTGGTAGGACTGGAGAGTAGTGATACACCCTATAGAGAGAAAATTATAGCAGGATAGTATACAGATAGAGATTCTGAGAAGTACAACAATAAAAGAGGTTGGCCAAAGGAATGTTAGGAGAACATTCAAAATATTAAGAGAAATATAGTTGAATATTGGAGTGGAAAAGATAGATACACATGGAAACATAATAGTCAAAGCACTCTTGAATAGTAGTGTGATAGAAATGTTTATGAATAAAAAAAATGGTAGCAAAGCATAGATTTAAGCTATAGAAGCTAGAGATCAGTAACAGTAAGAAATGTAAATAGGACAAATAATAGTAAAGGAGCCATAATATACCAGGTGGAAGTAAATGTGTATTACAAAAATCATATAAAAAGAATAAGGATAGATGTGT
>Ga0153950_1001117_pt1 | contig 11886 bp, 14 predicted proteins | sample TSNJ034MetaG_FD_104737 | JGI IMG/M metagenome (GOLD analysis project Ga0153950, IMG submission 104737) | Attine ant fungus gardens microbial communities from New Jersey, USA - TSNJ034 MetaG | ecosystem: Host-associated > Fungi > Mycelium > Unclassified | place: USA: New Jersey, Wharton State... | reverse complement strand
TCGCCGCACCGTGCCGAGGCACCGACAACGGCGCCATTCTTTACGAAAGAACCACAATTCAAAACGACCCACTCAAGGACCAGTTGAAGCCTAACAACCATACAGGTGGCTCAAAGACAATCAGTCTTCTTTCTAAAAAAAATCCCATGGGCAGTCGGGCCCTCCCTCCCACCAGAGTAGTAATTAAATCAGAAGCATAATTCCCGTAGGAACAGAGTCAACAAAACCAAAGTTCTTTATCTAGCTTCTTATCTTCTTGTCTTCAAAAGACTCTATCCTCAAGCCCGCATAATCAAGCACTCGAACAAAGCCAGTCATCATCTTCCTTTGCCTTCGAGAAGCACACACAGACGCGCGACACATGCACACAGAAAAGCTCCTGACAGAGATGAACTCATCGCCTCGATCGGGGAAATGAGGAGCTCAAAAACGTGCATGATGTACGATGATGGATAACATCCTAAATGGATTTCATCCCTATTTGGTTCTTGTGTGCGTGTGTGCCACTATTAGTCAATCTGCTATGCCAGGTATGGTTTCCAACAAGAATAGCCCCTGCCATTAATACAACCTTAACACCCACATCCTTCTACTAGCCACTCTACTGGTGTTATAACAACATGGCCCGAATCCCAATCTATCGCGTTGTGCTGTAACCTTGGTCTCCGGCTAATGCCGTTTACACTGTTAGGTATCGTTCCAATCACATGGATCGCTCTCGTAGTCGCGCTCTGAAATTACAGTTGAGCAGAAAAACCTGTCAGCCACAGGTCTACACTTTGAGATAACTATCGCATTGAGTTATCATATCTGAATAACTTTCTTGGACAGCTGCCCCTGATATCCAACAGATCTCAATTTATAGTCATTATCTCCTATCACCACCACACCATTCCACATCGTTAGCACCAGCTGCATATGAGCCCTGGATCTCACCATGGTCAGTCCAATCATAGCACCGCTCATGAGATCAAAATGAAAAGATTAGAACAAAAAGTTGGTATTCCCCTCCATAATTTTCAGCAACTCTGATTCTATTCTCACATTCAACCTGATATTTAATCTGACTTGCAACAGATCGAATTATTTCACACAACGAGACAAATGAATTATCTGAATATCTTATCATATACACAAAAACAAGACCAGTAAATACAACCGAGATAAAGAAAAAATTTTTAGTCTAGATGACTCGCAGTCTGAAAAACAACCTCAACCTAGTCCACCACTACAAAATCCTGTTATCAAACGAAACAGGCGAGACAGACAACGAATGATATTGACGCCCTTGGAGGGATGATGTCGGGTGGACTGACGTCGGTGCATTCCCACCACCACCCAACAATGAATGTTGTTCATCCACAGAAGACTCAAATGACGTCGAACTCGTATCAGAATCAGGATTGCTGACAGCATACGTCACCGGCACCTCATCTTGCCGTTGCAAATGCTGATGAGCAAAATCAAAATCGGTCACATTCGTCGTTGGCGGTAGATATACTGCCGACGATAACGCATCCCCTCCTCCACAACTGTCGCTCGAGGCAAGACACAGATAGGGATCCGAATAAAATCCGCGTCCGTTGATGTACATGCTCTGCTGAGGTGCAGACAGCCTGTCATCACCATTGAATAAATGAGATGGGAACTGATCGCCACCGTGGTGAGGTGAAATTGATGGTGAACGACTCCGAAATGCATCCACATCAGACATAAACATACTTTCACTCGTTGAAAACGTCGGAAAACTAGACGAAGCCATCATATCTGGCGCCACGATCGCCGCAGATGGTTGAGGTGACGTCCTAACGGGTTTATCAGTGGCACTCACAGCTGCAGAATACTGCTGCCGGACGCCATCATCCCAAGCCGCATCAGTCGACATTTGACGTATCCATTCATCAATTACTTCTGCTTGCTGTGGTTCAGGCATTGACAAAGCTGCGTCAGGGGGAAGGGATAGTATGGTACAATCCAGACAAGTATGACACAATGACGGATTCTGACAGGTGGAATGGGCAGAAGGGGAAGGGGTAAACGGGGTATTATTGTGATGGAAGCATCCAGGACAGCTACAACCATCGCCGCAATTGCAGGCTGAGGGAAGCGTCACATTGGTGGTTGCGGGAGGAGAGGTAGCAAGAGGCTCGGAAGGAGGGCCGGTCAACGCGAGGTGATCAACAGCGGTGATATGAGGAAAATGATGAGGATGATTGATATCATAGGCCCGACCATAGGGACTGAAAAAAGAACTCTCATGATGATGGCGATTGGGATGGGCATGGGCCATACTAGAAAAGGGGCCATGATGAGGAGGTGGACGTGGGAGAACAGGTCGAAGTTCTGAGATGCGGGCCAGAATATGAGAAGCGGGTGGACATGGAGTGGCAGTCACAGTAGTCGGTGGTATAGTTGTCCCGACAGTGGGGGTGATGACTGCCCACGGTCTTGTGGCTGCTAATGTGGCTGCTGATGTACCCGCTGACTCTGTCTTTCGTCTTGGGCGGGGAGCCGACTTGCGCGGTGTCCAACAGTCGCACTTTGCAGTGCCAGAGCAACAACAAGAAGATGTAGCTACGTGAGATAAGCAGGTGACTCGACAGCAAAAAAAGCTGATGCGCACCGCTGTGGATGAGAGGACTGTATGCAGCCGACGCCAATGCAAGAGGGAGACCGTTTGGGAAGGCGGCGCTCTCTGGAGGTTTTGCAGCGACTAGTGCAGAGGACCTTGGCAATGAGCCAACCGTCGTTGCGGTGGGCTGCATGAGGTCAACACACCTTTGCCAGTGTCCGACCTGACCTCGCAGATGCATTTCACATGGACCTGTTTTGTTTTACGGAGCTCTCTGCAGTGCTCGCACTGAGTCACTGGGCGGCCCTTTTTCTTGATCTCAAAGAGGGGACGGTCAGTATGCTTGCATGCCGAGGATCTATGGCCCTTGATGCAGGTTTCACTGAGGGGCGGGCTGAGAGCGCTGTCGACGGTGACGACGAGGAAGACACACACCAGGCGTACTTTTTGCTGTCAATAAAAACCTATGACGGGTGAGCAATGGAAGACAGGCAGCAGGGGAGAGACAGACCATGGGGGTTGCGGAGAAAGATCAGTCGCGCGGTATTTAATCGCCATCGTTGACCAGAGTTGACAGGCCCGGAGCTCCTCACATAACGCACGGACCAGCTGACTCAGCATTGATGCGACATTTTCGCCATTGACTACGGAAAATACACGTGATCTACCTACGAGCCGAACTCGGCCTGAAACTCGGCATGGAAAGTCTCGAGTGCAGTTACGTAATCTTCCACACCTGGACAAAGACACGTGACCCGATAGTGCCACGTGCCTTCGACCTGCCCAAATCCGCTGCCCGGCACTACACATATTCCTGTCCGATCGAGGAGCCGAAGGGCGTAAAAAGTGTCGGGCTCCTTGCCTTGGGCGCGAGCTGCAGCCTGTGCCTTGGCGGAGAGGGTGATCTGCGGATACAGGTACAACGCCCCAGGGGAGTTGACGCACGTGACGCCAGGTAGCTTGTTGAGGCGTTCGGCCATAACTTTTGTACGTGACGCAAGAACAGCATGAATTCCGTCGGTTTCTGCCTTCCATAGCTCGTAGCTGGGTTCGCCCTTTCGTGGCGGACGCACCATCGAGTCTACACCTATCTGTCCTGACAGAGGCGGACACAAGCCCACAGATACCATCTTGTATATCAGCCCTAGTATATCCTCAGACAAATTCGTGCACTCAAAGTACCCTCCGCGGCGACCACATTCGCCTGTGACGCCTTTCGACGTCGAGTGGAAAGACACCAGCGGGACCTCCGACTGTAGCTTGCTCACCACCTTTTTGAACGACGTGAACGGGTGTGTTGTACGTTTGTGCAAATTGTCCTGGTACACCTCATCAGCAAGCAGCACCAGCGAGTGCACCTCACACAACTTGACGAGTTGTTCCTGCGTCGCCTCATCCAGGAGAGCACCAGTCGGGTTACCAGGATTAATAATAACCAGGGCCTTGGGTTCAACATTCCGAGCGACTGCATCTTTGAGCGCAGTCTCAACTGCCTCGACCGAAGTCGACCAGCCCTGCTGCTCGTCTAGGTAGTAGGGTATCGGTGCACCATTGAACTGGGCGAGCGCAGCGGTGTATAACGGGTATTGAGGAATCGGGATGAGCACACCCGAATTCGAGTGTTGAATCAACATGGACAACAAAAGTGATACGCCAGCGGAAGCACCAGCAGTAAGAAAGATGTGATCCGGATCCGAAGGATATCCATCACGCTCTACAAATGAGGTAAGCTCCACAACAAGAATTCCGCATAAAATAAACACACCTTCAATAAACCTAGCAACGTTCTGACGGATAAAAGGAACACCCTGACTGTGCGAATAGGCACCGATCGATCCAATCTCATCAGAGAGCTCTTTTGCCCTGGCAACAACATCGGGCGGAAACACACCCGGGGCGAGCTCAGCCAGTGCAGGCCACTCCGTCAAGGCAGCCACCTGACGAGTAAAAGTAATTGGTTTTTGGTCAAGTCCTTTTTGTTGGGGATTCCCAATGTTGGACGAAATGACTTTTGGAAACGGCAGAGTCTTGTTGCCTGTTTTGAGCTTGTCGCGCAAAGACTCTGCTTTTATGGCAAGTTCTCCGCGCACAGCATACTGAACATTGAGGATGTTCGGGTTAAGATGTTCCGGGGTTAGTAGACGCATGTTGGGGGCTCCAGAGAAAAAGAAACGGGCCATCATGTAATGTGATGTAATTGGGTACTAAAAAAACTATTATTTCTGGGTTATGCCTGTTGCCACGTGACGTAACTTTTGTTGGAAATCTATCTCTGCTCGGACACAAGGGCCTAAACATGAGCGGCGTAACTACAAAAGGCATGAGGCTAGAGAAGGAAGTTATGGGGAAGTTTTCTAGTAGATTGTTGGGGTAGCAGTATACCCGGAAGGTTATAGCAGTAATTAGGGGAAAGGAAAGGAAAGGAATTAATGTAGATTCATTACGGGGCCTCATCCTCAGATCTTCCTTCAGAGTAGCTTTTCAGGGGTCTGTCATCGATGGTAGGCTTCTGTTGATAGGGGCTAATCCTGACCTAGTTTGGGTTGGATTTGGACAAGAATTCTGCGAGGACCATAATTTATTAATGCCTAGAACACCAGGTGGGTATAAGGAGGGTGAGATCTTGTCTAAGATAAGGTCTTTGTAGAGGTGACACTCTCGTGACATTCGATGCACGTGATATAATTTTACATCTCTTATTTTTTCTGTCATTCCTGCGGGTCATGCCAGACAACTTTTTCGCCACTTCAAAAACCAGAAAACGGAAGCGCACACAGACCTCGCGCCATGCAACCAAAAGACCAAAAATGGATGAAGAATTATCCGATCAACACTCCAGCGGCGAAGAATGGGGCGGCGTGCAGGAGCAACAAAATTTGGACCCCGGCGTGAGCGGCGACGAGGACGAGGACGAAACACCCGCAGAAAAGAGACTTCGTCTTGCCCAAGTCTATCTCAACGGTATCAAAGAGTCTCTTGGTGCGTGTTATTACGTCGTTTCCAGAAAAATGCCGGAAATGAACACACGCCTTTCTCTGATCTAGCCGACGGCGAATTTGATGCTGCAGAAATCGACAAGGAGCTTATTTCTTCGCGTTTGAAACAAGACATTCTTTCCCACTCTGGAAAAGTCTATCTCTTTATTGCAGATTCTATCTCTCCCCTCCTGTCCGACTTGTCCACTCTCCCCATTCTCCGTACTCGCGGCCACAGATTCTCCGTCACTTCCGCCGTCACCTTGTCCTCCTCAGAATTTCTCTACACTTCAGGAAAAGAAGGCTCCATCATAAAATGGCATCTACCTACCGGCAAAAAGCTCGCGATTCTACACAAAGCCCCCAAGAGTAAGAAAAGCAAGGGTACATCATCCCACTCCACCACCGTATCGACTCCTGCAGAGACAGGACACACAGATGAAGTACTTGCGCTTGCCCTGAGCTCGGATGGAAAATATCTTGTCAGTGGCGGTCGTGATCGTCGCCTGATCGTATGGGACGCAAACACACTGACCTTCCTCAAATCCTTCCAAGGTCCTATGAACCACAAAGACATTATATCTGTACGTTCAATTTCATCACCTCATTTATTCACCCATTGGCCCTTCCACAGGCCCTTTCATTCCGCCACTCAACTCACCAACTCTTCACCGCTTCCTTCGACCGTACCATCAAACTCTACGACCTCTCTCCTTCCATCATGGGTTACACCGAAACTCTGTTTGGCCACCAAGATCCAATCCTTTCTCTTTCTTCACTCAGCGGTGAAAACTGTGTGAGTGTAGGTGGAAGAGATAAAACAGCTAGATTTTGGAAAATTGCCCAAGAGAGTCAACTCGTTTTTCGTGGTGGTGGTGATGGTGGTGGAACCAAAGGAACAAAAAGGAACAAGATGAGAGAGATTCTGGAAGGTGGGTTAGGAGTGGACGATGAAAACCATGAAGATACAGATGAGAAATCGAAAGACCAATATCAGGAAGGCAGTTTGGAATGTATAGCTATGATTGACGAATCAACTTTTGTCACAGGGGGCGATAGTGGGTACGTCTGCCTTTTTTTCTTTCCTTTTTTTTTTTTGGAAAACAACACTCACGCACGCATGAAATAAAACATAGATCAATATCTCTCTGGTCGACTCAAAAGAAGAAACCTATCTTCACTCATCGCCTCGCGCATGGGTTACACCAAGTTCAATCATCTACTGAAGGTCTCTTAGAATCACCACGTTGGATAACTGCTCTTGCTGCACTTGCTTATTCTGATTTATTTGTTTCTGGTCCGTTGACAAGTCCTCTGAATACTGACTTACTCTTGAGATCCTTATGGTTTCTCCTCTTCTCAGGTTCATGGGATGGTCAAATCCGACTATGGAAACTTGACCCAAAGCTAAGATCGTTCACTGCCCTGGGGAGTGTACCTATTCCTGGAGTTATAAATTCTCTTCAACTCGTTTCTCCACCGTCACTGCCATCATCATCATCATCACCACCACCACCACCCATCCAAAACAACCATGTTGTCCCATCATCACAAACACAATCAAAATACGAACAATCAAATTCATCAGAACAAAAATCATCCTCATCCTCATCATCATCGTGGCTACATGCCCATTCTCACTTCCGTACTCACACTCACACTCACACTCACACGTCTTCTCCAGCGGTGTTGGTGATAGTAGGATCCGGTCAAGAACATCGATTCGGACGATGGTTGACCGTTAAAGATGGAGGCGCTGTGAATGGCGCTTATGTTATTGCTCTAGTACCATCCTGTTTATCGTTTGATGATTCTGCTGTTGCTTCTGCTACTGCTGTTAATGGTAGTAGTCGTACTGAAAAGACGTTACGGACGTTGTAGATGCACAATAACAATTATAATAATAGGCTCAATTTAGAAGCGTCCAAGGGAGGTGGGAGTGAATAGTATCAGGTCTCAAACTCTCAAAAGAAAGCTGGAAGAGGAAGGCGAATACTATATTCATCAAAGTCAAGTCAAACCACATACATCAAGAAAAACAACAAATCCTAGTCATGCAAAAACACAAAAGGAAGAGGATCTATTTTCACAGACCCGCTAATTTCTCATACTCCATTAGAGGAACACCTACATCATAGTAGATACATAAAAAAACCGACCATCAATAATTCCCACCCATCAGAGGCACACCATTCATCCTAACACTCCTCCGCCTTGCAGACTCACTCTGTCTAACCCTCTTCTTCGCACTATCAAGCACACTTCGCTCCTTCACACCAACACCACCAACACCAATCGTATCAGCACTATTTCCCCTCACATGCCCTTTCAGCGGTGCAAAACTCGATCTGACACGTTTCCCATGAGTATGGGCTTTAGGTGTCGTCGGTACAGCAGGTATCATCCCGCCTGTAAATGACGGTCCAAGTTTCGTTTGAGGCACAGAAGGAAGCGTCGTCAACTTGGTCATGGCTGTTGGTTTGACCGGGGACGATGTAGACCGCTGCGAAGCCAATTTTGCAACCACTCTGGACCTCGGTTTTTTCGCAAACATCGGCTGTCTCGTCCCAGCTACTAACGTTTTCAAAACACCATCGACACCATGGATCTCCATATCTTCATTCTCCTTACCCTTAGCATCACCATCCTCCGTTCTCTCCTTTAGAATTCCTAATTTAGGTTTACTAAATATCCTCCCGCCATGGTTCAAATTGGCAGCATTACGATTCGGTGTAAAAACCGCCATGTTCCTCGGGCCACCTCTTCTTGACGACAATCCAACTCTCGGACTACTCGCAGCTGGTTCAAGCAACATCGTCGACGGCTTCATCTTAGCCAAAGAGCTGGCCGTAGGCGCCAACAACCTGGAACTCGTCAATGCATTTGGTCCTCCAGATGTCGGTTTTGGCACGACTTGAGTTGCAGTCCCACAGGGTTGTATCCTGTTACCACTCCCGGAAGCAGCAGAACCCGTCCATAAAGAAGATGACGTAGTCTGAGATTTACCACAGAACGAAGGAGGAAGAGGTGGTCTCGACCTTACTCTTCCCGTACTAAAGGCGTCCTGAGACTGGCACGGTGCGGTGGCTCTGCCGTTATCCTTCATCACAGTCATAGCCTTTGTGGTATCAACTGTAGCCGTGCCCATTGCACTGACAGTAGCACCAGCATTGACTTTGGTATTGGTATCAACGGTGGGCGCCATCGGCTTGACAGAAGATTTAACGGGCGCAAACCCGTCCGTACCTCCCTTCCGTTTCAGCAAGCTCGATTTTGTCGGAGCAGTGACGCCATCTCCCGCGATGGATTTCAAGACAGGATTTTTGCCTCTATTCCAAACACTTGCAACTAGACTCTTGGCTGCCGTTGTCAAGAGCCCAAATTTCGAGGAAGGTTTAGATTTCGGAGCTAAATCAAGAATGTTCATCAGTGCTTATGACGGCAATGATGGAGTACTCACTAGCTGGACGATACTTGTAATTTCTCATTGCGGCCGATTTCGTAGCAGCAGCAAGAACTCCTCCAACAGAGCTCCTCCTCTTCGCTCTACTGATTTCTAATTTCCGTTTGATCGCTTTCACCTCTCGTTCTCGGTCGCGTCCTTCAACTTGCTTTATCTCCTTGTTGTTCTTATTGTCTGCATCTATTTTACACGCCTCTGAATTGGTATCAGGATCCATGCGCAGCCTCTTCCCTCCTCTTCCCTCCCTGTCTTCCTCATTTTCGTCTTCCTGGTCTTCATCATACAATCCTCTAGGAGGAACCATACTCTTCTTCGCCGGTCCACGACTACTATCTAGACTGGCAGCATTCAGTGGTCCAGCAGCCAATTTCCTCAGTTCCTTGTCCAGTTCTCCGAGGACATTAGACTTTCTCTTCGTCCCAGCCACTCGAACGGTAGTAGTAGAAGACGACGACGGATTCTTCCTTTCCATTTTCCTCTTCACGAGCCCATCTATTCCCTCCATTTTATCAAATTCAGCTTTGTGCATGTCGTCAAACTTCTTCGTTATCTCTCTGTCACCATTTTTTGTTGGTAGGGCAGGAAGAGGTTTCGTATCACAAGCAAGTTGAGCTTGTGTATGCGCTCCAGGTTGCAATTTAGTGACAATTTCCATACCAACGCCTTCGACTCCAGACGTACCGAGGCGTTTGTTCATCTCTTCGAGTACGCTGGTAGCCGCAGCTTGGAACTGGGTGTTAGATACAGAGTGGAGCGGCGAGCCAAATAAGAATGGCTCAGAAGAAACTGTGGTTGTTGCCTTCGAAATTCCGAGGGTGCCTTTATTCTTGCTCGCACTGCTTCCAATGGTGCTATGGTCAGCCTTCTTGAGTGGACTGGAAGGTACATCGGGTGGGAGATCATCAACCGTCAAAGTAGGATAAATCTTCTCGAATGGTCCAGGTCGAGTGTCTGGAGCCCAGAACGCACCGCTGCGAGCAGCAGACGGACTCATTACTAAATCAAAGGTCGTCGCGAAGGGTTTCAACTTCGGCGTCTGGAAGGTATCCCTTCTCGATTCGAATTCTGATTTACCGTTGTCAGCAACTGAAGATGAGGATGATTTACTGGAAACTAAACGGATAGTCGTAGTAGGCTGTGATAGTTCCTTGGCTTCCGCTGTGTTGATAGGCTGTTGCTGCGGGTCAGCCAGTCTGACATCCATACTGAGGCGAGCATTGTCAGGGGCAGGTTCACCGGGTCGTAGAGGGCACCCAGGCAAAGGCTCTGCATTAGCAGCATATGACATGCGTCTGGGTGGTGCAGTTGCAGTATTAAATGTAAAATTGTCGTGGAGAGGCGGCGTTGCAGCTCGAACAGCAGAATAGGGAGTAGAATATTGTGCGAGTTCATCATTTTGCTGTCCAGTGGCTCGAGATGACCCTAGTGTTGAATATTCGTCTGATTTGGGAGCCCGTTTGAGACCAAGAGACACGGCAAGAGCTCGAATCGACGAGCCTACAGTCGCTATGATTCATTCAGTAAACAAGCAACTTTATAAGAAAGCCGCTTACTCTTTGGATTGATAGTCCCAAGCTCGTCAGAAGAATTTATTGTCCTGGATGCGCGAGGAGAGAACGTCCCCTGGAGATTCTCCTCGACCTCCTGGATACTCTCCATCACCTCCCACTGCTTACCAGACCTCAGAGTTGGAGTCTGACTACCATAATCTACATCCTCCTCCCCATCTTCGTCATCCAGGTCCATTTCACTCCGAGCGGCAATGCTCAACGGATCATCTTTTGGTAACGTCAAAGCATGCCTCCTGAGCCGGTCGACGAGTTCAGTGTTTTTTCCATTGGCTTTTATGAGATTGAATTTGCATAGCTTCTGGAGCTGGTCGCGCCGGAGAGTGTGGAGGCCAGGAGAGTTGAACAGAATTTCTGTCGTTTCCGACATCATTCAAAAATACAATCACAATGCCCAAGTCGCGTCAGTAAACAAGTCATGTGGATATATCACGTGCCTAACATATCATGTAGATAAATATATACGACAAAGACAAAGTAATCACAGCTCGTCCCTTCTATCACTATCATTCTCATTAGGTATTTTCAAATCTGCAGTCCCATCAAGAATTGACTTCAAGAATTTAGTTAGAGGCTCATATTTGGTAGCGCCTGCATTGATCAGGGTCAAAAAGTCTAGCCCAATGAGTGGATAAGAACACACCTTCGTACTTGATGGGTTTCGCCGATCCTGCGGGAAAGACGAGGACTTTGGTGTTCTCATCAAAGCCAAAAATCTCTGCCGCCCCTCCATTTTCATTACGATGGGCAGCCAGCTCAAGTTTTGTGAAATACTGGTTCGCTATGACTTTCCATAGTAGCGGGACCTTCTTGTCCTTGGTGAGGAGTAAGAGTGTCGTCTGATCTTGTGTCTAAATCATTTCACTATTAGCCGATATGCCCCCAAGGATTCCGTCATACACACTTTTCCAGCCCAGGTCTGTACCTCCGCCACAGTCGAGAGTTTCGTTACGTGATTTGGTACTCGTCTTGATGCCCATTTCATGATTGCGTTCGAAGTCCGTTCTCCCGACTCATATGTCATGGGGGCGACCTTACTACCTCGAGGGAAGAGCTAAGGTAGTGTAAGAGCTTGGATGGATAAGAGATAGAATATCAAACGTGCCTTAACTGTCGGGAAGCCCTGTACTCGCTGTTCAGCACAGAGAGGCTTGTTATCTTCCTGATCACAATCGACAGCATAGATAGGAATAAGGGGATGGAGTTTGTCTGCAGCTTTGGCATATTCTGGTGCTAACCGCTGGCAGTGCTAGAGATTCGGGTTATAATAGCAAACTAGAACCAGGCTACATGTACGTACACCACACC
>Ga0153950_1001112_pt1 | contig 11907 bp, 10 predicted proteins | sample TSNJ034MetaG_FD_104737 | JGI IMG/M metagenome (GOLD analysis project Ga0153950, IMG submission 104737) | Attine ant fungus gardens microbial communities from New Jersey, USA - TSNJ034 MetaG | ecosystem: Host-associated > Fungi > Mycelium > Unclassified | place: USA: New Jersey, Wharton State... | reverse complement strand
TGGTGGAGGAGATGGAAGACATGCCAAGAGAAAACACTAACGATAAAAAGGAGAAAAGATTATTATGACAGAATTTATCGCAATTCCGGCAATTACCGTTATCTGCTACTTTTTAGCACAGGCATATAAGGCATTTGCCCCGGAGGACAAGTACAAGCACATCCCCGTGCTGTGCGCGGCGGTGGGCGGCGTCCTGGGGGTTGTCTGTTACGTGTTCATCACCGGATACATCCCGGCGGATAACGCCCTTGTGGCGGCTGCTATTGGCCTTGCCAGCGGATGGGCGGCCACCGGGGTAAACCAGACATTGAAGCAGGAAGGCGGGCAGTAAATTATGGCACAGAAATTAATCCAGCCCATCAACGATCTGTATCTAACGGCCAGTTACAAAAACAGCTCCTACAAGACCAGCTTTGGTTTCACCCACTACGGCGTGGACTGCCGGTCGGAGCAGAGGAAAACCACGGTATACGCCAGCGGCGCCGGCACGGTGCTGGCCGCGGGGTATGACAGCGTGTTCGGGAATATCCTTGTCATCCAGTACCCGGAGGCGTACAACAAGGCTACCGGCAAATATGTGGACGTGGTTGTGCGGTATTTCCACTTTGCCAGTACCAGCGTCACCAAGGGCCAGGCGGTGACCAAGGACACCGTTATCGGACAGTACGGCAATACCGGACAGTACAGCGTGGGGGCGCACCTGCACTTTGAGTGCGACACGGATACCCGGTATCCGCTGTGGACGCCGTCGCTGTCCGGCAAATCCACCTATTTCACCGGCTCCAACGCGGGGGCCAGTGATGCCACCATGTCCAATCCCTTGAGCTGGATTTACTGCAAATCCAGCAGCCCCGACAAGCAGACTTACACCACAGCGGAGGACAGCTATATCAACAGCGCGGACAAGAGCATCGACAAATTGACGTAAGGCATGAAGAGGCCCCGCCCGTCCCTTGATTGGGATTGGCAGGGCCTTTTTCTATTTTAGAAATATTGTGGTATAACCTTTTGAAAAAAATTGAAACCAGCTAACACCCTCTGTCCGTCCGGTATAGCACAGGCCGCATGTCAAATCAACACCGGGTGGGGTCGTCTTTTTTATTGTGAAAAAAAAGATATTATTGACAAATACAATTGATATTAATATAATGATAATAACAAAAACGCAACAAGAACAAGAAGCTTATTGCGTTACCGATAATTGCGATAAATGCCGTATAGAAAGGGGAATTGGTCATGTTTGGTTATCAGTATTTCAAATTCCAGCCCAGCGAGTACGTATTGCGGTACAAAAGGGGGAAAATTGTCGCCGAGGGCGCGGGGCTCAGCTTTATCTGTTCCCGCCGCAGCACCTCCCTGGCTGTTCTGCCTGTGGGCAGCATCGACACCCCGTTTATCTTCCAGGAGACCACCGCCGATTTTCAGAGCGTGACGGTGCAGGGACAGCTGGTGTACCGCATTGTGGATCAGCGGAAGACGGCGGCCATGCTGGATTACACCCTAAAGCTCCGGGACAGGGGGTATTTGTCCGAGGACCCCAAAAAGCTGCCCCAGCGCATGATCAACAGCGTGAAGGTCCTGTCCAAAAAGAAGCTGGAGCACATGACTCTCCACGAGGCCATGCGGGCCAGCGAGATATTGGCCCAGTCCATTCTGGAGGAGCTGCGGGGCAGCGGGGAAATTGAGCAGTTGGGCCTGGAGGTTTTGAGCCTGTCGCTGTTGGATGTTCTGGCCAACAAGGAGACGACCCGGGCGCTGGAGGCGCAAACCCGGGAACAGATTCTCAAAACGGCGGACGACGCGGTGTACCAGCGGCGCAACGCCTCCATTCAGCAGGAGCGGACCATTAAGGAGAACGAGTACAACACGGAAATTAGTGTGGAGCAAAAAAAGCGGCAGGTGCGGGAAACCCAGTTGGAGGCGGAACAGATTGTGCAGCTGCGCCAGAACCAGCTCCGGGAGGAGCAGCTTCTCTACGCGATTAAGCTGGAGGAGAAGCGCCGGGAGTTGACGGAACTGGAGGCGGAAAATGCCCGCCTGCAGGCGGACGCCAGGGCCTACGGGCTGAAGACCGCCATGGAGGCGCTGGAGGGTGTGGACGCAGGCGTTATCCAAAGCCTTGCCAGCGTGGGTATGCAGCCCGGCAAGCTCATGGCGTTGGCCTTCCAGGGCCTTGCGGAAAACGCCGATAAAATTGGCCAGCTCAACATCACCCCCGATTTGCTGCGGGAGATACTGCAAGGGGAGGATATACATGCAGAGGCTCACTGAAAACAAGCTGGTGCTCATCAAGCGGAAAACCCGCCTGGAGGAGCTGGTGGCGCGTTTTAACACAGTGGGGCAGGCACGTTTTTATGTGGAACACCTGGGCAGCGATTTTGACGATTATGTGGAGGAGGACGCGCGGTACAAGGCGGCCATCCAAAAGGCGGAGGAGGCGCTCCAGTCTCTGGGCAGGCTCCAACTGGTGGACAGGGAACACGTGCCCAACTTCATCTTTGGAAAGCAGGACATTGTGGTGGCGGTGGGGCAGGACGGCCTCGTCGCCAACACGCTGAAATACCTGGACGGCCAGCCCCTCATCGGAGTCAATCCCGACCCCCAAAGATGGGATGGCGTGCTGCTGCCCTTCTCGGCGGCGGATTTGGGTTTGCTTTTGCAGGATGTCTTTGCCGGGCGCCGCCCCATGAAGGAGGTGACCATGGCCAGGGCCTCCCTCAACGACGGGCAAGTCCTGTACGCCGTCAACGACCTGTTTATCGGCCAGCGCTCCCACGTGTCCTCCCGCTACCACATCCGGTACGGGGAGCAAAGCGAAACCCAGAGCTCCAGCGGGATCATTGTGTCCACGGGGCTGGGCTCCACCGGCTGGCTCAAAAGCATTTTGGCCGGGGCATACGGCGTTGCCACCGCCTCCAACGGACAGGCGGTTGACTCCATCCCCTTCCACCCGCCCGCCTGGGATGCCAATTTCCTCCAGTTTACGGTGCGCGAGCCCTACCCCTCCCACTCCACGGCGGCCACGGTGGTTTTTGGCCGCATTTCGGAGGAACGCGCCATGCGCATCACCTCCCAGATGCCGGAAAACGGCGTCATCTTCAGCGACGGCGTCGAAAGCGATTACCTGGAATTCTGCTCCGGCGTAGAGGCGGCCATCTCGGTGGCGGAGAAAAAAGGGTATCTGGTCACCTAGTACTAGATGCGCGTTATTTCTGCGGAAATAACAGGTTCGCTACGCTCACGGCGCATCTCGCGGGGGAACCCAGATGCGCGTTGTTTCTGCGGAAACAACAGGTTCGCTAACGCTCACGGCGCATCTCGCGGGGGAACTATGTTCCCCCACGTGCCCCCTCCAGTCTCCGACGGGGATGCAGCCGCAAGTACGAGCGAAAGACGGAACAGAACGCAAGGCCAAAAAGGCAGAAGCCGCGCTTGATTCGGCTTCGTGCGGTTGGCACAAAGTCATCCCGCGAAGAGCGGGACTTCTGTGAATGTCAAGAAAGGTAGATTTTGAAGCAGCATATCCTTCTTATGGCCCTACCGGGGGTACCAGGGGGCTTGCCCCCTGGTGGTTTTTGGTACCTTTTGGGCGTCCAAAAGGTACTGCCCGCCCCGGCATGAGGGGCAACCCTCCCCATTGCATGGGGAAAACAACAACGCGGCTGCACTGCCGCAATAAAGAAAACACCCCTGCGCCCAGCAGCTACCCCGGCACAAGGGGCAACTCCCCCCATCTATATGGGAAAAACACCCCCGCCGCAAACAAAACAGTTTGCATTTGTTAAAGTTTTATGTATGTGTTATAATGGAATCCAATTAGCATTTGTGCCGCCCCGGGGGCGGCAGAATGGAGTTGTAATGCATAAGAAGCTGAAACTGTACACCCCTATCATATATATATTAATGGTGTTATGCGTGGTGCTTGTACTGCTCACGTCCATTTTTGACATGCGGCTGTTTTATATAAGCGCTGCCATTATGCTGTGTGTGTTTGCGGCGGTGCTGTTGATGCTGCGCCGCGTGGGCAGGGATACCCGGGGAATGCTGGAGGAGATCAGCCAGGGTATTTTGCACACCGGCGACAGCAACCAAATGGCATTTCCCTTTCCCGTCATCACGGTATACGCCAACAATGAGATAGTGTGGTACAATGATTTGTGCGCCAAAACGGTCTTCCGCGGCAAGGACATGCGGGGGGAGCGCATTGGCGAGGTACTGCCCCAGGTGGATATCACCCGCATCGACCCCCAGGGCAACGCCATCGAATACGCGGGCCGCAAATACACGGCCTATGTCTCCCGCCGCATCCAGCAGGGCGACAACATCACCGTGGTGTATCTGGTGGACGACACCCAGCTGAAGCATTACGCCAGCGAATACCAGGAGACCCGGCCCTCCATCGCCGTGATTATGGTGGACAACTACGAGGAGATGCTTCAGGATTACAAGGAGAGCGAGCGCGCCCAGTTGGTCAGCGAGGTGCAGTATTTCATCGAGCAGTATATATCCGATCACAACGGCTTTATGATCCGCATTGAGCGGGAAAAATATGTGGCGGTCATCGAGGAGCGGGGCATGCGCCGGATGGTCGGCGCCAAATTCGATTTGCTGGACCGCGTGCGGGGCATGGGCGGCAACCACGGCCGCATGCACCCCACGCTGTCCATGGGCGTGGGGCGGGAGTCCGAGACCCTCCACGAGACCGAATCCAACGCGCGCCAGGCGCTGGACATGTGCCTCGGGCGCGGCGGCGATCAGGTGGCGGTAAAAACCCAAAACGGCTACGAGTTTTACGGCGGCCTCTCCAAAGGCATTGAGAAGCGCACAAAGGTCAAGACGCGGATTATTGCCTCGGCCCTCAGCGAGCTCATCGCCTCCAGCAGCAACGTCATCATTATGGGACATCACTTCGCCGACCTGGACTGCCTGGGCTCCGCCATTGGCATGCTGCGCACCGTGCAGTCCATGAACAAACCGGCGGCAATCTGCATCCACCGCACCAAAAACCTGGTGAAGCCTCTGCTGGACAAGGTGCTGGCGGGCAGCTACAACGAGACGGATTTTGTAAACCCCGAAAACTGCATCGAGCTGGTGAAGCACGGAACGCTGCTCATTGTACTGGACACCCACGTGCCCCAGGTGCTGGAATCGGAGCCGGTGTACCGGGCCTGCAAAACGGTGGCCGTCATCGACCACCACCGCAAGCTGGTGAACCACATCGCCAACGCCGTGATCTTCTATCACGAGCCTTATGCCTCCTCTGCTTGCGAGATGGTGACGGAGTTGGTGCAGTATTTTCCCTCCCGGCCGCTTATCGGGCGGCTGGAGGCGGAGGCGTTGCTGTCGGGCATTATGCTGGACACCAAGAACTTTGTGATGCGCACCGGTGTGCGCACCTTTGAGGCGGCGGCTTACCTGCGCCGCCTGGGGGCCGATACCGTGGAGGTGCGCAAGCTGTTTTCCTCCTCCATGGAGGCCTATCAGCAAAAGACGCAGATGGTGGCGTCGGCGGTTATTCACAACCGGTGCGCCATCGCCACCACCAAGAGCTCCTTCGCGGGCATTCGCATGGTGGCCCCCCAGGCGGCGGATGAGCTGCTCACGATAAGCGGCGTGGACGCGTCCTTTATTATCTTTCCCACAGAGGATCAAATCAATGTTTCCGCCCGGAGCATGGGGGCGCTGAACGTGCAGGTGATTATGGAGAAGCTGGGCGGCGGCGGCCACCAGAGCATGGCGGCGGCGCAGTTTGCCGGCGAGAGTCTGGAGGACGTGCGGCACAAGCTCGTGGCCTGCATCGACGACTATATGGTCACGGTGAGCGCGTCGGTAAAAAACACAGTGTTACATTAAGATGTATCCGGATACACCCAAACGCGAACCGGGGGTGCGGGCTGTGTGCGCACAGCTCCGCCGCAATTCAAATACGGCGTTGCCGCTCGCCGCAAAAGCGGCAGCCGTCACAAGAACCCAACCGCCTTGTGCAACGGGCGGGAGCGGACTGGTGCGCGGCGCAGGGAGTGAATTATGAAGGTGATACTCAAGCAGGATGTGCAGGGCAGCGGGAAAAAAGGGGATTTGGTGAAGGTGGCCGACGGTTACGCCAGGAATTTCCTCTTCAAAAAAGGATTGGCCATCGAGGCGACCCCCCAGGCGTTAAACGAGTGGGAAGCGGGGCAGAGAGCCGAAAAGAACAAGGCGCAGCGGGAAATTGACGCCGCCAACGCCACAAAGGAAAAAATCGGCGACAAGACGATAAAAATTATCGCCAAGGCGGGGGACAGCGGTAAGCTCTTTGGATCCGTTACCTCCAAGGAGGTGGCGGACGCGTTGAAGGTCCAGCTGGGCATCGATGTGGATAAGCGCAAGGTGTCCATGGAAAGCGAGATCAAGGCGTATGGCACCTATACGGCGGATGTAAAGCTGTACGCCAATATTTCCGCCAAGGTATTTGTGGTGGTGGGCGAGGAGTAAAGCATGGCGGAGCCCAAAATAACAACCGGATATAGTACGCAGTGGGCAGGGCAGGATCTCCCCTACAGCCTGGAGGCCGAGCAATCGGTGCTGGGGGCTGTGCTGGTGGAATCGTCCTGTCTTTCCGCGCTTTTGGAGGACGTGCGCGCGGAGTACTTTTACCGCCGGGAAAACGCCCGCATCTTTGAAATCATGGTGCGGCTGTTTGCCTCCGGCCAGCCCATTGACCTCATCATGGTGATGGAGCACACCCTGCGCGACGGCGTTTTTGAGAGCGAGAGCGACGCCAAGGTGTACCTGGCGCAGCTGGTGCAGATTGTGCCCTCCACCGCCAATGTGCAGGCATACGCGCGCATTGTGCGGGAACGGTACTATGTCCGTTCGCTGATGCTGGCGGCGGGTGACATCATCGAGCACGCCCGGGACAGCGACGGCGACGCGCAGTCTCTGATGGATGCGGCGGAGCAGCGGATATTCGAAATCCGCCAGGGACAGCAGCACTCCAAGCTCCAGCGCATCGACGGCATTATGCTGGAGATTTACGACAAGCTCCAGCGGCTTTCCGGCGACGACCGGGACCAGTACATGGGAATTCCCAGCGGATTTTCGGGCCTGGACCGCATTATGACGGGCCTCAATAAATCCGACCTTGTGCTTATCGCGGCGCGCCCCGCCATGGGCAAGACCTCCTTTGCGCTGAATATTGCCACCAATGTGGCCATGAAGGCGGGCAAAAAAGTGGCTATCTTCTCGCTGGAGATGAGCCGGGAGCAGCTGGTGGAGCGCATACTCAGCTCCCACTCCTCGGTGCAGGGCTCCCGCATGCGCACGGGGGAGCTCTCCTCCGACGACTGGGTGCGCCTTGCGAACTCCGCCAAGGAGATTGCGAAGATCCCCGTTTATGTGGACGACACCGCCGGTATCACGGTGCCGGAGATCAAGGCCCGCTTGCGCTCGGTGCGGGATTTGGGCGTCGTCATCATCGACTATCTGCAGCTGATGTCTACCCAGGGCCGCAACGAAAACCGCGTGCAGGTGGTCAGTGAAATCACCCGTTCGCTAAAGGTCATGGCCAAGGATCTCAACGTCCCGGTCATCGTGCTGTCCCAGCTCTCCCGAGGACCCGACCAGCGCGCCAACGACCACCGGCCGCTGCTCAGCGATCTCCGCGAATCCGGCTCCATTGAGCAGGACGCGGACCTGGTGCTGTTTCTCTACCGGGACGCCTACTACAACCCCGAGAGCGGGGAGGCCAACGTGGCCGAATGCATCGTGGCAAAAAACCGCCACGGGGAGACCGGAACGGTGAAGCTGGCCTGGGACGGCGAACACACGAAATTTTCCAGTTTGGAGATCTTTCGGAATGAACCGTAAGGTATTGACTACAATAAAGACATACGAAATGCTGGCCCCCGGCGACAGCGTTGTCGTGGGGGTTTCCGGCGGCGCCGATTCGGTGGCACTGCTTCATCTGCTTGTCCGGCTTCGGGAGGAATGGGGAATCGGGCTCCGGGCCCTCCATCTCAACCACTGTTTGCGGGGCGCGGAGAGTGGGCGCGACGAGGACTTTGTGCGCCATCTCTGCCGGGACTGGGGTGTGAAGTTCACCCCGCGTCAAATTGACGTGGCGGCACTGGCGGCGGAGCAAAAGCGGGGAGTGGAGGAGTGCGCCCGGGACGAGCGCTACCGCTTCTTCCGCCAGGAGGCCCGGGAGCGGGGCGGGCGCGTCGCCACAGGGCACACCCTCAGCGACAGCTTGGAGACCATGCTGTTCAATCTGTCCCGGGGCGCGGCTCTCCGGGGCCTTTGCGGCATTCCCCCGGTTCGGGGCAATATCATACGCCCCCTCATCCATTGTACCCGGGACGAGGTGGAGGAGTACTGCCGCCAAAACGGGCTCCCATACGTCACCGACAGCACAAATTTACAGAATGTGTACACCCGCAACCGCATCCGGCACCGGGTGGTGCCCGCGCTGCGGGAGCTGCACCCCGGGCTGGAGGAGCGGGTGCTGCGCACCCTGTGCGCACTCCGCCAGGACGAGGAATACCTGGCGGCGGCGGCGGCGGGGGCTCTGTGGGGCATAACGCGGGGAGAGGACTACGACCGCCGGGGCTTTTTGGCGCTGCACCCGGCCCTTGGAAACCGGGTGCTGGTACAACTGCTGGAGGGTCTTGGAATTGATTGCAGCACACAGCGGCTGGAGCTGCTCAACGCTATGCTGCGCCAAGGCGGCGGCGGGGTGCAGCTGTCGGAACAATTGTTTTTTCAGTGTGGGCCGGAGCGGTTCCGCTTTGCCGCGCCCGCCCCGCGGCGCAATTACTTTTCCAATACCCTGGACCTCTCCCCTGGGGAGAAGGGCCCGATTCGGGTTTGCGTTGCGGGAAAAACGGTCAATTTTGACGTATTCCCGCGTGGAAATATGAATAAATTTGAAATTTGCACCCCAAACCAATTCAAAAATGGCTTGGATTATGATAAAATAGATAAGATTGTTGTTATCCGACAACGCCTGCCCGGCGATAAGCTTGCCCTGCCGGGAAGGAACGGCACCAAGACACTCAAAAAACTACTCAATGAATATAAGGTGCCGCCCGCGCTGCGATGGTCAATTTTGGTAATCGATGACGGCAAAGGCCCTGTATGGGTGGAGGGATTGGGTCCACACAGGCGGGCCTGTGTGGACGGCGGTACCAAACGGGTGCTGACCATTGAGGTTACGGAGGAAGAAAATGCAAGGGGATATACAGGAAGTGCTCATCAGCCAAGAGGCCCTGCAAGCCAAGGTCTGTGAGCTGGGGGCGCAAATCAGCGCCGACTACCGGAACAAAAATTTGATGATGGTCAGTGTGCTCAAGGGCTCGGTGGTGTTCATGTCGGATCTCATGCGCGCCATCGATATCCCGGTGCGGGTGGATTTTATGCATGTGTCCAGCTATGGAACCGGTGTAAAAACATCCGGTGTGGTTAAAATACTCAAAGATCTGGATATTCCCATTGAGGGATACGATTTACTGATTGTTGAGGATATATTGGACAGCGGCATGACTCTGGGGTATCTGCGGGAGATCCTCCGGAAGAGAAACCCGTGCAGTATCCGCATCGCCACGCTGCTCGACAAGCCGGAGCGCCGCCAGGTGGATATCCGGCCCGATTACGCGGGCTTTGTGATCCCCGATGAATTTGTGGTGGGCTACGGACTGGACTACAACGAACGCTACCGCAATCTGCCGTATGTGGGTATATTAAAGCCGGCGGTATATGAACGCGTGGCACAGGCCGTCTCCGAATAGCTCTAAGAGAAGTCCGGCGCGGACATGCGGCGCGCCAAATAAAGAAATCGTTGACAGGGAGTGAATCGATTGCCGAAGCAGTCAAAGGGATTAGGCGTATATTTGGCCATAGCGTTGGCTTTGTTATTGGTTGCTACGCTGCTGTTCAGCAACCAAACCTCGGCACCGGATCAGATTTATACTGATATAGTGGGGTATTTCCAGCAGGACAAGGTGCAGGAATTCACGCTGGATTTGGGCACGGGTGAGCTGCAAATCACCAAGCTGAGGGATGGGGGGACCGTTCCCATCACCTATACCGTCCCCAATGTGGACATGTTTGTGCGCCATACCGAGGACTATATTCTAAACTACAACGCCGGGCACCCCGACACAAAAATTGTCGGACACTATTTAAAAGCGCAGGAGATGCCCTGGTGGGTGAGCTTTTTGCCCACGTTGCTCCTTGTGGGTTTGATGGCGGTGTTCTGGGTGCTGATGATGCGCCAGTCCCGGGGGAGCGGCGGCAATGTGGCGGGCTTTGGCAAGGCCAAGGCAAAATCGGCCGGTGACGGGCGCAAGGTGACCTTCGACGACGTGGCCGGAGCCGACGAGGAAAAGGCGGAGCTGGTGGAGGTGGTGGAGTTCCTCAAAAACCCCGCCAAGTTCAACGCATTAGGTGCGCGCATCCCCAAGGGTGTGCTGTTGGTGGGACCTCCCGGAACCGGTAAAACCCTGTTGGCCCGCGCTGTCGCGGGTGAGGCGGAGGTGCAGTTCTTCTCCATCTCCGGCTCCGACTTTGTGGAGATGTTTGTGGGTGTGGGCGCCAGCCGTGTGCGCGACCTCTTTGACCAGGCCAAGAAAAACGCGCCCAGCGTGATATTTATCGACGAGATCGACGCCGTGGGCCGCCAAAGGGGCGCGGGCTTAGGCGGCGGGCACGACGAGCGCGAGCAAACCCTGAACCAGCTGCTGGTGGAGATGGACGGCTTCAGCGCCAACACCGGCGTCATCATCATCGCCGCCACCAACCGGCGGGACATTCTGGATCCGGCGCTGCTGCGCCCCGGACGGTTCGACCGCCAGATTATGGTGGGGTATCCCGATATTCGCGGACGGGAGGAAATACTCCGCGTACATTCCCGCAACAAGCCCATCGGCCCCGATGTGAATCTCACCACCATTGCGCGGACCACCGTGGGCTTCACCGGCGCGGATTTGGAAAATCTGATGAACGAGGCGGCGCTGCTTGCGGCCCGCAAGGATCTCAAGGCCATCACCATGATGGAGATCGAGGAGGCCACCATCAAGGTGGTGGCGGGCCCCGAGAAGCGCTCCCATGTGGTCACCGAAAAGGACAAGAACCTCACGGCTTACCACGAGGGGGGGCATGCGGTGTGCACATACTATTGTCCCACCCATGATCCGGTGCACCAAGTGAGCATCATCCGCCGGGGTATGATGGGGGGCTATACCATGTCGCTGCCCAGCCAAGACCGCGACTACAGGACCAAGACGCAAATGTTTGAGGATATTGTGATATTAATGGGCGGGCGCGTGGCGGAGCAGCTGGTGCTGGACGATATCTCCACCGGCGCCTCCGGCGACCTGAAGCAGGCCACGAAAATTGCCCGGGACATGGTCACCCACTACGGCTTCAGCGAGGCCATCGGCCCCATTGCCTACGGACAGGACCAGGGAGAGGTTTTCCTGGGCCGCGACTATATGCATAACCGTGATTTCTCGGAAAATGTTGCGTCGGAAATCGACATTGAGGTGCGCACCCTTATGAGCAGCGCCTACCAGAAGGCGGCGGATATTATCAAGGCGCATCTGGGCCAGCTGCACCAGGTGGCCCGCTATCTGATTGAAAACGAGAAGATTGAAGGCCCCGCCTTTGCCGCGCTTATGGGCGGCGGGCAGGACGTACAGTTGGAAGCGCGGGATGGCGGCGGAGAAAACCCGGATAACGGATAACAGGGAAAAATAAGGGCAGTTGAAATGAGGTCTTTCATTTCAGCTGCCCTTATTAATTTGGTATTATACTGAACACTGATTAAAAAGTGATAATAAATTGCGAGGATATTTTCCGACCAGCTAGGAAGACGACGCAGGCGGGCTGACGCCCGGCAAGGAGGATGACAACGCTGGGCGGAAAATA
>Ga0153950_1001110_pt1 | contig 11920 bp, 9 predicted proteins | sample TSNJ034MetaG_FD_104737 | JGI IMG/M metagenome (GOLD analysis project Ga0153950, IMG submission 104737) | Attine ant fungus gardens microbial communities from New Jersey, USA - TSNJ034 MetaG | ecosystem: Host-associated > Fungi > Mycelium > Unclassified | place: USA: New Jersey, Wharton State... | reverse complement strand
TGCCGACGTTTCATTTGCCGGCGCGGTTTTTACATCGTCCGGCTTGTTTGGCTCATTTTTCGCCATGCGGTTTTACCTCCTATTTGATTTTCTGCACTAAAAAAGGGCCTGGTTTCGAAGTCAGGCCCGGCGGGGAATAAAATCCCTCCTTTCCACTTCGGGCCAACCTGGCCCGAAGTCAGGGCTATCCAGTATACAGAAACGCCGCCTTTAGTCTCACTAAGGCGGCGTTCTGTGTAATGTGATAGCTCTTATTTTATTTTGTTTATTACCCCTATACCGGGGTTGTTTTGCAGTTTCCTATTATAAACGGCCCCACCGGACCCACTGGTCCGACAGGTCCCACCGGACCCACCGGAGCAACAGGCCCCATCGGCCCAACCGGCCCGGGGGCAACCGCTGTGAGCTTGGCGGTCCAGAACAATACAGGCGCCACGTACACTGTGACCGACGCTGGAATTGGGGTCCCCCTGCCAACAGAGGTGCACAATGTTGGCTTTGGCACTGAGGCTACCAATCTGCTTTTTACTGTGCAAAACCCGGGCGATTATTTGGTGTCTTACTCTATCCGGACAACGGCGCCGATTATCGTATCCTCCTCAGTATTTGTCGGTGACGCCGCGGCTCCAAGCACAGTGTTTACACCGACAACTGCAACCGATAATTATTCCGCTTCAAGTATTTTGACTCTAGCGGCTAACAATATTTTGCGGTTGACTCTTACGGCTCCTACTACCACAGATGTTACCGCAGTATTACAAGCCGCTAACGGAGCCAACATGGTAGTCGTCAGGACTGTAACGGGTTAGGAATATCATTAATAGAGAGGTTAAAACATTTTTCTGTCAAGTAATACGAATCTTCGTATAAATACGCCATAAATACAATTTCTGTTGCGGCCTACTCCGCGCGGTTTTAAGAAATTTTATTTACACTTTAACCCAAGATTCGTATAAAAACCGCGCTGTGGCAACCGGCGCGAAGACGGGGATTGGTTAAACGCCAGTCCCTGTTCTATTCTAAAAAGATGGGTAGCCATGGATTATTTTTTCATGTTAGGGCGGATCATAAGTAAAATGGTGTTAAAGGAACTCTCAAGATCAGCGGAGATGGAACCAGGTATGGCCGTTTGCTGAAAGCAATGCAGGCATACTGCGGTATTCCCAAAGATATCATATGAAGCAGTCCCTCTCGACAGCATTCCGCCGAGCATGTTGGAGCGCTGCCTTTCAAGCATTGTGCGCTATCACAAAGATATTCACTGTTTATCCAAGAGCCGCGATGACGGATGTGTGTGATGCCCGGCGCGGTTAAAATTGCAATTCGGCGCGAAATAACCTTATAAAGAATAAGTGCAGGAATGCGGGCCTTTTGTACGCGCGTACTCTATGTTTACCTTTTTACAATATCAAAAAGGGAACTGGCCACTAGCCAGTTTTGAGGAAAATAATCATTGACGGTCCAGTAACTGACGCCTTCCAGATTGAATTCGCTGACTAGTCTCATTTTGGCATAGATGCTCCGGGCATCCTCAAACCACACGACATGCTTCCGGTTCTCCCGGTCTGCGTAATGGAAATAGGGAGATTGGGCCACACTGTCATATTGAATATCGGCTCCGTTCATATAGGCGATTTCCACCGCCTCCGGGTTGCTGATTACCCGGGCAGGGGTACCTTGGACATAGGGGAGGGTCCAGTCATAGCCGTAATTGGGTATGCCCATAAGGATCTTTTCCGGCGGAATTTCAGTCACGGCGTATTCGACAACCCTGCGGACTTGGTCGATGGGGGCTACTGCCATAGGCGGGCCATAGAGGTAGCCCCATTCATAGGTCAACAGAATGACCTCATCCGCAGCCTGGCCGTGAAAGGAGTAGTCATGGGCCTCATACAAAAGGCCTGGCTGGCCGGCGGTAAACTTAGGGGCGATAGCGGTGGAAAGGGTATAGCCCTTGCTGTGGAGAAAATTTCTGGCCCGCTCCAAGAATGTGTTATAGTTTTCCCGGTCCTCGGGGTAGAGGCACTCAAAATCTACATCAAGGCCATTATACTGCTTCTCCTCCAATGTGGCCATAATAGTATTGAGCAAGGCGTATTGAATATCCCCGCTGCCCAAAACGGTATGGGCCAAGCCGCTGTCAAACTTACCCCCTTCCAGGGTATTGGTGATGACCATCTTAGGCTGCACAAATACTTGCCGGGCTTCCCGGATGGTGGGGCTGTCATCAATGGCGGCCAGTCCGCCGTCCGGAAGCACCTTATAGCTGAAAATGCTCAAATAGGTCAAATGGGGTAGGGAGGTATTGAGGGTTTCCGGGTCCACGTCAGGGAAGCAATAGCCGTTGACAATCAGGTCCTTGCACCGCTTGATAATGGGCAGGTTCAACCGTTGGCCTGTACGGACTACCGACGGATTGGTGATGTGGAGGTTGGCGCCCAGAATGTCCTGAGGGGTCAGGCCATAGGATTGGGCAATGCTGTAGATGGTATCCCCCGGCCGGACAATATGAAAGTTTTGACTGGGCATGACTACCAGAGTTTGACCCACTACCAAACGGTTGGGGTCGGACAATTGATTATCCTCCATCAATTGCTTCAGAGTGATGCCGTACTGCGTACCGATGCGGTGAAGGGTATCTCCTGGCTGAACCACATGTATAATCATATATATTTTCCTCCGTTTACTGAATTGAGGCAGGGACAGGGCAAACAGTACGTATATGTACCCTTAATCATAAAATATGAAATAGAGAAGAAGTTGTGATTGTTTTTGAGGAAATGAAAGGGGTTTTGAGAAATGTACATTTATATGCGTTGGAATATAATTATACCATTTTAGCTGATACCGCAAAGCCGCAAAGGTATTGATTCCCGCGCCAATTTGTGATATATTTTATAGATAGTGACAAAAATCCTATATTGTGATATAGAAAGGAAAATCGGACAATGGCAAAACCAAAACGTGGAAAAATTGCAAAGAGCACTGCCGATTGGCGCGGAACCTGCCCTGCCTGTAATCGGAAAAGGGTGAAGCTTCTGTGGGTAAAGACCGACGATGAGGGCAAGCAACTGAAAGTTTGCAAGATTTGCGGTAAATAATGTATGAAAAATGAACTGGTCTCCAGTTCATTTTTGCTTCCAGCGCTAGAAATATTCTGTATTGGGGGAGTAAAACAAAAAGCGTCGTAGACCGCAAAGGGTTTACGACGCTTTTTGTTTAGTTGCGCAGATTAAATAAACCTTCTATCGTACAAGTACGCGGCAATTAAGACCACCAATACAGAACCTGCATTATGAACCAATGCCCCGGTTGTGGGATTTAATACCCCCAATACAGAGAGGATGATCGCCACAAAATTGATTGCCATTGATAAAGTAATGCTGAATTTGATTGTTTTAACCGCGGCGTCGGACAGCCTTTTCAGATAGGGGATTTTACTAATATCATCGCCCATCAACGCTATGTCGGCAGCTTCAACGGCTATGTCGCTCCCCATACTCCCCATAGCGACGCCCACGTTTGCGGTCTTTAGGGCAGGGGCATCGTTTACGCCGTCGCCAATCATGCAGATGTTTTTTCCGTCCTGCTGTAGCTTTTGGACCTCCTCTACTTTTTGCGCCGGTAGTAGTTCAGAATGTACGGAGGATATACCAACTTGCTCCGCAAAGTAGTTGGCTGTTTGGGCATGGTCGCCGGTCAAAAGGATGGCTTCCGTATACGTCTCATTAAGCTCCCGTATCATGCCTTTCGCATTTTCCCGCAATGTATCGGATAAGGCGATCACGCCGATACATTTGTCCGCTTTTGCCGTTATAATAACAGCCTTGCCCTGTTCCCGAAGCCGTTTCAATGGTTCGGAAACAGCATCGTCAAACCGCACACCACTTTCTTCAAGCCATTTCACATTACCGCAAAGGATTGTATCACCTTGAACATTCGCGCTAACCCCCTTGCCGGGTATCATGGTAAAATCATTCACGGTCAGGATGGCCGTATCATTTTCTTTTGCGTATGTAACGATGGCCTTTGCCAGTGGATGTTCTGAAAGTGCTTCCACCGAGGCGGTCAGACAGAGCATTTCATTTTCAGAAAATGCAGGGGCTAAGGATATTACATCACTTACCACCAAGTTTCCATGTGTCAGCGTTCCTGTCTTATCAAAGGCAATACAATCCACCTTTCCCATACGCTCCAATGCGTCGCCCGATTTTATGATAACACCATGTTTTGTAGCTTGCCCGATAGCCGCCATAATTGCCGTTGGCGTTGCCAATACCAAAGCGCAGGGACAGAAAACAACCAAAACCGTCACCGCCCGGACAATATCGTTTGCGGCAAAATAAGTGATAACCGCAATGAGCAAAGCGAGAGGTACAAGCCATGAGGCCCATTTATCAACAATACGCTGCATGGGGGCCTTGTTGTTTTCGGCTTCCTGTACCATGCGGATAAGTTTTTGCAGGGAGCTGTCCTCGCCAACTTTCGTCGCCTTAATATCAATAGCACCAAAGCGGTTGATTGTGCCGCAAAATACGCTGTCCCCGGTTTCCTTATCCACAGGCAATGATTCACCCGTAATAACGGATTGGTCTATCGATGTATTCCCGCTTGTGATTTCGCCGTCCACCGGGATTATTTCACCGGGAAGTATGCGGAGAATATCGTTCTTCCTGATTTCCTCCGCTTTTATCATTTCCTCTTTACCGTCTGCCGAAATTCTTCGGCCTTGCTGCGGGGCAAGGTTAATGAGCTTCTTTAATCCCTTTTTTGCTCGCTCAACCGTCTTATCTTCCAGTATCGCGCCGATTGCCATGATAAAAGCAACCTCACCGGCGGCGAACAAGTCACCAATTAAAATCGCGGCGATCATAGCAATGGAAATAAGTAATGCGGACGATATCTTACTGATCCCTTTATTGAAGATGATCCTTGATATGGCAAGGTATAAAAGCGGCAATCCGCAAATTAAAACCGTAACCCATGCAGGGTCAAACGAAACGCTTATATCCATGAGCATTAGTACGAGGCTTGCCACCAAAAATATACCGCCTACAATCGTCATGGGAATGCCCATTAAAAAGCCGGCTGCTTTTTTTATCATAGTAGTACCCCCTTATACAATACGGGAGAATTGCTCTATTGCGGAAGAGAGTTTTTTTAGCGTTTCGTCCTCTTTGCCCTCGTGAATACCATCGAGCACACAATGGTGAAGATGTCCCTCCAGAACGACCTGCCCGGTTTTATGCAAAGCCGCTTTTGCTGAACCGATTTGAATGAGAATATCCTCGCAGGATTTATCATCCTCTATCATCTTAATAATCCCGCGCACTTGGCCTTCAATTCGCTTCAGCCGTTTGGTAACGGCGTCAACATCCATACACTGTTTCATGGTGGTGGCCTCCTTTATAATTCGGGGAATACTATATACCCCTACCCCCTATTATATGTGGCGAGAATATAAATGTCAATCCCAGATTTTTTTGGAATCAGTAATATAAAAAACTATATTCAAAACAGCCAGATTTTTTAGAAAATATGATATAATCAGTATGTAGTATCGGACAGGGAGGCGTAAAAAAGGCGCTTGAGCCTTACACACCAAAAGAGCCATTGAAAATGGCGGAAGCGTGGCGGCGTGGCGCAGTTACGTGACGATTAACCTTTGGAACACATTATAAGGAGGGACAAGATGTATTACTTCACAACATACCCATCATCCGTAGGAACAATTACGCTTGCATGTGACGGTGACAACCTTGTTGGTTTATGGATGGAGGGACAAAAATATCACAGTGACGCCATACCCGAAGAAATGGTAGAGAACAACGGCATGCCCGTATTCGACGCCGCGAAAAAATGGTTGGACAGATATTTTGCGGGTGAGAAACCCGTCATTTCCGAATTGCCGCTCCGCCCCATTGGCGGTGCATTTCGGCAATGCGTATGGGCCATCTTATGTGAAATACCCTACGGCGAGGTCATTACCTATGGCGGTATTGCGAAAAAAATGGCGGTGCAAATGAACAAAAAAAGCATGTCCAGTCAGGCGGTGGGCGGGGCTGTTGGACATAATCCTATATCTATTATTATTCCCTGCCACCGGGTGGTGGGGGCAAATGGCAGCTTGACGGGTTATGCCGGGGGGATAGGTACAAAGGTCAAGTTGCTTGAATTAGAGGGGGTCGATATGTCCCGGCTGTTTGTCCCGGCAAAAGGCACTGCACTCTAAAAAGTTGAATTCAGAAAATATAGGAAAAGCAGCATTCCGCGGAATGCTGCTTTTTGTTACTGTAAAATTTGTAGAAACAATAAACGTTCCTACCTGCATTGAAAGCTTGAACTTTCCTATCTCTTTGAGAAGTGGCGAGCCGCCACGGGCAATTCGCGCAATAAAATTGGTACAAATAAATGAATTTTCGCACCCACGCCGAAGCCTTGATGTTTCCTATCTCTTTGAGAACTGGGGCGCGCGGCGGGCTGCTTTGAGGCCGTACTTTTTGCGCTCCTTCATTCTTGGGTCACGGGTGAGGAACCCGGCCTTTTTCAGAACGGGACGGTATTCACCGTCATTGTGGAGCAATAGTCCACGGCTGATGCCGTGACGAATGGCGCCGGCTTGGCCGGTTACACCGCCGCCAGCAACCGTGCAAACAATGTCAAACTGGTCCGCAAGGCCGGTGAGCTCCAACGGCTGACGGACAATCAGCTTCAAGGTCTCTAAGCCAAAATAATCGTCGATGTCGCGGTTATTGATGGTCACTTTACCTGTACCGGCGTACAGCCGTACGCGGGCCACAGAGTGCTTTCTTCTACCGGTACCATAGTAATATGGTCTGCTTGATTCGTACATGTGATTTGCCTCCTTTCAGCTGATTACAGCGCCCAAATTTCAGGGTTTTGAGCCTGGTGCTTGTGCTCTGCGCCACGGTACACCCGCAGACGGGTCTCGCATTTCCGTCCAATGACGGTGTCGGGAAGCATTCCCTTGACCGCGAGAGTCATGGCGAGTTCGGGGCGGTTGGCCATCAGGTGCTTGTACTTGATCTCTTTCAGGCCCCCGACCCATCCGGAATGGCGCCTGTAGTACTTTTGATCCAGCTTGCGGCCAGTGAGGACCGCTTTCTCAGCGTTGAGGATGATGACATGGTCTCCGCCGTCCACGTGGGGCGTAAAGATGGGCTTATGCTTGCCACGGAGCAAGGTGGCGGCTACGGTAGCTACCCGGCCCATCGGTTTCCCGGCGGCGTCCAGCACATACCATTTGCGGACGACATCGTCCTTTTTCGGCATATATGTTGACATGACGGTTTTCCCTCCATTTTTAATATCAAAAATTCCGGCTAGTACACGGCCACAGCTAAAATAGTAGATGTAAATTTTAGCTGTGGCCGTGTACTAGGCAGCTAAAGCACAATGCTTATTATATCCAGTGGCAATGGGAAAGTCAAGCTTTTTGAGAAATATTTTAATTTATAGCCATGAAGTCTCCCAATATCTCTTTATTTCTTCCATATCCTTATTTATGCTACACTTGTATTTTACTTTCCGGGGCCAGGCTAAGGTCATGACGAGCCCTCCAGCCGCATATGTATTAGGAGGACAAATTTAATTTAACCCTCTCTTAACATATATCCCAGACTAGAAAGAGGTGAAAAGAGCATGAAAACTAAACTTGTGATAACGTTTATTTTGTTGATTGCAATGCTGTGTATCCCCATGGCTGCCTTTGGCAGTAATGTGGAGGAGCATACCCCAACCGGGTCCAGCCCAAGCTCCAATACGGGAACAGGGGTCGCGGACGGGCAAAGCGAATCCAGTGCCCCTGTCCAGCAAAGCGATTTTTCCACCCCGGAAACGGACAAGGCACAGAGTGGCTCATCTATGGATTATGCCCAATACGCTGTGGATAGCTTCAATATCCTCAATCTCTCCACCGGGGAGGTAATGGAGATTCCTGTGGAGGAGTATGTGCTGGGGGCGGTTATGAGTGAGATGCCTGCCAGTTATGAATTAGAGGCTCTCAAGGCCCAGGCTGTGGCCGCCCACACCTATGCCCTCTACAATAAGCTCAGCAATCAAAATAATCCGGATCCTGCCCTAAACGGGGCGGATTTTTCCGCCGATCCCGGCAACTATCAGGGCTTTATGACCCAGAGCATCGCTCAAAACCGCTTTGGCAGCCATTATCAGAGCTATTATGACAAAATTGCCCCCGCTGTTGCGGAAGTGGTCGATCAAATCCTGGTCTACGACGATGAACCTATTGTGGCCGTCTATCACGCCTTGTCGGCGGGCAAAACCGAAGATGCCTCCAATATATGGACCTCCAACCTGGATTATTTGGTGCCGGTGGAAAGCATCGGCGACCGTTTGTCATCAGGGTATGAAACCTTTGCCGTATTCAGCAGTTCCCATCTGCGGGAGCTGGCGGAGGAGGCCTTTGAGGAGGTGCGTTTTACCGATGGTGATGAGAAAAATTGGATCGAAGTGATGGGCCGTTCGGAATCCGGCTATGTGACCCAGGTTCGGGTAGGTAACATAACTGTAGGCGGCAATGAGATGCGCACCTTGCTGGATTTGCGCTCCTCCCACTTCACCGTTTCCTATGCCGACGGCAATTTCCGCTTTGATGTGTTGGGATATGGCCACGGGGTTGGCTTAAGCCAATATGGGAGCGACTACTTTGCCCGCCAAGGAATGGACTATGAGGACATCCTGCTCCACTATTACCAAGGCGCCAAGCTGGTGTCCGTGCGGTAGCGGTTTGAATGTATCCAAAGTGAGCGGGAAGGCTGCGCAGGAATGTTTTTGAAGAATGATACTGCCATCGGCAGTGCTGTTTTATCAAATATAGAGGTTTTACATAGAAACAGTGCATATATGGACTGTTTATTATTCGCAAGAAATGTTAACCCCTAAATAAGTAGGCACAAGCCTGCTTATTTAGGGGTTATTCATGTTACTCGGTGCGCAGCGCTTTAACAGGATCCTTTTTGGCGGCGAGCCTGGAGGGAATCAGCCCGGCCACCAAGGTCAAGCCCATGCTGAGGAGCACCAGCACCACGGCCCCTACAATAGGCAAGGCCGCCACATTGGGAATGCTGGTAATATTATAAATAATCATATTGGCGGGGATACTCAGCAAGAGGGTCACCAATATACCCAGCATGCCCGCGACAAAACCCACGATCAAGGTCTCGGCGTTGAATACGCGGGAGATATCCTTCCGGCTGGCGCCGATACTCTTGAGAATACCGATTTCCTTGGTCCGCTCCAGCACCGACACATAAGTGATAATCCCGATCATAATGGAAGAAACCACCAGGGAAATGCCCACAAAGGCGATAAGAATATAACTGATGGCGTTGATGATCGTGCTCACCGAGGACATGATCATGCCCATGTAGTCGGTGTAGCTGATGGTGTACTCCTCCGTACCCTCATCGACCATCAACTGGTTGTAATCCGTTATAAAATCTACAAGGGTTTCCTTTGATGCAAAGTCAACGGGGTAGATATTTATGCTGCTGGGGATATCCAGGTTGACAATCCCCAACTTTTGGACATTTTCTTCATAAGTAGCTGAGGAGACAGTGGAGTAGCTTTCCATCAGAGCCGCCAGTTCCTCTTCGGAGAGGGTGGCCATATACGCCTGCATTTCCTCGCTCAATTCACTCATATCCGGTTCCTGAACATCCTCAGGAGCCTCTTCACCAGCAAATTCCTTTCCGGTGAATACATCTATATCAGGGCTTGCAAGCTGTTCCTGGACAATATCCGCGTCGTTTACAGCGCCCACCACATATTCCGTCAAGGCGCTTGTGTATCCCACGGCGCCGCCCACGGCGGTCATAACGGAATCCTCGTTGGGACGGATAACGCCCACCACTTGGATGTTAATCGCGTCCTCCAGCACAGATGCCATATAGTCCTGGTCCTCACGCATATCCTGCCATCCGCCGTCATATTGCTGATAGTAACCGGGGTTTGGCACCAGCTTATAGCTCAGTTCCAAAAGTTCGTCATAGGTAAAGCTTGCCGGCTCACTGTGGAATTCGCCGCCCGCACTCATAGCCTTATACATTTCCGAAAGTTCCTGCTGATCCTTGAGCCCAAGGCCGTAAAGGGAATAGTCCGTCAACTCATTGTTTTCATCAACAATGATAACCACTTCATTGTAGGAAGAGGGCCAACGGCCGGCCAGCACGTCGTATTGTGACTCCAGCAGCGTCTGGTTGCCAATCATCTCCGTCCAGATATCCATGGAGGCCCCCATCATCATACCGGAGCCCATGGAGGAGGCCATGCGGCTGAAGAAGGATAGGGGATTTACCTGGGTATAACCGTCCGCACCGTCATAATACAGGTTCAAGTCTAGGTGGTAGCTGTAGGAAACGGCGTTGATATAAGGTTCTAAATCCTCCTGGTTTTCTTCAATATATTGCTTGAAGCGGCCCAGGTCGTTGGTTTCCACCTCTGACAACAGCGATTCAAAGAGGGTGCCCATGATGTCATTGGAGTAAACCTTGTCCAGCTCGTGGCTTTCCGATTCGCTCCCAAAGGCTTGAATAGAGGTCATAAGGGCCCCCAAATCAGTGGAGGTTTCCTCAATAGAGATGGGGTAGGAGGACAGGGTATCCTCCTGGATTTTGTTTATGTAGGTCTGGAAACCATTGGATAGGGAAAGGATCAAGGCAATGCCGATAATGCCGATGCTGCCGGCAAAGGCAGTCATAAAGGTGCGGGTTTTCTTGGTCAACAGGTTGTTAAGGCTAAGTGAAAGAGCGGTGAAAAAGGACATGGAGGTCTTTTTCTTGCGGCCCTTGCGTTGTTGCTTTTTATCCACCTTCATCCTTTCCTTGCCTGAATGATAAGGATCGGAGTCCCCGGTAACCTGCCCGTCTAGAAGGCGGATAATCCTGGTGGAGTATTTCTCAGCCAGGTCTCCGTTATGGGTGACCATGACAATCAGCCGGTCCTTAGAGATTTCCTTTAGAATCTCCATGATTTGTACGCTGGTCTCGGAATCCAGCGCGCCGGTGGGCTCGTCGGCCAGCAAGATTTCAGGATTGTTGATCAACGCCCTGGCGATGGCCACCCGTTGCATCTGCCCGCCGGACATTTGATTGGGTTTTTTATGGATTTGGTCGCCCAGCCCCACATCCTCAAGAACCTTTATGGCGCGGCGGTGGCGCTCGGTCTTGGATACGCCCGAGAGCGTGAGGGCCAGCTCGACATTGCTGAGCACTGTCTGGTGGGGGATTAGGTTGTAGTTTTGAAAGACAAAACCTATAGACCGGTTGCGGTAGGTATCCCAATCCCTGTCGGTGAAATCCATAGTGGACTTGCCATTTATCACTATGTCTCCCGTGGTGTAGCGGTCAAGGCCACCCAACAAGTTTAACAGAGTGGTTTTTCCACAGCCCGAAGGCCCTAGAATGGATACAAATTCACTTTTGCGAAATTCTAAATCAATGCCCTTTAAGGCTTCCACATCGGTGTTGCCCGCGATGTAGTTTTTGGTGATATTTTTAAGCTGAAGCACTGCCATCATCCTTTCATTGCGTGTAGATGTTAAAGTGTATCACACAATTGTGAAATTAAAATAAATTAATATAAGCGGAGTTATGAAAATTTATCGTGGATGATTTGGCTCAATGGGCTTGTCTTATTTCCGAAAGGTTTTTATCTTATTTGAGGGATCTTCTCGTAAGTACAGGCCACTGAATTGCTTCATTTGAACCATACATATAATTGCATAGAGATAATTCTATACAATTAAAGCGGTTTTAGAAATAATTAGGAAGAAATAAGCCTTAAAGGGGGCAGATTCTAAATAGTACGCATCAGGCGGTGGTCCCTCTCCTTTCTAAAACTGCTCTAATTGGCACGTCAAAGCGGCCGTTCAGTCCATCAT
>Ga0153950_1001109_pt1 | contig 11928 bp, 12 predicted proteins | sample TSNJ034MetaG_FD_104737 | JGI IMG/M metagenome (GOLD analysis project Ga0153950, IMG submission 104737) | Attine ant fungus gardens microbial communities from New Jersey, USA - TSNJ034 MetaG | ecosystem: Host-associated > Fungi > Mycelium > Unclassified | place: USA: New Jersey, Wharton State... | reverse complement strand
TATGGTATTTGCTATCATTTCTGCCTCATATGGATTGGGGCTTGTTACAGTTACCTGAAACACTTCAGTTGAATTTATTGCGGAAGCAGATATCATTTCTGATAATTGGGCAGTAGTATAATTTAGTGATGCTAATTCAATAACTTGATTTAGTGTTGATCGGGACTTTAATATCACAATATAGGTAGATACCAGAGATTGTGCTGCACTCAATTCCTGTGAAGTAATACTAAATGACGAATTGCCCACAGAAAACGAACTGTTGTTTACATACATTTTAGTATCTGCCTGATACTGTGGCATAATACAAAAATGGGTGAATGCAATGCCGCCTCCACCAAATAACAACGTTGAAAGAATGATAATCCATACGTTTATCCAAAGTACCTGTATTATGCGCAATAGATCAATTTCTATTTCATCTGCTTCTGTTCTCAATTATCGTTCCTCCTCTCCCATCAGTTTCTGCTTTTCAGGGTTTCGTTTTCGGTTACAAACCTACTCAATTTAAATAAAGTATATTACAAAAAACTCTGTAAAGCAAGAAAATGTTACAAATAAAGTGTTACTAATGGAAAGGATACCAAATGAAAACAATAAGCAAAGTAAAAGCAGCATTTCTCTGGAAAGAGCTGATGGAATATGAAAAAGTTACAGAAATGACAGAAGTGGAACACTTAGCCCTGCATGAATGGGTCGCAGATGGAAACGGCGCACATGAAAAAGGATCCATGGCCTGCAATGAAGGAGGATGCCCCTGTGATTTTTCGGATGACTACCGGCATACAGAAGAAATCCGGCAGGATCTGGAACGGCTGACGCCAAAGGAACAGGAAAATTATCTGGCCCGCCTCCGTGGAGAAGACACCATTGATAACCTGTGGGAAGATTTGCCGGAACTTTCATTTAAGGCTGATATCTATTACCATGTACTCCGGAAGCACAATACTCACTTATTCCGTGAGACTGGCTCTAAATGACCGTGCAAGTGGTATTTATCGGTCGAAATATACAAGGGCGGGACAATTTGCCCAATACATTTTTTTAATGACATATGATTGGGTAAATTTAAGTCAATGAATGCGAGCAGTCTGGTGAATACTCACGCACATAGCATTAACACCCGCGTTCCATTGGTTATTTTTATTTGACACCTACAATAAATTCTATGATTTTGTTAAATATCTGATTATTACAGCAAGAAGGAGTCCAGTACGGAATCCAGCTCCGCACCATCCCTTCTCAATATTAAATCCACTGATTCACGCAGAACTGACTTCTCATTTTTCCTTCTTTCGCTTTAATTTTTTTTCCAAGATGATTTTTATCATCGGCATGTTATATTTGTAATTATAAATAACAGCTAGAATCGTTCCTATACAAATCATCAATTTAAGATTGATATAATAAAGGATACAGACTGCGCTAAAACATATATATCCACTTATTATCAATTGTTTATCCTTTTTAATATTTATGTAATGTTTCACATCTAACCAACGATATACAAAAATAAGGAAAAATGATAATACCGTAGATGCAGACGCTGCATAAAGTCCGATTTTTTTTATTAGCATCACGTTAAATAAAAGATTCAATACTGCACCTACCGCCGAAGAGAAACCAACCTGTTTGGTTTTTTGTAGTGCAACATAAATCCCCCCCAAAAATGAAACCATACTACTAAAAAATATGCCAGCAAACAAAATTGGCATTTGAAACAATCCTGCATTAAATTTTTCATCAATTAGAATTTTAAAAATAAGAGGTGAAATTACAATTAATAAAAGAAACACACCCACTAAAAATGCGAATAATTTATTAAATAGCTCTGTGTAGTAATGATTTTTGTCTTCGTCATCAACCGTTCGAGCAGCCATTTCTGTCCACGCCAGATTAAAAACCGAATACGCTGTACCACATAAATTAGGTATCTTATTTGCTGTCGCATAAATACCATTCATTGCCGTTCCTAAAAAAGCTATAATTAATAAACGATCCGATAAATTCACAATCCAAAGCGAAATAGAACTAGGAATAATAGGTAATGAATATATCATCATTCTCTTAACCTGAAATATACTAAACTTCTTTAGATCTAAATATCGAAATATATTGCCTTTTATACATAGAAAAAAAAACGAAAAAATATAAGCAATAGCAGACACTGTAATAACAGTGCTTGCATTGATTAAATCACACCACAAAAGGGTAAGAACAGCCAACAGATTCGCAACAGAATATATCACAACACCTATTGAAAATGAAACATTTTGACCAAGTCCTCTAATAATCTGTCCCACCATATCAAACAGTGATTCGGATGAATATAACAAAAAAATCATCCAAAGGACAGACTTATCATATACTCCAAATAATGCCAGCAGCCATATAACAGCAGCCCATATTATCATCAAAATTCCTACAACTCCAATTGTGCAAGTAATTATCTCGGATTTGTCATTTTGAGGGTCAATTATAAACCTAAATGCTGCTTGTTGAACTAGCAACGTCATTAAGGGGATTGCAAGACTACCTATGGATAAAATTAAATCATATATGCCATATCCGTCTGTTGATAAATATTTCGTTAAAATTGGTAACGTTATCAATGCAATAAACTTGGGAATGAGTTGACCCACACCTATGATTATCGTATTTTTAGCCAATATTGAATTTCTATTCTCTGACATTTATATAACCACTTCCTATCTTATAAGTTCTTGAAGTTTTTTTGCTTCTTTAGATAAGTATCTACACCTATTCTTTATCTCTGCTCTAAGCACATCGCCTTGCTCAAGTTTATCCTTTGCCATTCTCACTATTTCCTCACACTCACCAGCATTAGGAATAACTGAAAATTCTTTTATATCTTTATAATCCAAAATTTTTTGCACACTCAATGTTTTGTGAGAATTAGAGGACATAAAAATACATGGGGTTCCACCTAATGATGCCATTATTGCTGGATGATATCTACCTGATATAAAGATTCTAGCATTAGCCAATATTTTTGCAGCAGCTATAATAGGTGTTTCCATTGGTATAATAACTGTATTAGTTCTCCTACTTACTTCATTCAAGAATTCATCACCCTCACATACTTGTATTAAATAAAGATGTATGCCAAGCTCTCTCTTAGTCTTCTCTACCAGGTTGCAATAAGACTTAATAGTAACTTCGTAATCATTCCCTACTATATCTGCAGAGGACGCTGCTACAAGCGCATATGGCTCCGTAAATGTAATCCCTTTATAAAATTCGTCGCATTCTGCAGAATGTGCCATATAATATTTCAAATCATCAACCACATGATTATCATTAATCAAATCAAACCAATTAAATAATGCATCCGGATAAAGCTTTGGATCCACGTGTGGTAAATATTTATTTGCATACTCATATGACATTTCCTCGCGAACTGATACAACATTACATTTTGATAACAGTCCATCAACTAATTCTATCATTTGTGTATTATGAGTTGAATGGGGATCATCGGAAAACATTGCATTCATAAAAAATACTTTCTTTCTCATTTTCAAAGCCCAATAGATTTCCATAGAAATAACTAGTGATTCTCTCCAAATAGGTGTTGAAAAAACAAATGAACCTTCACCATTAATTACCAAAGCATCAAAATCATATTGACTCAAATCAAATTCTTTATAATTAGGATTTGCTGGTATAAGTTTCTTAAGATTATGTATGGATTTTTCTAAATCACAAGAAACAAAATCATATTTACTAAAATAATACTTTCCTCCCCGCGTTTTAAAACGAGTGTACAAAAAAAAGGCTTTTTTTATATGATTCCATTTTTTTCTACTTCCCCAAAACGTATATACACTTTCTGGCCAACTTTCTTTAAAAAAAAGCTCATCTGTGTCAAAATGTGTATGTTTTCCTGTAATTCGTCCAACAATTTCATGACTTTCTCCAACCAATAAGGAAAGTGCTGTACTCGTAGCTCTGCAGCCAAAGTTACCTCTTACTCTATTATCTCCAACATATACTATTTTCATTTTATTATTACTCCAATCTAATTAATGAAATTATGTTTCTATCCAGGTGTATAAACACTATATACCCTAATCTATTATTTCTTGCATCTCGTATTGCTTCTCTTATTGCTTTATTCTCTTTACGATCAATGCCTTTTAAATCTTTAATTATTATTTTAAAATTCATTTTTAAGCAGAGCGAATTGTAACATACAATAGGAAAATATTTTAAAACCCTTACTTGCATAGTATTATTATTTTAATCAGAATCATATTTGAACTTTTCCGAGCTGCAATATGGTCATTTCGACGGAATGAATGAATTGATCATACTTGCCTGGTTATAACACGCACTCTGCTATCTGTTTCATATTTTTTAAATTTTACATCCTTAGATTCATCGTCCACAAATATGGCTCAGAAGCCCTGATATGCCAGTACAAAAAATGTCCTCATGTACTAACCAAGGCATTGTTATATGCCTTTTCAATATCAAATATTTGCTTTCCAGCCGGGCTTATAAACCTCATGTATCCCAAACTTTCCTTTTCTACAATCTCTCAGAGAACATCGTATTGCTTTATTCTTCTGCCTATCTTTCCCCAGAATATCCATTAAATATGTTTTACATGTCAATTTAAAACTAAAATACTCGTAACATATTCTAGAAAAATGTCGCTTATACAAATCGGCCATATTCCGGAATCCATAGTAAGTTTTCCATGTAAACTCACCAGTACCATTTGTTACATCGTGATGAATTTTTATCGTTGGAACACAATATATCCTTCCAACTTTGCTCAATCGAAGGCTATGTTCCGTATCATCCCACCAAAGAAAGTATTCTTTCAATGTCAACCCGATTTCCCCTAATTTATTTCTGTTAATGATGCTTCCTACATACGAAAAGCAGTTTAGTTCAAAATAATTCTTTTTATATTCTGATGCCGGAATAAATTCTTCAACAACATTTAGTCCACGGCGAAACATATTCTTTCGATGAGCTAAATCAATCTCACCATTATTGATTACAGTGCCACATATTGCAGAAATCTGATTACGGTCTGTTTTTTGATGACCCAAAAATTCAGCCGCATTCTTTAAAGCATCCTTTTCAGGAAATGCATCATCATCGGATACCCAAATCCAATCTGCAGACTGTTTCATCGCAGCATCAAAACCCAAATAGAATCCCCCACTGCCACCTGTGTTTTTTTCGCTCGAAATTATGTTTCTTTTGTACCTGCTGTGCTGTTTTTCCCATGCTTTCAGATATTCTCTTGTTCCATCCGTACTCGCATTATTCACAATCAGGATATATTCAGGAAGATATTCTTGCTTTTCAAAACAGTCCAACGTAATTTTTAATTTATCTAATCTGTTATACGTAACAAGCACAACTCCAATTTTGCTTACTGCCATTTCAACCTCCTATCCACTACGCTACTATTGTTCTTTGTGGCTTTCTTTGAATCATGCTTCCAATTGCAAACACCAGAAATATATACATAGTCCTTTGAGTATCCAAAAAACTAAGATTGATCAAAGTCACCAGTAAAAAGATAGTTATATTACAAACAACAGTAGCGTTTAAACCATTCTTTCTTTTATAATTTCTCCATACAGCAGCAAAAAAAGCCATCATCCACATTAACCCACAAATTCCATATTGGTTAAGTAAGCCCACGATACCAACATCATCTCGATGATAATATCCAGCTGGACCGTACAATAGCTGCCATCCCACTACATCTCGACTACTGCTAATCAATCCCATACCTAATAACGGTTTTTGAAAAAACTGATTCATATAAAATTCAATCGTATTGAAACGCATCATTATTCCTGCATCTGAATTAAAATACGACGTAACATTTCCCACAAAACTATCCGTTGAAAGAATTACTCCCAGTATACAACCCGCAATTAGAATGCTTACTGTAACTTTAGAAAGCATATTCATCTTTCTATCAAAGAGAATCATGATGAAAACCATCATAATCATATACAAAATCATCGTCCGTGTTTTATTAATAACAATTATCTGGAATGTTGTAAATATAATGTTTAATACATCTATCCGTTTTGCTTGCTTTCTCATAAATCTTGTCAATGAAACCACAAGTACTGGATAGATGATAACTCCCCCCACACCAAACCTTAATGTACCATTCCGAAAATTGTTTGAAGAATCGGTCGCAAGTTTTAAAAAATTAAATTCTCCATATGCATACGCAAAAAACGCCACCATGGCAACAACGGACGATATAAGACAACACTTTATAAGAACATCAACAAAGTATTCTATATCTTGTTCTTCTTTTTTATATTGATAGAATACAAAATAGCAAACTATCGGAACAATGTAGGCAAATGCTTCCTTAAATGCCAAAAAAATGGGTTGATGATATTGAGAATATGTCCATATCACCTCAACAATTTGTAATATTACCATGGATATCACCAAATTCCGAAACTCTTTTGGAAAAACAATATGTTTTACTAAGGCTCGTTCAAAGAAAAATATCATCGATACACCAAATATATAGATGTACATAAGATCATACGAATAAAAAATCGTGCCAAATGGAAGATATTTGTAAAAACCAAAAAAGTTCGTCATACATATTGCTGAAAGCCACAAATACAAATTATATGGTTTGAATTTAATAGACATATACTCCCACTTCCTTCCCTGCTTTTTTGTATTGTATTTATAGTCAACTACTGCAATCCGACTTATCAATAATACTTTTATTGCACTGTTTCACTCTTTCCTGCTTCAGTATTTCTAAACGCTTTAGTTGCCAGAAAATAGTATTTTAGGTTCAACTCACCTTTAAAACATCTGAAAAACATTTGAAGCGTTGAATAGAGATATGCAATCCATTTATTTATACCCTTAAAGTGCTGATGTATCAGGCGGTATTTATTTCGTATAGTATAATATTGCGATAGCGGTGATGCCTGACCGGTACTTGCACTGACTTTATGATAAATGACTGCATCTGGTATATACACGATATCAAAGCCGGCCTCACAAATGCGGAAGCTATATTCCGCATCCTCTTCATATAAAAAATAGCTTTCATCGAGCATCCCAATTTTATCTATCACTTGACTACTAATGCACATACAACATCCCGTGACAAATGTTACTTTCTGGGGATATGTTGCCTCATCTTCATCCTCTTTTCCATAACTCCAATGTTCCGTTCTTGCTGTATGAGGATTCATTGAACCCCCAGCATACCAGATTACACTCCTGTTCTTTTCGTAATATATCTTTCCTGTCGTAACTCCACAGGCTGAATTATTAGAAAACCCTTCAAGCAATTGATCTAATGTATCCGGTTCTACTAAGGTATCGTTATTCAAAAGCCAATAGTAATCTACATTGTGCTCTTGTGCATATTTAATTCCGATATTATTGCCTGCAGAGAATCCTCTATTTTCTTGTGATGTCAGCAAAATAAATCTGTGGTTTTGCTGTGCTACTTTTAACTTTCCGGGAGAATCATCTGTACTGCAGTTATCCACAACAATAATCTGATAGTCCTTATAGATCAAACTCTCCAAACTCGAAATGCACTCAATGGTATCATCTGCCCCATTAAAATTCACTAGAACAATAGCTACCATTGACTTTACTTCGCAATTCTTTCCAAAAAAATTATCTTCCAGCATCAAGCACCCGCAATGATAAACCGGCAAATAATATTTCTGAATCATATAAAGTTCCGTTTCTGCAACCTTTGCTACAACATCATCCACTTTAGTAATCCCTCCTTTGCCAGCACCAGTCAAACCAATAACCTTAATACCAAGCGCTTTTGCAACCATTGTGTCCGACAATATATTCTCGCTGTTACCAGAAGTAGAAATACCAGTGAACACATCTCCCGGTCTGTCAAAACCAAAGAGCTACTAGGCAAATACGTCAAGACCATCTACATCACTAATATAAGCAATTGTCATTGCCTCCTGTGCATCTAGTGTACCGTATCAATGATATTTATCATCCCATTTTACCTTTCAATAGCATTCATCTACGATTTTTCTTGTTAAGTCATCCCAGTTTAGATTTTTTTTAACCAACTCATAACCAGCTGTCCCTATTTTCTGCAATCGCTTCCTATTATCTATTGCCCTCTCAATTGCATGAGCAAGACTCTCAACATTACCATTACTGAAAACGAATCCTGTTTCTCCTTCATGAACAAACTGTGTAAATGCAGACAAATCAGAGCAAATTACAGCCTTTTTATAGCCATATGCTAACTGAATAACTCCACTCTGATATACATCTGTATACGGCAACACGCACACATCCGCAGAAGAGTAAAAATCTTTTACCTCGGAATTTGGAATGTACCTAATATCTGTTTTTAGGTATTTTGTTAAATCATTATTATCAATAATGCTTTGGCATTCAGTAAAGTCAGCTTTCCATACACTTCCTGCAATCACGACAAATAATTCTGGGTATTTGCTTTTCAATATAACCAAAGCCTGAAGAAGCAAATCTACACCCTTTACTTTCTTAATTTGACCAAAAAACAAAAGCACCAATTTGTCTTTTGGTATACCGAGTTTTTTCTGACCTTCTGCCTTATCAGAGCTTTCAACGTAATCAAGCATATGACCGTGAGGTATCATATGGATTTTATTCTTTAATTCCGGAAATAACTCTGAGAAACGCTGAACATTTCCCGGGGCTTGTAAAATCACTGCATCAGCTAACGCGTATAGTTTTTTATGAAATGCCATATCATAGAATTTTTGATTGAAAGGTAGTATGTCATGTACTGTAGATACATAACGCACCCCATATTTTCGAACAAATTTGTGTATAAAATAGTAGTCTATAGGTGAGAAAGTGTACCATTCTGTATGGAAAATATCATAATGCTCTTTCTTCAGTATTTTCTCCATCGTTCTATAAGATGCTATATAATTAAGCAACTTTCTAACTTTACTAACATTTTTCTCACCAGTATTAAATAGCTGAATCCTATCGCACAGGCAGTTTTCCTTTTCGCTTTTCCGATCAATAGCCAGCGTTACATCTGCACCAGCTTTAACTAAACCATTTGCCAACGGAAATGTATACTTATAATTTATTTTTGCTATTTGATCAACCAGTAAAACTTTCATTGCAATACCCCATTTCTTTTTATACTCTTATCAAAATTACTGTGAGATTATCTGTGATGAATATGTTTTCTGCTCTTGCTTTAATAAAGAAACAGTCTCCTTTATCAATTCTCTGGTCAAAGATAAATTCTTCTCCTGATAAATATAACAGCGAAATAAAAAGAACCCTCATAAGTATCAACACAAAACCTCTTAGCCATATAGTTCTTTTTCTATTCACTTTGATGCTTCGGTTTTAGAAACAAACTGCTTATGTATTTCCGGTGGCTGCTCTACGCTAACTCTGACAGTTTTTCCATCATCTGCTAAAATCACAGCTTTATCTGTCCCAACCACCGTCAACATTCCAGCAATACAACTTGAGCTGTTTTCCAACACAATCACTATTTTTTATTTTGTATTCCTTCGAAATATGTGCGGTTAATCGGTTCAGGATGTTTTTCTAAGTCATGTTTTTCATAAGGTTTCATAAGAACCTACCTAAACTACTTATCTCAAAAACTCTTCCGCATACCTGTTACAGATGTACTGCCAGTTGTATGAATCTTTGATTCTCTGCTTAGCCTTTTTGGCGTACTCCGCTCTCTCGCCAATACTCATCTCATCAGCCTTAGCAATGATCTTCGCAAGATTGCCCTCTTCTTTTGTCCAGTAAATCGCGGCATCTTCGGCGACTTCCCGGTTGAACCCAACGCCTAGAAGCAGATTCAACTTAGTGCTGCCAAGCGCCTCAAGCAGAGACGGATTCGTTCCACCGACCTCGTGACCATGGAAATAGCCCCAAGCGTTCTCTCGAATCTTCATCAAGAGTTCCTGATCATACACAGTACCAACAAACTTGATTCTGCTATCTGCCCTAAAATGGAGCTTTGCTTCCAGCTCATCAAGGAACTTGCCATTCACATTTGTAATGATCGCAAAGTCCTTTTTGCTGTTGCTACGCATATATTCTCTGATCATAATTTCGTAGTTGTTCTCCGGTACAAACCGTCCGACCACAAGATAATACTCGAATGGCTTTAATTCTTTGCTCTGATACCAGGAGACTAATTTCTCATCGTCATCGGTCAGTTTGCTTTTTCTTGTTTCTGCACCATACGCAATAAAGGTTGTTTTAGGATCTCTGCTGCCAATCCCTTTACCATCGCAATATGTGTGGATGTACTTCTCTATATTGATGGAATCGCATATAACAAGGTCAGACCATTTGACCATCATCTGCTCTGATACCTTCCAATACTTCCGAATCGAATCATTCCATTTTGTTCTCATCCACTCATGACCATCCGGATTCAAATAAACCTTTCCTCCCAGCTTGTGAATCTCTTTATAAAAATGCTTGATAAACGGTCCGATCCGACATGCCATGATATACACAATTGAATGATTGATCTTTCGATCTTTAATAATCCTGATGCATTCACCGAGAGCTTTCACATCGTAATAGATTGCCTGTGCTGGACCAAGTTTTTCAGGGATACGAATCTGAAAGCACTCGGCATTGTGGTATGTAAACGTATGGTTTCCAGTAACTACGGCACCCAAAGTTTTCTTCGGATCCATGCATCCGTCACCATTAGCTTTGCAAGCAATATGGTACTTAATCCTTGCATCCTTCTGATGGTATTCGGTTAACTTATTGATAAATGTCTCATATCCACCATAAGCACCCAGCGATTTGGCGCCTACTAGAAAAACATGTTGTATATCTTGCTGCATAGCATCCTCTTCAATTTTTTGTATTTACCGTGCCCGAAAATCAGCTCGGTATCTCTTTCTGTTTCATCTATTATCGAACTGTGATTATCATTCGTTTCTCGGCTGTGTCCCACATTAATCTTCATTCTTTGCTCCACTCACAAGTTATGCACCTACATATCGTGAGTTCATTTTTGCTCCCAACTTCTGACAACTCCGTCATCCTCAAGAGACTTGATTGTACAGTTTTAAAACCTTTTTGTTCTTCATACCAGAGCCACCCATATACTATAAACATGAGAAACAATCGTGCCGGACTGGACTCTGTACCGTAAGCGCTTGATTTCTAAAAAGTGCATCGTATCCGCAGATGTGCTTCTCACTATAATCGACCAGTTCACAAACCTCAAAACACCATGTTTATAGCATTTTCGGCATATCTCAAGATTCGTACACTGCTGTTCCCCCTCTGATCGGGTGATTATCTGATAAACTCACCAACCTTTACCCAGCCCCCTCCTTCCAATACAAACTACAAATTCATACTTTGTACCAAAAAACCCATTCCGTCCAGTTTATGAACCTTCAACCGTTCATACTAGGACCACGTCTATACCATAAACCCGAAAAGTACTCGTACCCATAATTCTCCCACACCCTCTACTCCCCCCCACTCCCACTAAACACCACCTTCACCGTCTCCCACACAATCCGCACATCCAGCCCAAGACTCCACTCACTAATATACTCCGTATCCAACCGCACCACCTTTTCAAAGTCCACAACCTCACTCCGCCCGCTCACCTGCCACAATCCCGTCAATCCCGGTTTCGTCGACAGGCGGCTGAGATGATGAAAATCATACTTTGCATATTCATCCACCGTCGGAGGTCTTGTCCCCACCAGACTCATCTCGCCCTTCAGTACATTCCAAAACTGCGGAAACTCATCCAGCGAATGCTTTCGGATAAAATGTCCAAAGGGAAATATCCGGGGATCGTTATCCACCTTAAACATCATACCGTCTTTAATCTTATTCTTCTCCATCAACTCCTGTTTCCGGGCTTCC
>Ga0153950_1001108_pt1 | contig 11932 bp, 6 predicted proteins | sample TSNJ034MetaG_FD_104737 | JGI IMG/M metagenome (GOLD analysis project Ga0153950, IMG submission 104737) | Attine ant fungus gardens microbial communities from New Jersey, USA - TSNJ034 MetaG | ecosystem: Host-associated > Fungi > Mycelium > Unclassified | place: USA: New Jersey, Wharton State... | reverse complement strand
CTGCTGGGTCTCGGTGCGGGGACCGTGCTGGTGCTCCAGGTTCCCGGCCGGACGGCGGTTCTCCATGGGCTCGTCATGAGTGATGACACCGCGGCCGGCACAGTGCTCGCACTGCTCGCCGAAGACCTCCAGGAGGCCGGTGCCCATGCGCTTACGGGTCATCTGAACCAGACCCAGAGAGGTCACCTCGGCCACCTGGTGCTTGGTCCGGTCACGGCCCAGGCACTCCACCAGGCGGCGCAGCACCAGATCACGGTTGGATTCGAGCACCATGTCGATGAAGTCGATCACGATGATGCCGCCGATGTCCCGCAGGCGCAGCTGGCGCACCACTTCCTCGGCCGCTTCCAGGTTGTTCTTGGTGACGGTCTCCTCAAGGTTTCCGCCGCTGCCGGTGAACTTGCCGGTGTTCACGTCCACCACGGTCATGGCTTCGGTGCGGTCGATCACCAGGGAGCCGCCCGAGGGCAGGAACACCTTGCGGTCCAGAGCCTTGTGGATCTGCTCATCGATCCGCCAGGCGGCGAAGATGTCCTTGTCGCCGGTCCACTTCTCCAGACGGCTCACCAGGTCCGGCGCCACGTAGGTCACGTAGGCCTCGATGGTGTCCCAGGCATCCTCACCGGAGACGATCAGCTTGGAGAAGTCCTCGTTGAAGACGTCACGGACCACCTTGATGGTCAGGTCCGGCTCGCCGTAGAGGAGTTCGGGGGCCAGCACCTTGGTGGAGCCGGACTGGGACTCGATGGACTCCCAGAGCGCCCGCAGACGGTTGATGTCGTTGGTCAGCTCCTCCTCCGAGGCGCCTTCGGCCGCGGTGCGGACGATCACGCCTGCGTTCTCCGGCAGACGGTCCTTGAGGATCCGCTTGAGGCGGTTGCGCTCGACGTCCGGGAGCTTGCGGGAGATACCGGTCATGGAGCCACCCGGCACGTAGACCAGGTAGCGGCCCGGCAGCGAGATCTGGCTGGTCAGGCGGGCGCCCTTGTGGCCGATCGGGTCCTTGCTGACCTGCACCAGCACGGAGTCGCCCGACTTGAGCGCATTCTCGATCCGGCGCGGCTTGCCTTCCAGCGAGACGCTGTCCCAGTTCACCTCACCGGCGTACAGCACGGCATTGCGGCCGCGCCCGATGTCAACGAAGGCGGCTTCCATGCTCGGCAGCACGTTCTGGACCTTGCCCAGGTAGACGTTGCCGATCAGGGAGTCCTGCTGGGTCTTGGAGACGAAGTGCTCGGCGAGCACGCCGTCCTCCAGGACGGCGATCTGGATCCGGTCATCCTTCTGGCGGACCACCATCTGGCGGTCCACGGACTCGCGGCGGGCCAGGAATTCGGCCTCGGTGATGACCTGGCGGCGACGGCCCGACTCACGGGACTCACGGCGGCGCTGCTTCTTGGCCTCCAGACGGGTGGAGCCCTTGACGCTGGTCACCTTGTTGCTGACGGTCTCCGAGGGCGTGCGCGGGGCGCGCACGCGGGTCACCGTGTTGGGCGGATCGTCGTCCAGGCCACCGGTCAGTTCGAGGTCCTGATCGCCACGGCGGCGACGGCGACGGCGACGCGAGGTCACGCCGTCGTTCTCCTCGGAGTCCTCCTCCGGCGCCGAGGCGTCCTCGGCGCCTTCAGCGCCACGGCCGCGGGAGCGGCCCCGACGACGACGGCGCGAGCGGCCACCGGCGCCTTCAGCGGAATCGTCCTCGTCCTCCTCGCCGGCTTCCTCGGCTTCTTCGCCTTCGGCTTCGGGGAAGGTCAGTGAGAGGTCCGGCGCGTGGAACAGCACGGAGGTCACGTCGGCCGGTGCCAGGAAGAGGCTGGCCAGTTGCGAGGTCTCCTCCCCGGCGGCCTCGCCGGCTTCGGCGGTCTCGCTGCTGACGGCTTCCGTCTCGACGAGTGCGGTGCCGGTCTCCTCCGCGGGGACGGGCTCGGTGGCGACGATCAGCACGGCTTCGGCGGCTTCCGGGGCCTCCACCGGAGCAGCGGGCTCACTGAGGGCCTCCACCACTTCGGCCACCTCGGCCTGCGGCGCGGCCTTGTACTTGCTCACACGACGACGGCGGACCGGCGCGGCGGTCTCATCAGCTGCGGGGGCGGCGGGTGCCTGCCGTTCGGTGCCCGCCTGGGCGGTGCCCTGCGAACGGGCGTTGCGGCCGCGAGAGTTCTGGGAACGGCCGCCCTCGGCGCGTTCACCTTGCGAGCGGTTCCCCTGGGCGCGGCTGCGCTGCGTCCTGGAGCCTTGCGTCTTGGAGCCCTGTGTCTTGGGCTCCTGTGCCTTTGACTCCTCTGCCGGGGCCTCCTGGGCCGCGGACTCCGCCGCCCGGGGTGCTACGGTGCCGGCGTCCTGCGTCGCGGTGTCCAGGGCCTTCGGCTCCTGGGCCTTCCGACGGCGCGCCGGAGCCTTGCGGGCGGTGCCCGTGGTCTCTGCAGCCGGAGCCTCGGCGACAGCCTCGGCGGCCGGAGCCGCTGCTGCCTCGGTCACGGGAGCCGGTTCCGGGGACGAGGTCGGGGCGCTGGCCTTCCGCGGAGCACGCTTGCGGGCCGGGGCCTTCGCGGGGGCCGCGGCGGTTTCGGCCTGGGGCTCCTCTGCTGCTGCCGGTGCTGCTACCGATGTCTCAGTGGCGGCGTCCCCTGCGGGGGCCGTCTTGGCACGTGAGGGCCTGCGGCGCGGTGCACTCTTCGCCGGCGCCTGCTCCGCTGCTTCTGCGGCGGGAGCTTCCTGCGCGGCAGGGACCTCCACCACAGGGGCCGGTGCGCCGGCGGGCGCGGAGGCGATGCGGCGCCGGGTCCGGGCCGGCTTCTTCACCGCCTCCGTGGAACTCTGTCCTGCGGCTTCTGCTTCCCCGGTGGGGAGATTCTCGGGATCCATCATCAACATTCCCGCCCAGCGGAGAGCCCCCACACCAGGTCCCGCGCAAGGCGTTTCACGAAGTCGGCACCCTCGGGCACCGACGAAAGTCGGTAGGTACCCGGCGGCAGCGCATCCGTGCTCAACGCAAGGACTACGGCCGGCTCGGGCCAGTGGAGCCTGGAACCCGCCGTAGGGATTACGGCCAGGTGCCACAGTGGCTTCAGGGGGCCCGGTTCCGGGTGGGTGAGCGACAAAGCACACCTCCGGTGATCGGGCACCCGACGCATCACGTGGATCTTGCGGGCATCACACTGGGCCAGGGCTCCGGGTGTGGACCGGGCCCAGCCATTCCCCATCATCCCACAAAAGCCTGCGAACCGGCTTTCCCGCCCCGCGCCGTGGTCCTCGGAGTTTTTCGGGAGGTCACATGGTTACAATCGGCGGCATACGGGCAATCGAAAGGACACGCCAGCGCATGAGTACCGCCGCGGGAGGCTCTCCCACCCAGCTCCAGGATGAGAAGTCCCTTCCGCTGATGGCACGGCACCGTCCCTTCGCCTGGCTCCTCCTGGTGACCGGGGTGCTGGGCTTCGTGGCGTCCTGGTGGCTGGTGATTGAAAAGCTCCAGGTTCTTGAGGACAAGAACCACGCCACCATCTGCGACATCAACCCCTGGATCTCCTGCGGTCAGGTCATGCAGACCGCGCAGAGTTCCGTGTTCGGATTCCCGAACATGTTCATCGGTATCGTCGCGTTCCCCGTGATCATCACCACCGCCATGGCGCTGCTTTCCGGTGCCCGGTTCGGCCGCTGGTACTGGCTCGGTCTCCAGACAGGAGTCACTCTCGGCTTCGCCTTCGTGTGCTGGCTGTGGTCCCAGGCCCTGTACGTCATCGGCATCCTCTGCCCGTTCTGCATGGTGGTGTGGGCCATGATGATCCCGATGTTCGTCTGGGTGACGGTCCGGAACATCGTCCACGGGGTCATCCCGGTGCCGGAGAAGTTCCGCAAGTCCGTGGGCGACTTCGCCTGGCCACTGGTGGCCCTGCTCTACATCGGCGTCATCGCCTCGATCCTGATCCGCTTCAGTGGGGTCTTCTTCGGTTCCACCATGTAGCACCCCGGAAAGCACAGTGCCGGTCCAGGAGAAATCCTGGACCGGCACTGTGCATTAAGACTGTGCTTTAAGGCTGAAAGCCGGGTTCTTTAGAACCAGATGGCGATCTCTCGCTCGGCGGACTCCACCGAGTCTGACCCGTGCACCAGGTTCTGCTGGACCACCAGGCCCCAGTCACGGCCGAAGTCGCCGCGGATGGTGCCGGGTGCCGCCGTCGTCGGGTCCGTAGTCCCGGCCAGGGAGCGGAATCCCTCGATCACGCGGTGGCCTTCGAAGATGGCCGCCACCACGGGGCCGGACTGCATAAATTCAAGCAGCGGCTCGTAGAAGGGCTTGCCTTCGTGCTCCGCATAGTGCTTCTCCAGCAGCTCGCGGCCGGCGTTCAGCTTCTTCAGTTCGGCCAGGGTGTACCCCTTGGCTTCGATACGGGCCAGGATGGCCCCGGTCAGCTGCCGCTGGACGCCGTCAGGCTTGACGAGGACGAGGGTGCGCTCAATGCTCACTACTGCTCCCAAAAAGAGATTGTTGATTCCGTAACGATTCTAGGTTGCGGCCGAAGTGACCGACGACGGCGGGGCTCAGGCGTCCTCGGGATGCTCGGCTTCCCAGCGTGCCTGTTCGGCGGCGCGCTGGCGCTGCTCCCGGTCGATCCTGCCGCCGGCCCGCAGTCCGTACCACCAGGTGATGGCGAACAGGATGCCGATGACGAACATGGTGGGTTCCAGGAAGCCGGACAGGATCAGCAGGAGCTGGACGCCCCAGCCCAGGCCGTAGCCCCAGGTCTTCTGGAGGAAGGCACAGGAGAGGACCATCAGGACGGCCAGACCGATCCCGACGCCGAGCAGCACGGGTGCCACGGGTTCGCTCTTGCGCAGCCCGAAGACCGTCAGGGCTGCGAAGAACATCACGAACGCCTCCAGGACCAGCACGGTCGAGGCGAAGGTGACCTTCGTGGAGCGGGCCTTCTTGGGCGTTCCGGGACGCCATTCGCGCTGGGCGCGGGTCAGTTTCGCCATGCTCACGCCTCCTTCGCCTGGAGCAGGATGCGGGCCTCCGCCACCACCGTGATGGAACCGGTGATGAGGACGCCGCCGCTGAGATCGTCATTCGCCTCGGAACGCGCCACGGCCCATTCGATGGCATCGTCCAGCTTCTCGGCGATGTGGACGTTCTCCTCGCCCCAGCCCAGGTCCACCGCAAGCTCCGCGAGTTCCGCGGCGGGGATGGCGCGCGGCGAGGTGGACTGGGTCAGGCAGATCTCCTCGGCCAGGTCGCCCAGGGACTCCTTGAGCTGATTGAGGATCTCCGCGGCGTCCTTCTCCTGAAGGATGCCCAGGACCACCACGAGCTTGCTGAAGCTGAAGGACTCCTGGATCGCCTCGGCCGAGACGCGCACGCCGTCAGGGTTGTGCGCGGCGTCCACGATGATGGTCGGCGCGGTGCGGACCACTTCGAGACGGCCGGGGGAGGTGACGTTGAGGAAGGCCTCGCGCACCACCTCGGGATCGAGCTCGCGCTCTCCCCCACCGAAGAACGCCTCCAGCGCGGCCACGGCCACGGCGGCGTTCTCCGCCTGGTGGGCACCGTGCAGCGGGAGGAAGACTTCGTCGTAGCGTCCGGCCAGACCCTGGATCTCCAGCATCTGTCCGCCGACGGCCACTGCGCGGGACTCCACACCGAACTCCACACCTTCGAAGCGGAACGGGACGTCCACCTCGCGGGCCTTCTCCAGCAGCACCTGTGCCGCGTCGCGCGGCTGGACGGCGCTGACCAGGAAGCCGCCCGGCTTGATGATCCCGGCCTTCTCCACGGCGATCTCGCCCGTGGTGTCCCCCAGGAGGTCCGTGTGGTCCAGGGAGATCGGGGTGACCACGGAGACGGCGCCGTCACCGACGTTGGTGGCGTCGGTGATACCGCCCAGACCCACCTCGATCACGGCCACGTCCACCGGCTGGTCGGCGAAGACCGCGAAACCGAGGATCGTGAGGCATTCGAAATACGTCAGGCGCGGCTGGTCGTCCGCTTCCAGCTCGGCGTCGACGATCGCCAGGTAGGGCCGGATCTCGTCCCAGATCCGCACGAAGGTCTCGTCGCTGACGGGTTCCCCGTTGATGCTGATGCGCTCGGTGACCTTCGAGAGGTGCGGGCTGGTGTACCGGCCGGTGCTGAGCCCATGGGCGATCAGCCCCTGCTCGATCATGCGGGCGGTGCTGGTCTTGCCGTTGGTCCCGGTGATGTGGATGATGGGGCACGCCTTGTTCGGCTCGCCCAGCACCTCCATGGCCCGGAACAGCGGTGCCAGACGCGGCTCCATCTTGTTCTCCGGCGCACGTCCCAGCAGTTCGGCATAGACGCTCTCCACCGAGAATTCGTCGCTCATGCTTCCACCTTTTCCACGGTCACGGTCTGCTCAGCAGCGGTCGCCAGATCCAGCTCCAAGCTCAGGGTTTCGCCCTTGATCAGTTCGCGGTGCGCTTCGAGGGCGTCCACGGTGGCCTGATCCGCGCCGATCCGGGTGCGGATCCGGTCCGAGACATCCAGACCGGCGTCCTTGCGGGCCTGCTGGATGGCACGGACCATGTCGCGGGCCACGCCCTCGGCCTCCAGCTCCGGGGTCACCTCGGTGTTGAGCACCACGAAGCCACCGCCCGGCAGCACGGCGGCGGCACGGGATCCCGCGCCCTCCGACTCGGCCACCACGGTCTCCAGCGCGTACTCGTGCGGTTCCAGGGCCAGGCCACCCGCGGTGACCACACCGTCCTCGCCCACGGACCAGTCACCCGACTTGCTCGCCTTGATGGCCAGCTGGACGTTCTTGCCCAGACGGGGACCTGCGGCACGCGCGTTGACCACAAGCTTCTGCTCGATCCCAAACTCCTCCGGGGAGGCCGACTCGGCGTCCACGACGCGGACCTTGCGGACGTTCAGCTCATCCGCCACGACGCCGGAGAACCCCTCCAGCGAGGCCCCGCCAGGTGCCACCACGGTCAGCTCCTGCAGCGGCAGACGGACGCGCAGCTTGGCGGCCTTGCGCAGCGAAGAGCCTGTGGAGCAGATCTGCTGCACGCGGTCCATGGCCGCCACGAGTTCCTCATCCTGTGGGAACAGGGCGGCGTCCGGGTAATCCGTCAGGTGCACGGAGCGTCCGCCGGTGAGACCGCGCCAGATCTCCTCCGCCACCAGGGGCAGCAGGGGTGCGGCGGCACGGGTCACCGCTTCGAGCGCCGTGTAGAGCGCGTCGAAGGCATCGGCGTTCTCGTCGAAGAAGCGCTGGCGGCTGCGGCGCACGTACCAGTTGGTGAGCATGTCCAGGTACTCGCGCAGGGCGTCACAGGCATCCGAGATGTCGTAGGCGTCCAGGGACTCCCTGATGGTCTTCACCAGTGCGCCGGTATTGGCCATCAGGTAACGGTCCAGCTCATCGCTGTAGCCGTCGTAGCGGAGCTTCGCCTCGTAGCCCTGGCCGCCGTCGGCGGTGTTGGTGTAGAGCGTGAAGAAGCTGTAGACGTTCCACAGCGGGAGCAGCACCTGCCGCACGCCGTCGCGGATGCCCTGCTCGGTGACCACCAGATTGCCCCCGCGCAGGATCGGGCTGGACATGAGGAACCAGCGCATGGCGTCGGAACCGTCGCGGTCCAGGACCTCGGACACATCCGGGTAGTTGCGCAGGCTCTTGGACATCTTCTGCCCGTCCGAGCCCAGCACGATGCCGTGGCTGATCACATTGCGGAAGGCCGGGCGGTCGAAGAGCGCCGTGGACAGGATGTGCAGCATGTAGAACCAGCCGCGGGTCTGCCCGATGTATTCGACGATGAAGTCCGCCGGGTTGTGGGTGTTGAACCACTCCTCGTTCTCGAACGGGTAATGCACCTGGCCGTACGGCATGGAACCGGAGTCGAACCAGACGTCCAGCACGTCCTCCACACGGCGCATCGTGCCGCCGCAGCCCTCATGGACGCGGGTCAGCTCGTCGATGAAGGGGCGGTGCAGATCGGTTTCACCCGCATGGTTGACGGGCAGGCGGCCGAAGGCCTCCTGAAGCCCTGCCAGGGAGCCATAGACCTCGCGGTGCTCGCACTCTTCGCCATCGCACTCCCAGACCGGGATGGGGCTGCCCCAGAAACGGTTGCGGGAGATCGACCAGTCACGGGCGTTCTCCAGCCACTTGCCGAACTGGCCGTCCTTGACGTTGCCGGGGATCCAGTTGATCTCCTGGTTCAGTTCGACCATGCGCTCCTTGAAGGTGGTCACGGAGACGTACCAGGAGGAGACGGCGCGGTAGATCAGGGGGTTGCGGCAGCGCCAGCAGTGCGGGTAGCTGTGCTCGTAGCTCGCCTGACGGACCAGACGGCCTTCGGCCTTCAGGTGCTGCGTGATCGGCTTGTTCGCCTCGAAGACCTGCAGACCGGCGATGTCGGCCAGCTCGCCGTGCTTGAAGAGAGGCAGGAACTTGGCGCCCTCGTCCACGGAGAGCACCACCGGGATCCCGGCGGCCTCACAGACCTTCTGGTCGTCCTCACCGTAGGCGGGTGCCTGGTGGACCAGACCCGTGCCGTCGGTGGTGGTGACGTAGTCTGCCACGAGGATGCGCCAGGCGTTCTCGGTGCCGTACTTCTCGGCATCCGCGAAGTCGTCCCAGAGACGCTGGTAGCCGATGCCCTCCAGCTGCGCGCCCGCATAGGTGGCGGTGACCGCAGCGGCGGCGGCAGCGGCGTCGTCGTATCCGAGGTCCTTCGCGTAGCCGCCCAGGAGGTCTTGAGCGATCAGGAAGCGGGAGCCCGCGGGGACTTCGGAGGCCTTGACGCCGTTCGGACCCATCGGGACGACCGCGTACTGGATCTGAGGACCGACGGCGAGCGCGGCGTTCGTGGGCAGCGTCCAGGGCGTGGTGGTCCAGGCGAGGGCCAGGACGCCGGCGAGCTCCTGGGAGAGGGGGTTCTCGCCCGCCAGCAGCGGGAAGGTGACCGTGACGGTCTGGTCCTGACGGTTCTTGTAGACGTCGTCATCCATGCGCAGCTCATGGTTGGACAGCGGGGTCTCGTCCTTCCAGCAGTACGGGAGGACACGGTAGCCGTTGTAGGTCAGGCCCTTCTCATGGAGCTGCTGGAACGCCCAGATGACGGATTCCATGTACTCGACGTTCAGGGTCTTGTAGTCGTTCTGGAAGTCCACCCAGCGGGCCTGGGCCCGGACGTAGTCCTTCCACTCGTCCGCGTACTTCATGACGGAGGCACGGCAGGCGTCGTTGAACTTGTCGATGCCCATGGCGGCGATCTGGGTCTTGTCCGTCATGCCCAGCTGCTTCATGGCTTCCAGCTCGGCGGGCAGGCCGTGGGTGTCCCAGCCGAAGCGGCGCTCCACGCGCTTGCCACGCTGGGTCTGGTAGCGGCCGACGAGGTCCTTGGCGTAGCCGGTCAGGAGGTGGCCGTAGTGCGGCAGACCGTTGGCGAAAGGAGGGCCGTCGTAGAAGACGAACTCGTTGCTGCCATCCACACCGGCGTCGCGGGCATCGATGCTGGCCTGGAAGGTGCCGTCCTCATCCCAGTACTTGAGGATCCGCTTCTCGATCTCGGGGAAGCGGACGGAGGCGGAGACGGTGCGGTCCTCGCTGGAGGAGACCTTGGGGTAGATGGTCACTGTGGCATCCTGGCGTGTAGCTGCTGTTAACTGCATCGTGTGCAACTGCGCGAGGACGCTTCCCTGCCGCTGGGGACAGGTGGCGCGGTACCACCCCGCTTGCCGCCCTTCCGCTGCTGCGGCGGGACGACCGCTCATTGGTGCGCTGTGACGGGCACACCCGTCCGGTTCTACTCCCCCGCCACTCCTGCCGCACGACGACGGGGGACGAGGTTTCTTCCGGAAGCTCACCGGTGATGGCCGGGTCGAAGCTTTGTGTCCAGTTTAGCGGATGCGTGTCGGCGTCGTCGGCAGGCCCCGCGCCCGCCCTCTGACGTTCTCCTCGCCTCGCGCCCCGGCCGTCACCCCGGCCGCGCCCTCCCCTTCGCTGAACTCGCTATCGGAGGCCCGAGATCGCTACTGCCGGTAGCGATCTCGGGCCTCCGATAGCGAGCTCGGCCAGGGTCCGGTGAGACAGCGACGATGCTGAGGGGCCTGATGAGGCCGAGCGGCCTCATCACAGACGTGAGTCAGCTCCCTGTGTGGCCCCCGGCACCGCCCAGCGGCCCGCGCAGCAGCTTGTGGGCAGCCGGCTGGGCCACCGGCCGGATGGTGACATGGGACAGATTGACGTGGTGCGGGGCCTGGACGGCGTAGGCGATGAGGTCCGCGACGTCGTCGGCCACGAGCGGCTCCGCCACCCCGGCATAGACCTTCGCCGCAGCGTCGGCATCTCCCAGCCTGCGAAGGGCGAACTCCTCGGTGTGCACCAGCCCTGGGGCCACCTCGATCACACGGATATTGTGCTCTGCCTCTTCGAGACGGAGTGCGTCGTTGAGCGCGGCCTGCCCGAACTTGGCCGCGTTGTAGCCCGCGCCTCCTTCATAGGCCACGTGCCCGGCGGTGGAGGTGACGTTCAGGATGGTGCCTCGGCCATGGGCCCGGAGCATGGGGAGGAATGCGCGGGTGAGCTTGAGGGTGCCGAGGACGTTGACCCGGTACATCCACTCCCAGTCCTCGGTGTCCGCCTGCGCCACGCGGTCTGCGCCGCGAGCGCCGCCGGCCACGTTGATCAGAGTGTCGATCCCGCCCGCCGCGGTGACCGTCTCCAGAAGGCGCGCCACGTCGTCGTCCTCACTGATGTCCGCGGTCAGAGGCACGACGCCGGTCGCCTCGGCGAGCGCCTCCAGCCGGTCCGCGCGGCGCGCCACGGCGAAGACCTGCCATCCGTCGGCGCGCAGTCTGCGGGCTGTGGCCTCACCGATACCGGTGCTGGCACCGGTGACGAGGGCTGTGCGGAGGGCTGGGGAGGTCTGCTGCGTCATGGCACCACTTTAACCGGCCAGGTCCGGCACCCGGGACTGCATGACAAGGGCGGGAGGAAACAGCTCCCTCCCGCCCTCACGGTGTTCTCCCGGCAGTCCCCCGGACAGCCGCTCTTACAGTCCATGACCGCCACTGCCGGAGTCAGGGATTCCACCGCCTTCCACGGCCCCTTCCACGGGCGCGATCACGGAGTACACCGAGGAGTCACCCTGCAACGACTGGCTGGCGGTTCCGTCCGCTCCCACGGGGACGTCACCGGCGATGGTGACGCGGTTCAGGCGGCGGGGCTGTGAATCGTAGTTGTCCGGGGCGTAGTGCTGGGTGATCCGGTTGTCGAAGAGGACCACCTGGTTCGGTTCCCAGCCGACCCGCACCACGTTTTCCGGGCGGGTCACATAAGCCTGGAGCAGACGGAGGATGTCCCTCGACTCGGTGTTGGACAGCCCCACGATGCGCAATCGCTGGGCGAAGCCGCCGATGAAGAGGCCCCGTTCCCCGGTCAGTGGGTGGACCCTGACCACGGGATGCGCGGTCTCGAAGTGGACCCGGGTGAACTCCTTGCGGCGCTCCTCCGCGTTGGCGTGCTCCAGGTTCTTCGGCACGGAGTAGTCGTAGTCATTGGTGTGGATGGCCCAGAGGGTGTCGGCGAAGCGCCTCAGTTCCTCCGGCAGGTCACGGTAGGCCCCCTCCGTGCTGGCGATCAGGGTCTCGCCCCCGTAGGACGGGACGTCGATGCTGCGCAGCGTGGAAGCCTGCGGCGGGTTCAGAACGAAGGTGACGTCGGTGTGCCAGGTGTTGGCGGAACCGTTCTCGCTGTCCACGGGGAGGACGTTCTCCTCGCCCTCCACGGAGGCCACCGTCGGGTGGGCCTTGGTGAGCGGACCGAAGTGACTGGCGAACTTCACCTGTTCTTCGTCCGTATGGATGTTCGCTTCCCGGAAGACCAGGGCCTTGTGCCGGTTCAAGGCCTGCCGGATCTGAGCGACGGTGTCCGGGTCCAGATCCCCCCTGAGGTCCAGGCCCCGG
>Ga0153950_1001103_pt1 | contig 11956 bp, 9 predicted proteins | sample TSNJ034MetaG_FD_104737 | JGI IMG/M metagenome (GOLD analysis project Ga0153950, IMG submission 104737) | Attine ant fungus gardens microbial communities from New Jersey, USA - TSNJ034 MetaG | ecosystem: Host-associated > Fungi > Mycelium > Unclassified | place: USA: New Jersey, Wharton State... | reverse complement strand
TGCTAAAATGCTTCACAATAGGAGTTGAATATCATGAGTTTAAAGATAACAGACAAATTAACTAGAGAATCAGCTCTGTACAAATGGTATTGATGAAACATTGTGCAGAGCTTAAATAAAGTAAGTATTGCTATTTAGAGATATAAAGGACTGTAAATGATGTTTCGTTTACAGTCTTTATTTTTACTTAACAGATATTACTGTTATATAATCGTAAAAGCAGAAGACTGGATTATTCTAGAATTCTGCTTTTTTTATAATGAAAGGAAGTATTAAAAATGAGTTTATTAAAAATAGAAAATTTGAAATATTCGTATGGAGATTACAACATCTACCAAAACGCTCAACTTGATCTATATACAACAGATCATATGGGAATTGTAGGTCCTAATGGTTCTGGTAAAAGTACATTAATTAAATTATGTACGCATCAGCTTTCACCAGATGCTGGAAAAATCACTTGGCATCCTAGAGTGACTATTGGATATTTAGATCAATATGCAAAAATCAATCAAGATTCAACTATTTATCAATTTCTACAATCCGCATTTACTAAACTACTTAAAATCGAACAATCTATGTTATATCTATATGAAGATGTAGAAAACATAGAAAACCATTGGGACGAAATTATTGACTATCAAAATCAACTAGATACAGCAGATTTTTATCACATTGAAACTGAAATAGAAAAAATTGCGAATGGTCTAGGTTTATCAAGTATTGGTCTAGATACAAAGATATCTGAAATAAGTGGTGGACAAAGAGCGAAAGTTATTCTAGCAAAATTATTATTGGAAAAGCCAGATGTATTATTATTAGATGAGCCTACAAACTTTTTAGATACCAATCATATTCATTGGTTAGCACAATTCTTAAATGAATTGGAACAAGCATTTATGGTGATTAGTCATGATTACCAATTTTTAGAACAAATATCTAACTGTATTTGTGATGTTGATAATAGAGAATTGCATAAATATTCAGGAAAATATTCTGATTTTTTAAAACAAAAAGTACACCTACAAAAAGAATACAACCGCCGTTACGATTCTCAACAGCGTTATATTAAAGAAACAGAAGAATTTATCCGAAGAAATATTGCAGGTATCAAAAGTAAAAATGCCCAAGGCAGAAGAACACATTTACAACGTTTAGAGCGATTAGCCCCTCCAAATCATATGCAAACACCACCTATATTTGACTTTCGTCTTGCTAATAGTGGTCATTACCAACAAATTGTCACTGAATATTTATCGATTGGCTATTCTTTCCCATTATTTGAAAATCTAGATATGACAATCAATAAATCAGAAAAAATAGTAATTACTGGTTTTAATGGTATAGGAAAATCAACTCTATTAAAAACATTAATTGGTTATGTTTCACCTTTAAACGGAAATGTTTTAATAGATGAAAGCATTCAAATTGGTTATTATGAGCAAGATTTAAAATGGGAGAATCCTACAATAACTCCACTTATGCTAATGTCAAATAAATTGCCACTCATAAAAGAAAAAGAAATCCGTAGAAAGTTATCAAGCTGTGGACTTTCCAATCAACATATGGATCAATCAATTCAATCGCTAAGTGGTGGGGAACAAGCAAAATTAAAGCTATGTGTTTTATCATTACATCCCTACCATCTATTAATACTAGATGAACCAACGAATCATCTAGATAATGTTAGTAAAAAAGCATTAAAAAAAGCGTTAAAAGAATTTAAAGGCAGTTTGCTTTTAGTAACGCATGAAAAAGATTTTTATCAAGATATTATTAATAAACATATTGATATGACCAAATTATCTAAGGATAAGTAAAAAATAGTGCCTATCCAAAAGAGTAGGCACTATCAACATTTGGGTAATTTAAAGGTATGTTCTAATTAATCTAAATCTGTTCCATTACTTTCAATTACTTTTTTATACCAATAGAAAGAATCTTTCCTAGATCTTTTAAAACTTCCTTTACCTTCATCATCACGTTAAAAAAGCAGAAAATAATTTTTAAATGAAAAATACTATGTTCTAATTCTGCTTTTTTATTAGTAACATAGTAAAATTCTATTACATTTATCAATACACTAAGACAATTTACAGTATAAACTTTCCTATGTATAGTTGCTGTATAATCGCTCTTCTAGATTTCTTACTAATAAAAGATAGAACTTTCAGCTATTCTGTTTTTTGACATAATTTTTTAACATACCCAAACCAACTATCTTCATTATACGTATTTTCTATGGTTAACAAATATTCTAAACATTGTTCTATATTTGTATTTAAATAACACCATATTTTAGATTTTACATCTGTTTCTTTTAATTGAGTAAGAGCATTTTGATAATCTGCTAATTGAATATACTTTGAAAAATAATCAATTTTTTTAAATAATGATTTGTTTTTTACTTCTTTCTTTAATTCCTTAATTTTTTTTGTATACTTATCTTTTTCTACTTTATCATTTTTTTGTTTTCTACCTTTTTCAATCGCTAAATCTAAGGAAGTTAAGGCTTCTTGATAAAGCTCTAACTCATTAAAAATTAGTGATTTTTTATAGTGTACATAGGCATCATCTCGATTCGATTTTTGAGCCAATAAAATATAAATCAATGCCAATTCCATATTCTTAGTTAATACAGCATATTCACATGCTTCACTGTACACCCATGCGTCTTCTTTTTCTACATTTAACAATTCTTCAATATATGGTGTTCCTAATTCAATTTGATTGCTCATACGATAATTCCAAGCAAGTTCACATTTTACCCAATAATCTTTATCATCTAACTCTTCCGCTTTTTTTAACCAATCAATGGCTTCTTCGTGATTGCTATTTAAGTCTGTGACAACTCTCGCTAGTTGATAATATATCCAGACATCTTTTCTACCATATTCATGGGCTTTTCTTAAATATGAATAAGCACTCTCTAAATTACCTTCTTGACGATTTACCCAAGCTAATTGCGAAATTGAAGCAATATGTTGTTCATCAATTTCTAACGCTTTATTTAAATATTCTTTTGCTTTTTCATATTCTTCTAACACAGAGTATGCTCTTCCTAGCTGATAAAAAGTCCAAACATCATTTGCACCTAGCTCAATTGATTTTAATAAATTATCTTTTACAGTTTGGTAGTCGTCTTTCGCAATATAAACACTAGCAATTTCTTTATAAAGAAAAGCAGTTGGTTCTTGAATTTTTTCAAAGTATTCTAAGGCTTCCTCTTCCCTATTTAAACGATTTAAGCAAAAACCTTTCTTTAAGATATAGTCATTATTTTCTTTATCTTCCACATTTTCTAAATACTCTAACGCTTTCTCTAATTGATTTAAATCGTTATACGTAATAAAATATTCATAATACAGCCAATCATTTTGATTATCTTGACTTGCTAAATGATCCAAATGCTTAAGTGCTTTCTTAGCTTGATTTGTACGATTATAAACATATGCTAATTCGCCATGAATCCATACATCATTTCTTCCCAATGAATACGCAATAAGATAATAATCTAATGCTGTCTCTAATTGATTTGTTTCTAAATATACTCTTCCTAATTGTGAATTAGCCCAAATATCATTTTCATCTATTTGTAAAGCCATTGTTAAAAACTCAATTGCCTCTTCATAAAATTTCAAATTCATATAACAAGAAGCAAGTTCACAATTGACCCAAGCATCTTCCCTACCCAAATCTTTTACTGTATATAAAGCATCAATCGCATCATCAAATCGCCCTGCTCCATTTAACGCATAGCCATATTCACTATATAACCAAGTATCTTCTCTACCAGTTTCTTTTAATTTTTCTAAATAGAAAATTGCTTGCTCATATTGATATAAGCGATTATATAGCCAACCTGCTTTCGCTAATAATAACTGCTCATCATATAAGCTCCAATCTAATGATAAAAGTAGATCTACAGCTTCTTGATAGTTTAATTCTTCAATTAATTTATCTACCTGATTTAACACAAGCATCACTCCCTAATCATTATTTTATACCAAATAGTAACTATTTTAAATATTAAAGTAAAAAAGAAAGAAAAAAATCTTCCTATTTACTTTGCTTCTTATTTTACTTCTACTGTCCAACCATAGGAATCTTTTATCTTACCCCATTGGATTCCAGTTAATTCATCATATATTTTTTGCGTTAATTCACCAGTCTCAAAATTATTTATTTGAACTTGCTCATTTTTATAAGATAACTCTCCTATTGGTGCGATAACAGCTGCTGTTCCTGTTCCAAAGGCTTCTTTTAACCGTTTTGTTCTTGCAGCTTCCATTAATTCATCAATGCTAAGCCTTCTTTCACTAACTTTATATCCCCAATCTTTTAAAATATGGATTAATGAATCTCTAGTGATACCAGGTAAAATTGTTCCATCAATTGGTGCAGTCACAATTTCATCATCAATTAAGAACATAATGTTCATCGAACCAACTTCTTCTACATATTTTTTTTCGTTACCATCTAACCAAAGAACTTGTGCATAACCAGCTTGATTCGCCTTCGATTGTGCTGCTAAACCACCTGCATAGTTTCCACCACATTTTGCAAAACCAGTACCGCCTTTTACAGCACGAACAAATTCATCTTCCACCCAGATTTTAATTGGACTCATGCCTTCTTTATAATATTCACCAACTGGTGAAAGAATAATAACAAACTGATACGATGCGGCAGGATGAACACCTAAGGCTACTTCATTTGCATAAACGAATGGACGAATATATAATGATGTTTCTTCCAATGAAGGAACCCAATCTTTCTCCACACTAACTAATGCTTTCAAAGCCTCAATAAAGATATCTTCAGGTACTTTAGGCATACATAACCGCTCATTCGATTTCATCATACGTCTTGCATTCATTTCAGGACGGAATAATTGAACATTTCCATCGTTTCGCCGGTATGCTTTTAAGCCTTCAAATGTTTCTTGTGCATAATGTAATACTGCCATTGAAGGATCCAACTGGATGGGTCCATAAGGAATGATTCTAGCGTCATGCCAACCTTTCTCAGTCGTATAATCCATCATGAACATATAATCTGTAAAATATTTTCCAAACCCTAATGCATTCTGATCTGGTCTCTCTTTTAATACTTCTCTTTCTATAAAACGAATCTTCATAAACATCCTCCTATTCATCGCATTAAAAATATCATACTACTACCTTCAATTAATTTCAAGTCTAATTTAGAAAAAATACAATTATATTAAAATAAATAATTGTATTAACAAAATAAATTTCATTCTAAAATAGTAACATCTTTTATCCATTGTTTAGAAAACAATCGTTTAATACAAATAATAGCTTTAATTATTAAATCAATTTTTAAAAAAACATAGACAATACTAGGTGGAAGGTGTAATACCAATCCTGTTATAATACCTAAAGGAATACTTGCTATCCATAAGAAAGCAACATCGGCAAACATTAAGAATTTAGTATCACCTCCACCTCTCAATACTCCTTTTGTAAGACATCCATCTTGGGCTTGAAAAATAAAAATAATAGAAACAGCTGCTAATATCTGATTCGCTATTGCTTTCGTTTCATCTGTTACATTATATAAATCAATTGCTAATGGTCTTAGTAAATAAATAATGATTCCTCCAACGATACCTATCATAATGGCAATTACAAAGAACGTGACACCTTGATGATACGCCTCGTCTTTTTTGCCTTCTCCTATCGTTTTTCCTGTAATCACACTTGCCGCATTACTTAATGCCATAGAGAAGACACTAATAATTTGAACGACCATTTGCGTAATACTATTAGCAGCGACAAAATTAGATCCCATTTGCCCAATAATGATAGCGACTGCATTATTTCCTAATGCTAAAATTGCATCACTAATTAATACGGGTAATCCAGTTTTATAATATCTTGTAAAAATATCTTTATTAAAACCTTTTAAATTATGCAATCTAAATCCCAATTGTTTATCTTTAAATAGTAAATAACCAATAATAATCATAAATTCTATGATTCTTGCTAATAAAGTTCCTACGGCAGCTCCTGCAATTTCCATTCTAGGAGCCCCTAATTTACCAAAAATAAACATCCAATTAAAAAATATATTAAAAGTAAAAGAACAAATAGAAGCAAATAATGGTAGCTGCACTACACCAATTGATCGTAATACAGCAGTTCCTGCTAATGATAACCCATGAAAAATAAAAGCATAACGTAAGAAACTAAAATACTTGACTCCAGCTTCAATCACCGTTTTTTCATTTGTGAAAATTGACATTATCGTACCTGGCATAATGAATACCAACAGCATGAACCCTACAGCCACCAAAAATGTCATTTTCAATAAAATTGATACCATCTTCTTGACTGATTCCTTGTCTTGTTTTCCCCAATATTGAGAACAAATAACACTACTTCCACCACACAATCCTAAACAAAGAATATGAAACAAAGAATAGAAACTATTCGCTAGAGAAGAGCCAGATAACATAATTTCTCCAAAACTTCCTAACATAATAGTATCTGTCATATTTACTCCAAATGTAATTAACCCCTGTAATGCTACAGGGATTGCAATGGTTAGTAATTTTCTATAAAAAGATTTATCTTTGACAAAAAAAGTCACAAAATACCCCTCCCGCTCTTAATTCAAGAGTATAACAAAGTTAGCACCCTAACACAATAGTTTTGCTTAATTTGAAAATCTTTCGATATATAAAGAGAAAAAGAAAAAAATGTTGTTTTAGATTCCTTCTTCTTTATATATGGTAATACAGAATAAACAAATATAATAGATCGAACAAAATTTAAGATTTAATTAAGATTATTAAATTAAAATGTAATCACAAACAAAAGGACAATGTTTGTTTACTATAGATAAAAGCAACATAAAGGAGAAACAAAATGAGAAATAAAAAAATAGTTATTCCAGTCTTACTACTTATAATTTTAGTTGGTGGTGTATTATTTTTTATGATAAATAATGATACTGATGATAATTCAAGTACTACTATCAATAATAGTAGCAATAGTACTGATACAACTGATGAAGAAGTAACTGGAGATAATGTTGGTACAAGTAGTGCCATAAGAGGAACTTATAGTAGTAAAGATTTGGATGAAAGTTATGATACTAATTCCGCTACAAAAATAACTTTAAACGGTAGTTCAATATCAATTTCTGGAAGTGGAGCTACAGTAAGTGAAAGTACTGTCACTATTAGCTCTTCAGGTACGTATATTATCAACGGTACATTAACTGACGGACAAATAATTGTTGAGGCGGGAGATAGTGATGATGTTAAACTAGTGTTAAATGGAGTGACAATAAACTGTACCACATCATCACCAATATTTGTAAAAAATGCAGATAAAACTATAATTACATTAGCTAGTGGAACAACTAATACACTTACAGATACTGCTAACTATATCCTTAACGCAGATGGAGAGCCAACCGCAACTATATTTAGTAAAGATGATTTAACTATTAATGGATCAGGTTCTTTAGTTATAAACGCTAATTATAATGATGCAATTAAAAGTAATGATGATTTAAAGATAGTAAATGGTACTATTACTATGAATTCAGTCGATGATGCAATAATAGGTAAAGACTCCGTTTCAATTAAAGGCGGTACAATTACCATAGTAGCAACTGGTGATGGGATAAAATCTACGAATGATACAGATAACTACGCAGGATATATTGTAATAGATGGTGGAACTATAAATATTACAGCTGAAGTTGATGGTATTCAAGCAGTTACTAATGTCACAGTTAATGATGGAGATATAACTATTAAAACCGGTGGTGGAAATAGTGCTACAATCAGTTCTACTAGTAGTGCAAAAGGAATAAAGTGTGGTCTTTATATATTTATTGTCGATGGAGATATAAATATAGACTCTGCAGATGACTCCATTCATTCTAATCAAGATGTAACTATATCAGATGGAACGATAACACTTTCATCAGGTGATGATGGTATTCATGCTGATAGTAATTTGACTATAGATGATGGGAATATTACGATAAGTAAAAGCTATGAAGGTATTGAAGGTTTAAATATAACGATTAATAATGGCACAATTGATATTACAGCTTCTGATGATGGGATAAATGCAGCTGGTGGAAACGATACATCTAGTACCGGTGGACCTATGGGAAATGACAAATATAGCGGTAGTAGTGGATTAATTACTATAAATGGTGGAACAATAACAATTAGTGCCGCTAGTAGTGGAACAGGTGATGGACTTGATTCAAATGGTAGTATAAAAATTGTGGATGGTACAATTAAAATTAAATCACCAACAAGTGCAAGAGATTATTCATCTGTCGATTGTGATGGTTCACTTACTATGACTGGCGGAAATTTATATATCGATAATACCTTATATACTGCTTCAAATATTACAAGTCTCCCATCAATGCAATCTGGTGGTAAAACAAAAAAATGAAGAAGTTGAAATAGAAATACTTATTATCAGTAAAAGGTAATGTATAGAAATTTATGTAAACGTAAACCTCCAAAAGTGGTATGATAAAAATACAACTTAGGAGGTTTTAACAATGGAAAAATGAAGTAGTTCTTCTTCTAGCTCTCCTTCCTTATATCTTTGATTCGTTCTTCTATTAATTCTTGTAATGGATTAAAAAATAAAAAACAGGCTTTATACCTGCTCATATATGTTTACTATTAAATTATTGGTTTACATACAATGAAGATAACTATTCCTATTTTTTGTATTTTCATTATCGAATATGCGATCTCCCAATCATATAATCAATAGTCAATCCTAACACCATCGTATGAGGATTCACTATGCAATCTCTAGGCAATCTATCCTCTGGTGCATATGTATCTAATAATTTATGCAATATATATTCCCTTTTTTCTTTTTCTTCATATAATGTTCCATACATCATAATACTTCGAAAGCTATGACTTCTTTTTTCAGGCTTAAGTCCTAAATCTTCGACAATACTAAAACAAGCAACTTGATTGATTCCATTTAATTTATAGCCCTCTCTTGTAGTATGAAAATATACTGTATGATGATCATAAACGTAATTTATTGGAATACTATAAGGAAAACTATTAGTAATCGTTAACGTTCCGAAGTTTTGATTATCAATTACTTTTAAACAGTCTTGATAACTGATGATACTTTTCGATTTACGCATTTTTGGTATAAAAGAATATTTTTCCTTGGCTTTTTGATTAATCAATTGAATGACATCATGTTTTGCATTTTGATAATCTTCTGGATTATGTTTATATAAAGAAGCATTCTTTATTTTTAAGTTTTTATATACTTCAAACATTTCTTGATCTTCACTTAAATATTGTTTAAATAATAAATGATCTGCAATTGCTTCATTTCCATACTGAAAGCAGTGTAAATGCACCAAATGAACAACACCATCTTGTTTTGTATAATATCTTCTTCCTTCAATTCCATATTCTCCATGACTGATATAGCCAATAGCCTTCATCTTAGTTTGATAAGAATCTAACAGATTAATATCTTTGACTTCTAATAAGATATCAATCGTTGCTTTAGCAGACATTCCTATAATTGAAGTACTACCTATATGAAATAAATTAATAATCTGATTTGGCAGTGTATTTAGTAACTCTTCTTTTAACTCCTGATATCGTTTTTGCCATAAAGGATCATAATCAACAACTTCTATCATCCGTTTCTCCATCATGTCTCTCCTATTATTGTAATTTTAAAATTGATTTGTTGTTGCTAAATCAACAACTTGTCTAAAATGATTGGGAGCTTTTTTAAATTGTAATTTTTTATACTCTTGTCTTGGCATAAACTTTTTTAAAATAGGTAAGCATTCCTCTATATCATTTTTTCTTTCTCCATAATATGGATCTGTTAGTATAACAAAACCAAAATCAGAATATAATTTAATTGCCTTATAACTTGAAGGTTGTGTATGTAAGAAGATAGGATACTCTTCCTCTTTTACTTCTTGCATAACAATCGATAATAAAGCTCTACCAATACCTGCTCCTTCATACTCTTTGATTGTTTTAAACCAATGTATGGTATTGAATTGATTATAAGCTTTCCATATAAAGCAAGTTGCAATTGGTCTATCAAATTTGTCACATACAAATAAACATTTTTGATAAAATAAATCTGCTTTGCTCGCATACACAGTATCAAAATACTCACTCATAAAAGCATCATATTTTATTGCATCATTAACAGTATCAAATGGGAATGCTTTCCAAATATCTAATTCTTCTTTTCTTATATTTCTTACATAGAAATCTTTTGATAATTTGCTTATTGCCTTCCTATTCAATTTTTCACACATCATAAATATATTTAAGTCTGGTATTTGATTTATATCAAGATTATCTAATAAATCATTATCCATTCTATATCACTATCCTTTCTATTATATATAAATTTGGGGCTGTCATATTAATTAAAAACCAATGGACCTAACGTTTATACCTTGAACTGCATTTTGCTTATAATCTATTGCAACCCTTGATACCAGTCGTTGAATAATTCTGCTATGTCACTTGGGTGTGAACACTGTAGATAATGTCCGCCATCAAGCATAATTATCTGACCGACCTTTTTATCTACAATAATATCGTCGTGAATATCATACCAAGCGTTATCAGGAGCACCTATTGATTCAAATGTCTCTGCGTTCTCACTTGACAAGAAAAATAGTGTTGGAAATGCATATGGAATTACCATATCATAGACGGTGTTTGAATTTTCTGTGCTTAATTTTAATTCTTCCATCATATTAGTCGTGTAATAGTTATTCAGATAAATTGTTCTGAATAACTTATAGTCTTCATCTGAATATTTTCGCTGTAGTAAATCAAGAAATCGTCTGATTACATTCCCTTTCCATATCATTATACAAGGCTTTATATCTGAAATCAATATACAACCATACACCTGTTGCTGAGTGTTTCATTATGCTCAAAACATAAATAATTCTACAGATTTTTGACTGTACTACTTAGATTCGGATATCCACAGTGAAAACAGTTGGAATGATTTTTTCAAAGTGCAGATTGAAAACAGAGCAGATTTGCAGAAAAGCAAAGCACTATGGAACAGCTAAAGGCTGAAAATCAAATGAGTGGATGCAGAAAATCAAAAAGTTGGATTATAGCCAGCCATTTTCTTCCCAATGTTTTCGATCAACAGGATTCCATTGGTTTCCTTTTTGTGCGGACTTCATCATATTGAACATAAGCCTAGATTTGATTCCTGGCTTAACTTTTCGGATTTTCCTTATTATTTTTTTTGAACTCTTTTGAATGGCTTTTTCTATTGTCCATTTTTTTTCAGCCTTGATTTCATTCCACGTCATGGAAGATACAGTAAATGAGATACGGTATGTTTTTGCTATTCCCCAATAATACATTTGCCTCTCAATACTTTTTGCTGTTCCCTTTGCTCCTATTCCTGCCGTTGTAGAAATTGCCACCCCAATTTTATTCTTCATGGATGCATGTGGTCTATGAGTAATCCAGCGATACGCCATATGGTCGAAAAATGTTTTGAGCTGTCCTGTCATTCCCAAACAATAAGTAGGTGATTCTACAATAATAATGTCTGCTTGCTCAATTGCTTGAATAATCGGACCAACAACGGAGTATTGTGGACATAATGTTTCATCCTTAATAAAACAGGAAAAGCATCCAACACATGGCTTGACATTGTTCATTTGAAATTCCAATACTGAATCTGTTTTTTTGGCAAGTTCATTCAAGAGTAGTTTAGTAATACGATATGTACTACCCATATGATTCTGTCCATGTAAAACGACTATTTTCATGTTTTTCTCCATTCCGCACCGCTTCGCTGGCGGCACAAATATTTTTTGAAATTAACCACTTCAACCTCTAGTCTCTAACTTCTCTCTTTGTTATAATAAAAGAGAGGTGGTATACTAC
>Ga0153950_1001101_pt1 | contig 11977 bp, 16 predicted proteins | sample TSNJ034MetaG_FD_104737 | JGI IMG/M metagenome (GOLD analysis project Ga0153950, IMG submission 104737) | Attine ant fungus gardens microbial communities from New Jersey, USA - TSNJ034 MetaG | ecosystem: Host-associated > Fungi > Mycelium > Unclassified | place: USA: New Jersey, Wharton State... | reverse complement strand
CCTTTCTTGTTGTCATGAGCCCCCTGACACCAAAACCAAAAATTTGGTGGTCAAATATTGCATTTTTCCTTGGAGTTCATCTTGCTGCTCTCACAGGTGTGTATAATTGGCCTGTGTCTGCACAACCATCTGCCACCCTTTGTTTGGCGTTCCTTTCCTGGATACTCTCATGTTTTGGGTCAGTCAGTCACACTTATTAGTTCAGTTGTTGGCCATCCTCTTTCTAATGCGACTTGTTGCAGTATCACAATTGGATATCATCGCTTGTATTCCCATAAATCCTTCAGGGCTACTTTGCCCCTTCGTGTCGTGCTCGCCGCCTTGGGAGCGGCCGCTCATCAAGGTTCTATCAGAGTAAACTTTTTATCATGATGAGTTATTTGAGCTGATGAGCATTGAAAGTGGTGGTAAGTCGAATGAATGGATCTCTCGTGAGGATTGAATAGATTGTGATGTGGAAGGTGCCTTCGACATCGACTCCATCACGTATGTCCCCCTATTTTCGGATTTGAACATGTGATTGAACTATAATCTAGAGATTTACAGATGATCCCGTTCATGATCCGTCAGTGTTGTTTTATTGACTAGTTGATTTGGCACACGAATCTGCAAAACATCAGATATGCAGCAACACGGGGTCTTCTCTATTCCCATGTCGGATGGATTTTTACCAGACCCACTTATGGCAAATTGAATTTGATTCAAACAGATGACCTTGATAGCGATCCAGGTGTGTACAGTCCTCGATTCGACATATACTCATTCGTGTTTCCTAGTGGTTCGTGTACAACACCAATATTACCGTCCGTCATGTCTATTTTTTCATAGTGCGTCTGCTAAATTGGTCCAGATCTCTTTGCTTTCCTTTTCGGGTTTTGTGTTCCGACAATGGTGGGCTCCCTTTGGGGAGATGCCCTCGGTGGATTTATCTGGGGAGGACTGGTTGCCCGTGTTTGCGGTATGTTCAAATAGCGAGTTGCCTTATCCCCGAAATGTGCGACATGTTTTTCAGTCTGGCACTGCACTTTCCTCGTGAATTCGTATGGACTTTGTCATCATAGGAGATGTGTGACTCAGACTTGAGATAGACTTGCTCATTGGAAGGGTTTGCAGCCCTACTCAGACGAAAATACATCAAGAGGAAATATGGTTTGTCTTGTGCCCCTGTTCCCACAAATAAAGAATTAAACTCTTCAGATACTGGCGGTTTTGACGTGTGGCGAGGGGAATCATAATTTTGTAAGTGGATCATTGTAAAGTTACTCTGACTGAAGTTGACAGACCATCCTAGCATGTCAGTGCATTCAAAATGGTGTGGGCGCCAATCTAAGCTACAATTCAAATTTCAGCATGCGTTTCCTCACGATTTTCGGTCCGGTCCTTCATTGACTGATTGGGATCCCACGAAATGGATCATCCTTCTTTTGCAGTTCTTCGGCTTCGCCACCAGGTTACGTCGGGCCAAAGATGAGGATATCAAAAATGCACTGAGTCATATGCGTCTGAAAGAACAGGGGGAAATGGTGGCTGATGAGAAAGAGGAACTCCCGATATGGCTTATGAGTGAGGTGGAGAACTTGATTGCGAAGGAGAGCCGCTGCCTCTTACTCTTAGATGGATACATTGTTGATACAACATTGTATCTCCCAGAGCATGTGAGCGTCAAATGCTTGGTAGAATGCTGGACCTTTACTCATTATCATACCCAATAGCCTGGTGGTTCTAAGCTCATACGGGAATATGCTATAAGGATCAGAGCCCAGGCGTCCTACGCATGGCCTGATGCCTCCGTTGCATTTCATGGTGGAATGAATATGCATTCTTGGACAGCCAACCAACAGGTGAAAAAATTGCGCGTCGCCAAACTCCAGTCCTAGACCCACGTGGCATTGCTTGTGTCTGTAGATCTGCATACAAATTCGAATAAACGCGATTTCACGTGACTGCTACATAAAGGGTTTAGGCATTGGTTTTGGGGGATTTATACGAAATTGGATAGTATCATCCTCACTGGTTGTTGGTACGACCCACATTTCAGAGCGCTGCGGCGGTTTGGACGAAAGAAAGCAATACGATAGATGTCGAAAAGAGAGCTCAGCAAGTTGATTGGGACGGCTGACGTTGAGGGATCACGTCGCAAGCGTCGGCGAGAGACTGCAACCCTTCCTGGATCGTCGCCAGACGTAGATGTGACGGTATCGGAGGCAGGAGAAGAGAATCTCTCTGAAAATGGAGATTTTAGACATGGAGAGGGTGGGACTTTAAAGGAACTGGGGTCACACCTGTTGCGGACTGTCAAGGAGGCAAAAGCCAAAGAGTAAGTTCCGTCGATTTTGTCGATTTGTTACTGTCCTGTGCAATCCTGATGCAGTCATCCCGGATATGTTCTTGTTCAATCTGGCTCCGTTCTTACCTCTTACTGCTTTTCACTTTCCAGTGGTCGCCAGCTCGCCTTGGTTTTTCAGACAAAGCCGTCTCGTAAGATGTATCCAGACTATTACCAGATCATAAAGAATCCTATCGCACTCGATGATATCAAGAAGCGTCTTGATACTGGTGCCTATTCTTCCTTGCAGACTATTCGCACAGACTTTGAGTTGCTCTTCAATAACGCTCTTGAGTACAATATGAAGGATAGTGTAATATGGAAGGATGCAAAGGATATGCATGTAAGCACACTTCTTCATTTCCTGACTGTAGCAACGCGTCACCTTAGACCCCTCCAGAAACTCGTGCAGAGGACTTATGACAAACTAGCACCTTTAGTCGGAGCAGACAATGAATCCGACGATGACGATGAGAAGGGGAAATCTAAAGTACCGAATCTCAATCGCATAATCAAGTCCAGGTTGCAGAAATTAATAGAGAAGACTGATAAAGAGTATGCCTCGGTCCATCTCTTCCCTAAAATTTGAGATCCTAAAGCGGTCACATAGTGGCCGTGTCATGTCTACAGAGTTCATGCACCTACCGAACAAAAAACAGTGGGCCATTTATTACAAGCAAATCAAGACTCCCCAGTGTATTGAGAATATTTTTGTATGTGGATTTTTTCTTATGTCTATTTTATTGAACTCCATATGATTCCAGAGGAAAATCAAGCGTAAAGACTATCGCACCTCGGCTGCCTTTGCTTCTGACGTTGAGCTTGTCTTCTCAAATGCTATGGCATTTAACCAAGTCCACTCTGGTATTTGGGAAGATGCTTTGGCCCTGAGGGTAAGTTGCCGCCGCAAGTCCTCTATCATGTCTCTTGAAGATATCTTTTGCAGGATTATTTCAGACAGTTGATGTTTGACCTTCCGCCGCCTCATAATCTTCCCGAATACTCGAGCAGCAACCTCGTCTCCAACAAGATCAGAATCAAGCCTCCTCTCGGATCTTCCACTGCCACACAGACAAATTCGACGTTGAAACAAGAAACTTCGTCTTCTACCTTACTCCTACGTGTGCCTGCTGCAAGCGTTGCTGCCGGCAAGACAGCCCAGCCTATCACTGCACCAACCCAGACGAAGTCAAAGTCCATACCTTCCACAATACCGACATCTTCCACGAAAACCAGTGCATCCACTAATTCAGCCACACCACTTGTTGCTCCGCAGCTCCAAAAACCATCACCACTCGCACCAGCATTGCAACCGGCCAAATCTGCAACACCTCAGCCGCCAGCCCCGGGTCAGCAAGCTACATCAAGACATTATCAGTCAACTTCCCTTGCAGTTGCATCTTCATCCACTGCTGCCGCACCTGCGAATAAGACTGTCTCAGCAGCTTCAAAATCGCCTGTGCCTGTCTTCACTCATCCTAATCATCAGATCAAATTTGTGAAGATGCGAGTTCAACCTCAGGGCCGTTCATTCTGGTTAGATCGTCGAGAAGGGGTGAGAACGTGGGCCATGAGATTAGTTCCCGGCGAGACGGGACTCAATGTAGATGATCTTGTTTTCTCAGGGGATGACGAGGGCGAAGAGAGCAGTGAAGGAGACGATGAAGAGGAGTTGAAGCAGGAAGAAGACGAGGATGACTCAACATCCTCGCCAAAGAACGGCAAGACAAGGAATGCCAAGGTCGCAGTGCGGCGTTCCCAAAGAGCCGCTGCTATGCCTACAAGAACAACTCGGTCCACTATAGCAAAGAATAAGATTCAAGCAAAGAAAAAAGAAATCGAGAAGGTTGAAGAGGCGCTACTCAAACTAAACGGAGTGGTGGTGAAGGAAAAGGAAGATGCCGCTCGGCAGTGGGACATAGGTATACCTGTGGGATCAAATATCCTAGAGGTTGGAGAGAAGGGTGGGCTCATGTGGAAAGTTCATATTGAACGAGTAGTAAGTAGTTAATTGATGACCGCTTTTTCTCATTGCAAGATTGCAAGGTTAATCATAATTTTCGCGCGTATGTATGATATTTATCTCCACCTTCCAGCAGTTTTCAGTATATTAATACCTTACATGGTCTTGGTGAGCTAGATAAAAATCGATGTCTGACTTTCCTTTTGTTCTTGGTGGATGAAGTGTGATTTCCAATAAATGCTCCGAATTTTGAAATTGCAGTGACGCACTATTTCTGCTGTTACCTTTTCTCCTTTCCTCTCGATTTCTTTTTACTGTTATACATATCTAAATAGTGTAACCTGTTACTCTACCACGGACTGTGTTTGAGCACCGTGTAACAAACTGATGGATTAAAAAAAGTGAACATATATATGCGAAGGCTACTTCCATCTGCCATCACATCTGCCATCACCACTACGGAGCAAGATTCCAAAGAGCTCTCTCACTGAATAGCCATTCCTGCCCAAGCTTCTTATTTCTGCCTTACCTATAACCCATACTGAAAGATTGCATCAAAATGGCGGCTTTAGTATCGTCCCAGGCAAAAGTCCAAGGCAAGATACAAGAGCCTTAGAACTTCCAAACACTACTAATGGAGAACTAGATAAAGAGAATGGTGCTGACTTAGATATTGAACAGATTATTGAGGACGACGAGCACGATACAGTTGAAGGTGGTGCTGCTTGTGTTCGTCGTATCGTTCTAACCTAGCTGTCATTAGGTGAGGGGAAGAAGAAGAAGAAGAAGAAGAAGTCAAAGAAAAAGAAGGTTTATCAGAGCGAGCCGCCTCGCATTGGATTGTCCAAGCTGTTCCCTGATGGAAACTATCCCGAGGGCGAAATCCAAGAATATAAGAATGAGTGTGTCATTCGCTTTTCGGTCAATTTTGCATACTTCTCATGCACTTTATTATCAGCAATTCATGGCGTACAACCTCTGAAGAAAAGCGCTATCTTGATAGGATAGCCCAAGAGGATACTGAAGATACTTACAACAACATTCGACGTGCAGCTGAGGTACACCGGCAAGTGCGTCAATACGCTCGTCAAAATATTAAACCCGGGATGTCAATGACAGAAATTGTAAACATGATTGAAGATGGTACTCGTGCTCTGGTCGAAGAGAATGGCCTCGAGTCCGGAGTGGGATTCCCGACTGGTGTCAGTCTTAATAACTGTGCAGCACATTATACTCCCAATGCAGGTGATAATATTGGTGGGTATATCTGCTCTAGTCCTCGTCCATTTAATTTAATACTGTCTGTCTCGCAGTTCTGCAACAACAAGATGTATTAAAAGTTGATATCGGGGTACATGTCAAGGGCAGGATATGCGATTCGGCTTTTACAATGAACTTCGAACCTACCTATAACACACTTTTAGAAGCTGTGAAAACCGCAACTGATACCGGCGTCAGAGTTCGTGAACTGAAATTACTCTTGAGATTACATTATTCACAATCAAGCAGGAAGCTGGTATCGATGTGAGACTGGGAGAACTAGCAGGATGCATCCAGGAAACCATGGAATCATATGAAGTCGAAGTGAAAGGAAATTATCATCCTGGTGAGGATTTGTTTTCCCTCTCGTGAATGAATCTATTTATGCCCAATTTTTACCTAGTCAAGCCGATTGAAAACTTAAGCGGTCATTCAATCAATAAGTATCAGATACACGGAGGAAAGTCAGTGTTACTCGTGAAAAACGATGATCCTACCAAAATGGAAGAAGGGGAGTACTTTGCCATTGAGACTTTTGGATCAACGGGAAGGGGACGTATTGTCGAAAGTGTGAGTTGATGTTCTGAATCAGGGGCCAAGAGTTACGATCGTGGAGCAGGGTGAATGTTCTCACTACGCACGGATGGTAGATGCACCGCATGTGCCTCTCAGGTAAGGGGTCTTTTACTCGTCTTATACTCCTCACGCACTCGGTAACTCGTCCTTGAATAGATTGTCAACCGCGAGATCGTTATTGAAAACAATCAATAACAATTTCGGAACGCTCCCTTTCTGTCGGCGATATCTAGATAGAATTGGGGAGAGCAAATATCTCCTTGCTGTGTGTTTCTAGACTTGTCGTACATACTCCCAAAACTGACCGTATTTGTCAAGCTAAATCACCTGGTCAATCAAGGGATTGTTCAGGATTATCCTCCCCTATGCGATCAACGAGGATCCATGACAGCACAATTCGTACGCCAATTCGGGTTTCTATTTGATATGGCTTCTAATGCAAGCTTCAGGAACACACGATCCTTCTCCGGCCTACAGTTAAAGAGGTGGTGAGCCGAGGTGACGATTACTAAAGTATGCAGCTGAGTCGGATGTGATCGATTGATCGGGTCCAATGTGTAAGCCCCAAAGAGCAGCTCCATCTTTGCAAGACTCGTATTATATGATCCAACATGGAGAGCAAATGTAATCTTCTTTGTCCATGGCCTGATTCCTTTACCATGAACTGGTTCTATATGAATGTTATCCAACCTCCTTGGATATTCCTAGTTTCTCCAATCACTCGTAGTGCCAGAGAGCAGCCTTCAAGACAATCACCTACATTATCATTGAAGCATTATAGTACTCCTGGTGTCTCCCCTCCCTCAGCCAGAGTCAATCCAAAACTTAAGCTCCAGCCCCGACAACCGTTACACCTGTGGGAATACTGGAAATATGCTGCTTTTCTTGCTGTCAAAGGTGCGAGATAGGTTTCTGTTGGTTAACTGTGCTAAGATGGCTCCTACAACAGTCAGTCAACTTACCACCGACGTGCTTTCACATCAGATATGGGGTCCTCGAAAAAAGTCTTGGGGAATTGAAATGACCATTGCCACCAGTCTCGTTCGCGGTGCCGGTCGACACTCGAGTCTTGTCGGCATTGTTGGTGATCATTTCCAAGGCTCTTCACTAGTTTCGTTGACTGCAGATATTCCAGAGCACAATACGGATGCTGATTAATATGTGTGGACTCGTGCCCTTACCCTCGGATGCTCTAGTCACACCAGTTACCTTTCGCGTGAGACAACGAAATCTGCGAGGGATCCTCGCGCCTTTCGATGCCGCCGAGACAGGGCTTCGGGAGCTTTCGGGTGAGTGGGTTGTCGGGAGAAATACATGGCAACGCTTGCAGAGCGAATGTAAGACTTCGAAAAACGCATCTGAAAGGTTTTCAATGTCGGGCTCGGAGCGAGTTATCTTATACATCCATGGAGGTATGACCAACATCCTTCACTCATTGGAACCACTAAGAAAGCCGGCTCTAGGCGCATATTATTTCTCAAGCGCTGCAGCACAGCGGTCTATCTCAGTTCCTCTCGCCAGATACGTGGATGCCAGAATTTTTGGTGAACAGGGTTTTGATTTTATTTTTTTTCACTGCTGTTAATGCCTGATTACAGCCATCGATTACCGTCTTGCGCCGGAGACACAATTTCCTGGTCCCCTTCAGGACATAGTTTACGCTTACTTGCGGCTCTCAGAAGATTTTCAAATTCCACCAGACAACATCATTATTAGTGGCGACAGCGCTGGTGGTGGCCTCACTCTTGTACTACTGATGTATCTGAGAGACAACGACTATCCACTTCCATCTGGAGCAATTGTTATGTCACCCTGGGTAGATCTCACCCTGAGTTGTGATTCTTGGGAGTCCAACGCCCTATATGATGTTGTCCCCTTTCCAGTCATGGATAGCCATATGAATCCCATAGCCCTCTACCTTGGCGCGCAAATGGAGGAGTATATTACGCACCCCTATGCAAGTCCGTTGTTTGGGACATTCGAAGGTTTACCACCACTTTTAATACAAGCAGGAGAAGCAGAAGTGCTGAGGGATGAAATTCTGCTTTTGGCTCATAAAGCAAGCCTTTCCGGCGTCGTGGTGAGACATGAAGTCTATGACGATGCAGTGAGTTCTTAGCTTTCAAACTGGTTAATGTCCAACCCCTATCTTCAGGTGCATGTTTTCCAGTCTTGGCCTTGTTTTGCTGCAACTCTTAAGTCCTTTGAATCTATGCGCGATTTTGCGCATAATACACTCCCAAAATATTCGGAAGGCACGATACGGCCTCTGCGAGAAACGACAGAGAAGGACATTGAAGCTGAAACCAAGAATGAAAAGGCTGTAGCGGTCAACTACCCCGGGGTCGGAATGATGAAGAGTGGTATTGCTGAGCAGACGTTTAACAAGCTAGAATTACCCTTTGTTCCTCGTCCAGATCCACCTCCAGAGCCTTCAGGAGTGGACAACGAAATCTTCAAGAAGGAACGTCAGGAGGCGTTGAATGTCTGGCAAGGTAATTCCTGGGAGGACACTTGGGAAGATGATGGCTGGTTGAGGGGCGATAGTGAGCCAGGTATGGAATTGCAAGTGCGGTATTATTCCATGCCGACCTCCGAAGATCTTCATGCAACCGATATTTCGGTTAGTTAAATGACAAGGTTGTATTCTCTCCTCGCCCCGCCGACCAAACTCGACCTGGTTTCATTACTCATAAGTCCATATACGACAGAGAGCATCGCAGATGCCGCTACAAATTGTTTCAAATTTTGGTTGTCCCAGTAGCATTTCTCTCCAGAACACCTTAGCACGTTTAATCGATTTTAACATGACCGACACCATCCAGGTCCTCTTCTCTAGCATTACGTCTGCACGTATTCTTTAATTGGATGTTGAACTCTATTGAAGCGGACCAGCACTGTGCGTCAACAGATTACAAGAACCATCTGTTATATGGAGACTACAGGATGCAAGGCCAGTGGATTATTCCCTATTTTGTAGTGTAAGTTTTCCGCTACACTATTGCCCGGATTACCGGCTGTTTCTCGTTCGAGATATATTCATGTAGATACTTACTTTCCTCAGCTCACTACCTATTTCGGTGACTCCTGAGCCTGCTGCTACATAAACCACAATGATGTAGGTTGAGGAAGACTGACTGGCTTTCGTGGTCGCAATTAGTGGTGGCATTACAAAAGAGAATAATCCTCGAGTTACGGTTGGATGCAATTCTGATACATGATCTATCACAAGTGCGCTAACTATGAGAGATGAGTCTCTCGAGTTGTGTCACTGTTGATAAGTCTCCCGATATAAATCATTGATTGGCTTGATAAAAGCAAGGCATCTTTTTTGTGGGTTAACAATTTATTACACGGTGCTAAGTTGTATGGCATCAATTGTACTACATGTGTTCACATTGTAATTAGTGGTATCTTCAGATAGTCGGCGCCACCTGCTTAGCTCAACATCTCTGATTGAATAGTAGCTACAAGCATCAGTCAAGACACAAGGTATCTTTGCAGAAATCAAGAATCTAGGCAGCTCTTTGGTCGGCTTGATATTTAAAACCGTTTTGTAATATTTCTAGTTCTTCAATGACATTTTGCAGGGCGCTGCGTTCCCAATTGCCATATATAAAGCCCTCATAAAGCATAGTTGTACCAGCCCAGGCGACCATCACCGTGAATATGATGAAGATAGAATTGATCCACGAACGTGGGAACCATGCTGTACCAATGGCTATGCCGACAAGAAGTACAAGACAGAGGACAAAAATAAGGAGCTCCTTTCTTGAACGTTCACGAGAAAAACGGTAGCACTCTGTCAGGGCGTTGATGGTCGTCATAATGGCAGAACTTGTTAACTCCGTCTGGGCATCGTTGGACTCGTTCTGGAAAGTGCTGGAACTTTCAGCTTGACTTGGCTCTGGTTGGATTTCTATGGTAGCTTCTAATCCGAAGTGGTCTGAGTATGAGAAAGTAAATCCCGGAACTTTGTCAGTCAGAACGACTCGGCATTCTGTTGCACGAAGCTGGGGATATTGTTTTCCTCGAGGTTGGCGATAGAGAATGTAGTCAAGGCGTTTGCCGAAAAATGTTGAGCTCAGGTACGGTTTGCCTGCAGACCAGGTATTGACTGGCGAATCAGCCGTAATTCCATGTTGAATAATTGCATCTTTGGGATTCATAACTGTGAGGCTATCACTATCGGGGTGGACAACTGCCCAAGAATCGAGTAATGCAGCGTGATGACGAATGATTGTCATTGGTAAGGTGGTAGGTACACTGTTAAAATCACCTAGCTGTGTTTCGTGATCAGTCATACATGTATTTTCTCTTCGAATGAGAAACTTACGCCGATGACATAGTGTCCCAGTTCAGCTGCTTGCCGGGCGAGTTTAGCATATTCCCAAGCACCGACAAGTCGATGCGCCCTTCTATGCTCCGGTCCATCTTCACCTCCCTTAGCATAGAGCTTGATTCTTGATTAAAATTTTCCTTATGTTTAATTGAGAGGTTGACGTACATGAGTGTTGAAGACCTGGACTCTTCCAATAATAGGATGAAGAATCACGACGCTAGCAGCAGCCTTGCCGACAAACCAATCGCCACCACCGACATCTGTGGGTTCTCCATTCAATGAATACGGATGAATAGATGTTTCTATGAACGGAAATCGCGAGAAGATGGCAAGTCCAGCACCAAGAGCACCACTGGCATAAGGAGATATTGAACTGAGTAATGCAGATGGATACTGGAAAATGGGTGATTCACCTATAGAAAAACCTTGCATGTGGAAGCCTGGATTGAACTGCATCACGGACCATCACATAGTCTGAGTACACCCATAACTCTTGTAAGGCTACAATGTCATGGTCAGAACGAGCTACGAAGTCTGTAATTCCGTGCATGCGCTCATTGAGATTTTTCGAGACAAACTTCAGACCCCTGTTATTTACCAAGAGTCAGATTACTTGTAAGGAGTGGCCATGATTACCAGCAGTTCAAAGACAGTAACCGTAATTTGAAATCTGTGGTCATGAATGTTAGATGGACGAAAGGCACCCAATTGGTCAAGTAACACTCCCTTCACTTTGGGATCAAAAAACACATGGATGACCACCGCATTCCATGCAAGGTATCCTTTATCATTCACTGGCTGTTTGTCAGTCCATGACTCAAAAAGACTTGCTCAGTTCTTCGATGACGACGGAAATCCCATTGATGGTGGTTGTCACTTCGGAAGTCGCTGCCGTTACATCCATCCATCCAACTCTATCTGGAAGACCATGGTACCTCACAAAGTGAGCATATTTCTTCCTGTCATGATTCAATGTACTCATTATTACTCAAGGGTCGCAACGCTCAAGGTCACTTCGAAGACGGGAAGACAAGTCGGCGGGACGATTCTGCTTCGAGCCGAACCTCGAGAGCTGACCACAAAAGAAAACATTCGCGTAAAAAAAGAAAAACAGGGTATACTAGAGAGCTAAGCTCAGGTAGTTCTCGGTCAAATCTGGCTAGAAACTCAGCCAGCAAAAGTTCAACGCCAATAGTAGGCGAACCTATGGAATCAAACACTCCCACTTCAAAAGGATGGGGCTCAGCTAGCACGGTCGAAACTCCTTCTATTTGGGATTCTGCAGGTGGCTGGGGGACAGAAGAGACCTCGAATTTGAATCCCCGGGGAAACAGTGGCCGGAGAGATCGTGTTCTGAAAGGCAGTAATGAAAATATAGGTATGGAGCACGGTTTTCTCGTTTACCGGGCTTCTCAGATCTCTCTTCCTCCCATAAAGCACAACGAAACAAGGCGGATGGAACAAATGGGTTGCATGTAACACTCCCGACCAATCAATCCCATCCCTCTCT
>Ga0153950_1001099_pt1 | contig 11995 bp, 20 predicted proteins | sample TSNJ034MetaG_FD_104737 | JGI IMG/M metagenome (GOLD analysis project Ga0153950, IMG submission 104737) | Attine ant fungus gardens microbial communities from New Jersey, USA - TSNJ034 MetaG | ecosystem: Host-associated > Fungi > Mycelium > Unclassified | place: USA: New Jersey, Wharton State... | reverse complement strand
CCTGAAGTTTGAAACATCTTTTGGAAATTGGAGATCTGGACTCAAATATTACCTCGTGCTAGCCAGTGTAAATCAGGACTTGCTACAGAAAGGATTGCTCAATCTGGGCCAAGAAAAATGATGCGACGATGGACAATTGTGGACGAGGGGATCTACTCGAATGGCTGGACTCGGCCTGTCGGTGTACCAGGAACTAAACCATGATTCAGGCTCTACATGCTACTCTGAGTTGCTCTGCTACTATCATCTGGAAGAAACTGCAACGGAGGGAAAGCCACTGGTTGGCACTGAGCTGCAGATGTTGCGCCAGGATCATCGTTGATCTCAGTTGCGGTGCGACCTTCGGTGATGACAGAATATATGAGTGGATATACCCATAATGTGATCAAGAATTCCAATCCACGAAATGAAACATCGTCGTCGGCATCGTTTTCGACAGATTTCTCCGTAGAAATATATGACCCAAGAACTTTGTCATCTGGAGTTTCCAGTTCAGGTACATCTGGAGAATCGAAAGCCATAAAGGGAATAGAAGGACAGTGAGCTGTTGACAGACTGATTGAATGGTTTCGACGGGGCTATCGAGATCCATAGAACTGCCAGCGAGTGTCAACCAGAGAGGAGGCAGAGGTGAGACCCGGGGGATGGGGTTTTGAATGAGGTCCGGCTTGGAGTAGCTGTAACCACCGCTCCTCGGTCTCTGAATCCAGTGCTCAACGACAAGACTGGCTCTGTTGACAGGAGCTCGGGTACTGGACTCCCTTGTATTCAAGTGTTCGGCTAGCATGGCCGTAGTGAAAGAATTGCCAGAGGAGACATTTAAGAGGCCTTCGACTTCGAGGTCATCCCTTGATCTTGAACGCCGCCACCTAGCAGCAGCAGGCAGTCTAGGCCCACCTCTCCATCTACTTCGTTGACCTTTGACGTAGTTGTTGGTCTTTGCAGCACTGAGGGGAACCGCCATCCAACTGGAGGGGAACCAAACAACACAAAATTTCTGGTCAGAGATTCTTTTAAGAAAGGCGTATATATTTCTGTCCACGAGTGTGATGACAGGCACAACCAAGTATGATCCTATTTGTGTTGCCGATTCTGGTCACATCGGCATCCATTACCGTTGATTTTACCCTTCCATGTTACCAATGTTTGCAACAATGTCCTGCCGTAGGCTTGTCAACTCAGAAGAAGCCGATACTGTAGTTTAATGAACTGGAGAATTCATCACAATCGACAAATGGATATGCCACGAGATCATGGAGCTGCAAGTCACCGAACTATAACTCTGTGTATGACGCAATAATCTCAGTCGATGCTGAGGAGAAGAGATGTTGGTAGTTGACAATGGGAAGGAAATTATGATCGATTGTCATCACTTCGTCATTGGCATTCTACCTCTCCACTGTTACTCGTTTCTTATCATATCACTATAGTTACTTTCGAGACCATCCTCATTCATATCTACGCGATGCTATTCAAACTGTAGCTAGACTCCCACAAGAACCCAGTCCTTGGTCCTAGGTGTGTTTCTTCTTACTCTGATCTAATTATTCATGCACTTACCCAGTCTTTGACACTCAGTCCCAGGTGATTTGAGTGTAATTCATTGCTTATCATCCCAACATAACTACCCCTGTCTTGCTGAGATCTTGCCGCATCTCACAACGACCATGCTGCTTTTTGGTGTTGTCAGCCCCGCGTCATGGTATTGTCCCAAGGATATATAGTAATATTAAAATCCTCATGAGGATCCTCAAAGATTAGAATGTAACGCAGGACCTGCAAACGGTCAGACATATCAGTGCGTTTCCTCATGATCTCAAACTACCCGGGAAATCATGTCCTCATGAAGATATTTCAGGTCCTGGAATGCCTTCAAATTGGGACAGCCAGGGGTAGGAGATCAAGGTAACTATCAGTCTACCTGGGTGGTATATCTACACAGCCCAATGAGGGATCTAGATAAAAATGACAATGTTAGCCCCATCACAAAGAGGAATCAATAGATCAATGATCGCTGATGATCCATGGTAGGCATTGTTATATATATATATATATATACTACAAGTTCCTAATGATCTGTGCATGTGGGACAACATCAATTAACCCATACAAGAACGAGAAAACTACCATGGGACTGGGAACAGCAGCAACACAGAAAAAAAAAAACGACCAGACAACTGACGAGGGAAAGCAATAGTACACATGAGCACACACACACACACAGAGGCGCGCGCGCGTGAAAAAAAGGGCAAATTCATGGATGAGCAGAACATATTAATCGATTTTGGATTCAAAGAAAAAGATTCGAAAAAAGCAATACAAAAAAGAAAAAACCACGTTCAGTATTCTGTAACCAACGTAAAAAAAGAAAAAAAAGAAAAAAAACCACAAGATCATTTCCAGGTCATCAAAAGGATACTCATATATTCGAACCCAAAAACAACCAAAACCAAAAACGCCATTCACCGCCTCCAAGTCGCAGTATTCCATCCCGGTGTCTGCATTTGCAACGTCTGAGAAGGCGACGGTATCTGATGAGGTGTAGGATCCGGCGTTCTCTCTTCCGACATGAACGTATTCTGTCCAGGTTGATGACACGAACTTTCCTGTGCCGCCGCAGCCGCAGCCAACATCTGACTATAATCATGACCACGCCCTACAGCAACTCGGGTAGCAGGCCCAGCACCCACAGGTCTGCCACCGCCACCGCCACTGCCGTTTCCGTCGGAGGGTTGGGATGAAGAGGAAGAGGAGGAGGCTCCGTTCCCTTGTAACACATCCGAGGAAACTTGAGCTTCCGGGAAGAACGGGTAGAACAAATTCGGTGGCATGTCGACGAGACGTTTATGAGGTGGTGTTGCAGGCCCAGGCGCACTATTGGGTCCGACGTGGTTGTTCGCTCCCGGTGGTCCCGCAGAACCATTCAACGGTCCCCGAATGACACCATACCCTCCCGCACCAGGATTAGGACCAGCAATACTCCCATGTCCATAAACAGTGGCGTTCGTATTCGATACCGGTGAAGGAATCACAGGGGCAGCACCCGGACCACTGATGACAGCGAGATTGGCCTTGGATCTAGGTGAGTTTAACCCTTCTTCGTCCCACTCTGGTTCAGGGATCAACACAGGGTGAGATGAAGGCCCTATAGTATGCAAATCGACATTCATAACACGCTCGACTAGGCGTGCAATGAGCGGATGTCCACCTGCGGCATCTTTGCGTTCCCAGCGCCATCGGAAACGTGGGATCATATCGAGTGCCATCCAAAGATCTTCAAGCACAGTCTGATGGGGCAAAACTTCACATTGGGACATGTGTCCGAAGAGAATGACCATGGCAGCGATATGCAGGGGAATGGGAGAGGTGAAGAAGGCGATATCTGGAAATCGGATGAGCTGATTGTGAATGACGATAACATTGTGGGAAGTAATGATAGCTAGAATGAATCAATATCAGTGACAAAGTGGGTATTTGGCTCATCGGTTAGCGTACCATCTACAAGTGCCTGATGCCTGCTGGCATAGTTCAACTCTTTTGAGCTGAATAGGGCCCTCAACAAGAGGATTCTGGCAATCCCAAGTTTCAACAGCGTTAAACCCTCATCCTCTGTGATGCCCTGGACCAGCTTGACTTTTTTGTCCAAGGAGAAGTCCTTGTTCCCGCTAAAGTAGTACTTGTATCTCTCGGGCAGATGCTTCCTAAACTCGATCAAACTCTTGACGATCCTGGTGGCATTACGCATCACCGTATCGCCAGCCTGTTTCTTGGGGGTGTACAAGGAATTAATGATGTCAGCTTGGATCTCAGCAACAGGGTGAGATAATTCGAAATGTTCGGAGAAATCGTCGTCCGGGGCCGGGTGGTGTTTACTGATCTTCAAGCGAGAGGGACGAGGGGTGTCGGTATCGCTTGGCGCTATGGCGAGAGGACGACCGAGAAGGATAGAAGTACCACGGTCGTGGACGAGGACTATACCCCAGAGACGAATGCGGAGTTGACATTCCTCTTCGCTAAAAAGCGGAATTTGAGGGAGGTGAGCACCTTGGGGTGAGGGAATGTATTGGGTGGAAGGGTCGTGGTGGAGACCGAGTTCAATAGAAAGGCGGACAAGGCTTCCGACAAGACGCCACAAAGTTCTTCCCTGACGCTAAAAAAATAAAGTGAGTTGTTAAGCGGTAGAAGAAAAGAATGAAGTACCTCGGTGTAGAGGTACCAATGTAGGAGAATGAGTGCTTGGAGACTAGAGACGGAGACACGAAGATCAGGTTTGACAGCTAAGGCTCTCTCGAAGAACTCGTCGTGGGAAGGCCAATCGGGAGGCATAAGGTCTTTAGAGACGGGAGTGATAGACTTGTTGATGTCTACCTTGTTTTCGATACTGACGGTGCGATGATTGAGTTCACTGAGAGTGCCAAGGGCCAAAACAAGATACACGCCGCAGATATGACCGGGTTCATGCACAGGTGCACACTGGTCATAGAGGCCGGCGACGATGGAGTCGAATTCTTTGCGGGTGTAGATAGGCCTGTGGATGTTGAGTCTATTGAAGTAGACATCGACGATGACTTTGAACATGGCTCTGTCCTTGGGCAGCCAGACTACGACGCTGGAAGGGGAGAGACCGGGAGGAGAGCAGGGGGCGAAGGCGAGGGTGGTGGTGATAGCACCGTTGCGGGGAATAGTGAGGGGAAGCCAAGAGGAGGGATTGCGAGGTTTGACAGACTCGTGGCAGGAACGGTCGCGACCGGAAGTAAGGCCGTTGTAGTCGACTGCGAGATCTTCTCTGTCGCTGGCTACATGAAGTCTGAGGTCACTGACGGTGCTTGGAGAGACGCCAAAGTTAGCAGCGAGTTTCTCGGCATCGGACATGTCATTGCCATTGGGGTCGGTGCCCTTGGCTGCTAGGAGACGGGAGGAGATGTGAGGGGGAGGATAGGGAGCTGGAGGAGGATGGAAGGGCGGGTAGAGAGGAGGGCCTGGGATGTGAGGGAGAGGAGGATAGGCAGAGTAGTGTATGACGGGTGGCGGATAGGTGGGGATTATGTGCGGGCCGGGGTACGGGACGGGATACGGCTTTGGCGGGCCGGGGTCGAGCTGGAAGGGTCGTGGGGAGGAGTCGTCGTGGACCTGAAAGTCAGGAGAAAGATTGGCAGCAGAAACTGAGGCAGGGTCAATCCCTTGCCGGGCTAAATAATCCTCAATACGATTCATGTCAAAGTCTGGAATATGAGACTTGAGCAGAGCCTCGCACTGCGCCAGGAGCTGTTCCATCCGTATGCTGAGGCCCCGCGGTGTCAGACGCTGTCTGTGGCGGTCTTCCTGGTTGCAGACGGTCCCAGCAGTTGCGCAGGCAGTACATCTGGGATGCTTCGAGTCGCACTGGCAGACTGTAAGTTTGGTAAAAGAAAACTGGAACTTGCCGTCGGCACTTGCCTTGATTTTCTTGCTCCTGCATCGAGCACACGCCTCGTGGGACCGACGTAGCCGACGAGGTTCTGCACCTCCTGCTTCGTCTTCTGCCTTTCGCCGTCGTTTGGACACTGTCACCGCACCCTGTGGCGCTTGCTGACCAACGAGCGCCTCCTCGGGGATCTCGAGTCCGGATGGGAGCGATGGAGGTGCATTTGCCGAGTTCTGCCCGCCGAGGACATTGGAAAGCATGATTGCGGGGGATCACAAGAATGAGGGGCTGCTCAACGTTGCAGACGACGAGCAAAGTGCAATGTGTGGTTGTGTTTATTGTGTGGCCCATATGCCCGAAATAGCTATCTTCCCAACAATATCATGTACCACCGTAACGATTCCATGTACACGCTCGATACCGTCGACGACGCCGACCGGACGCCTCTGCGTGCACATAATCAGGTATCCTATGGAACAACTCCCACAGCGTCCCCGAGAAAACTCGTCTTCCATGCCACGCTCAAGATGGCCTGCATCTTTCTCATCAGCACCCTTTTGCTCGGAGGAACGCTCTGGCTAGCTCTGCCCAGCCTCGATGCGTGCGTCGTGGAACTTTTCTCAGGTCTCTGCTGTTGCTGACATCTACATTCGTAGCGCAGATCGCCCATTGCTTCGCATACCAAAGTCCTTTGCCCAGCTCCAGGATCTCAACGGTCTTTTGAAAAAGTACCGTGACATCTACCCCTACCGCATCTTCGTCTGCTATGTAATTACCTATCTCTTGTCCGTGCCTTTCATCTCTGTCCATTTTCATGCTGACCCGCGGCCTCCCTCAGTCTCCAGGCATTTTCTCTACCCGGTTCCATGTACCTGTCCATTCTTGGCGGTGCTGTCTGGGGAGTCGCCCGGGCACTGCCTCTTGCATGCTGTTGTGTCGCGACAGGGGCTTCCCTCTGTTATCTCATTTCAGCTGCCCTTGGCCCAGCCCTCCTGACTCTGCCTAGATGGAAAGCTGTTTTAGATAAATGGGCCGACAAGATAAGCGCCAACAAGGAGAACATGCTTTCCTTTCTCATCGTCCTCCGCATCGCGCCGCTGCCGCCGCACTGGGTGGTGAACGTGGTGTGTCCTCACGTTGGCATCCGCCTTGTCCCGTTTTGGATGAGCACATTTCTCGGCATCCTCGGGGTGACGGTGATCCATACCACCATCGGGGGTGGGCTGGATGACATGACCAGTGCCGAGGACTTCCATCTGATCAGTTGGAAGAATTTTTTTGGACTTGGTGCAGTGGCAATTGGGGTCATGATCCCGGTTGGACTGCGGTATTGGTTTCGGAGGGAAGAAGAGGTGGTTGAAGAGTATGTGATCGAGTGCGGAGACGAGGAGTCAGGAGTGCATGTCAAAGACTACGACGACGACGACGATGGGGATATAATACTGGAAGCGGGACCTTCAATAGCTAATAGACATGTAAAATAGAATAGAGATGCCGGAAAAGCCGGCTCGGCGGAGATTCCGGGTTTGTTTAGTCCAAGCAAACATCGAGTCGCTCTGCTCAGCCACAGCCTTCACTTCCCTTCCCTCCCACCACCATCCCCAAAATCCTTCTGGCTAGTTCGCCCCTCTCGTCCCCTATTGTCTCTCGAAATCGTTTCGGATAATGTCCGATCGTTTCTCCCAATACCCCTCCATGATCTCCACCTTCAATAATCCCAACATGCTCCAGCAGCCTCAGCAGCAGCAGCAGCAACCACCACAGCAGCAGCCTCAGCAGGGTCAACTCGGCCAGCAGCAGCAGCCTCAGCAACAGCCAGGCCAGCAGCTCCAGCCCCAGCAGGACGGCCATCCCAACTTTGGCGACCAGACCCGCATGTGGCAGCCCCAGGTGCAGTACAGACCACGCAGCGGCATGGACATCGCGCCGCCGGGCCAGCAGCAGACCCCTCAGGTGGGCATTTTTTTTGACTCTTCCCCCTCTTCCCCCGCGGGTTTCCGTGGGACTCGTTCGCCTTAGTGATTCCTTTCTTTGCCAGATGCACAGAGCTCGTCTCAATCCTCAGAATCAACAGCTCGGCCAGCAGAACCAACAACAACCCCAGTTTTCTCTTCCCATGAACCCCTCCATGAGCGCTCCAGCAGCCCAACCTCAGCAGCAGCCTCAGCCCTTCCCTGACCCTGGTCCTAACCCGTCCATCCAGCAGCCACACATTCCTTTTCCTAATATGGCTCCGGGTCTTAATGCGGCCCAACGTCTCGGCATGCAGAATTCAGGTCCCGTGAACAGGCAGCTCGAACTCATGCTCGCCCAGCAGACCCACAACGGCGCCCTTTTCAACGCTGCCAAGAATCAGCAGGTTCAGCAGCAGCAACAGCAGCAACCACAGCAACAGCGCGACCAGCAGCAGCAGTCGCAGCAACAACTTCAACCCCCTGCCATCAATCACCCTAATGCTGACATATTCACCTCTCCCGCGCTTTCGGGCGAGGCCCTTAGGCGCCCTTCACCTTCCCACCCCCCTAATCTATCTTCCCAAATACAGGACCCCATGCAGGGCGCTGGTCCCCAGCAGCTCCCGGGTGTTCATCTCCCTGGTGCTCAACCAATGTCTATTCGACGTAACGCGCTCTTGGTGAACATCCAAGATATCAATGAGCGCATCAGAGCTACTCGACAGGCGATTGTAAACCACGAAAACGATCTCCGTCAAGTCATGAATACGTTGCATGTTGCCCCCTCTCATGAGCTCACCGTTAAAGGTCGTAATCTCCAAATGGAACTCAAGGGCAAACAGGAGTTCCTGACTCGGCTCCAACAACAACAACAGCAACTTCTCATGAGTAATGCTGGCATGTGAGTTTGTAACAGTTGCTCAAATCCTATCGATGACCTCATCTTCAAGTGTCGCTAGGCCCAATGGCATGTCTCGTGTCGTGCCAAACATGGGTGTTGGTCAGAATCCTTGGGCTCCCCCGGCCACCCAGTTGGGTCCAAATGGGAATATCCGTCCATCTCAAAATGGTCAGACGTCCATAGGAGGACTAGACGGCATGCAACCGAACCCCTCTATTCAAACTCCTGCCAACGGTCCCAGTAGACTCATGGCACCCACGGGACCCGTGGGTGTGCCTAGACTAGGTCCACCGTCAAATCCATCACCCCAACAACTTGGAAGTCCGTTTGGCGGTGTCCAGATGAATTTAGGTGCCAATAAACCGTCATTCATGATGGGTGGACCCAACATACCAGGTGTCTCCCCTGCCGTTATGCGAGCGGGCGGATACCCTGCTCCGTTGGAAAAAGCAAGGCTTGATTTGATGCTGCCTGGGTTTTTACAGAAGAAAAATATCAAGGTTGACCCAAATTTGTTGACGTACAACGATCAGCAAATAGATCTCGCTCGTCTGCATGAACTTGTTATGCTGGAAGGAGGGTATGCAAAAGTGAGTATTTGAGCATCTGGTTGTATGCACACTCTAATGGAGTTTTGTCAGGTGAATGAAAAAGAAACATGGAATGTCATTGGTGGAAGAATGGGTTTTGTGAACTTTCCTGGATCAGAACGCGAGCCGCCTAAATCGGGACCTGTTGTCGCTCAACAAATTGCCCGCATCTACAGTGAATATCTCCTTGACTTGGAACAGGTTTATGTTCGTAGTTGGATCTCAAGCGGCTCTGCGGTAAGAGGTGCTTATCCAATTGGCGGTGCTACCATGGGCAGTGGAAACTCTTCTGGGTCCATTGGCGCTGGAGATCTAGGTGGAGCGGGGCTACCCAACGGATTTGGAAATTTTGCCGCTAGCCAATTTCAACGAAGGGCGCCCATGTTGATGCAATATGCCCACTTGAGTGCGGTTGAACTTCGTCAAAGGAATCTTCCTGAAAATGTCATCACAGTCGTGGAACAGTATCGGCCACAGCTTCAACAAATGGCGATAGAGTCTAAGAGGTTTTCGCAGCAGGTGCGCATGAATGGCAGGAATGCATCTGGAATGGTTGCAGGTCCTACATCTGGGATGCTGCCAGTTGATGCTAACGGGATGCAGCAGCATCCTAATCAAGGACCGTCTGGTGTTGCCGGTCTGGGTCCTGGTCTCAACTCGATGATCAGCGATCAACAACCCGGAGGTGTTGGTGTTGGTGGTATGGGTATGGGCGTGAATGGAGGACCGAGTCCTATGCAGGCACAGCAGATAATGAGGCAGCAGCAGATGATCATGAAGCAGCAGATGCTGAACGCTGCTGTTCCTGGGGATGGCAAGATTTTGTCAAATGCATTTGCGTTCAATAGTCCAGAAATGACAAAAAAGGCGGTGGAAGCTGTGAATCGGTTGAGGGAGGAATTGAAGAAGGGTAAGTCGCAAGTTCGTCTGATAGGAAAAGATTGTGTGTTGACAAGAGTTTCTTTTTTGTAAGCTCCTCCAATGATGCGTCTCTTACAGGCGAATGTGGAAGTGCCGTTTGAACGACAGGCTGATTTCAAGCAGTTGATGCAGAACATGGGACGGTCAGTGGCTGAGCTGAATGACAAGGTGTACATGATATGGATGATACTGCCGACCATGACGCAGCGGGCGATAAATCTTGTAAACCCGTCCCAGTTCTCTAGAGAATCTACAAGACTCACCATTCGAATAGGTCCAGATTTATCAGTTGCAAAGGCATATGATGACGACTGGTCAGCCACGATATATCATGCCTTTTGAAAATCTACAAGGAATAGCGGGGGAGGTACAGAAGATTTTGAGCATGCTCTCACAGCAAGAAGCAATGGTGCTGGCCAAGTCGCAACGGATGCAAGAGCAGGCTCAGGTGGCAGCCCAACTACAATCAGGGCAACCACAGCATCTTCAACAATCTCCTCATCCTCCACAGGTTCCAGGCCAGTTGACCCACCCGCACCCTAACGGTCCTCATCCTTCTACAATGCCGGTCAATGGACCGGCACAATCGCCCCCGAATATGATCCAACACCCTTCACAACCGCTATCTCAACCACCTCAGCCTCCGGTCATGGCGATGCCTCTCCAGCCTGGTTATCCGACACAATCGGCGCCGTCACCTTCGCACAGAGCGGCTCCCATCAATCTTCAACCGCCTCCTACAAAAAGGAAGCCTGTGAATGCGCCTACGCCTTCGAATGCAGCGCCTTCACCTGCTGGAGTTTCGACGCCTGCGCCTACGAATGCGCCTACACCGAATGCTGCGACAACTTCCGCCTCACCTTCGGCAATGCCTAAATCACCCAAGGTGAAAACGAAGTCGAAGCAAGTAAGACGTAAGGCTTCGACAGCGCCTATACCACAAAATCAGAATGCAAATGCCAACGCGCCTGGGAGCTCTTCTCATCTCACTTCTAATGCACCTTCAGTACCCATTGCTCCTCCTGTGCCACAGGCTCCGCCAACGACTCAGGTGCCTGAACCTCTGCAGCAGCAGGGGTCGTCAGGAGTCAATGGGAGCATGAAGAGGGCAAGGGAGGAGGAGGGTGGTTCTGGGAGCAATGTTGCGCCGAGTCCCCTTGGAGATCCCAGTGTGGTTGTGGATCAGCCCTCGCCGCCGAAGCGAGCTAAAATGGAGTGGGATGGTCCACCATCTGAAGAGATGCAGCAGAGGAAGGCGATGATTGAGGACGTGAAGACTGAGGAAGATACAACGCAGTTCCTTGCGCAGATGTCTGAGTTGTTCAAGATGGCTGGAAATGATTCACAACAGGCCTCTGATTTTACGGAATTAACAACTGAGATATTGAAAGGAGTCAATCAAGTGCCTGGTATGGGTCTACTGGATAGTGGAGATGGGAGTGGTGCTGGACTTGATGTATTTGGGACGGGGACGTCTTTGGACCAGTCGATGTTGGCTGGTGGGATCAAGGATGATTTGGAACAATATTTTGATTTTGCAAGATTGGGAGGGGAGGAGGATGATTCAAAGACACCTGAGCTTGTGTCCTCATCCTCGACGACCAACACTAGTCCTGGGTCGAATTCGGGCCACGATTCTAATTCGGAGACGGTGGGAACATCTGCGGTATCGTTGTCAAATGAGATAAAAAACGAGGATTTGATGGATTTGACTTATCTTGGTTTGTGGAAGGAACTTGATGGAGGGGAATCGGCTTCTTATCAGTCCAATGATTGGAAATGGGACGGTGTCATGACGTCTTTGGACCTTCCTTGGTCGATCTGCAATCCCAATATGTCGTGACGCTACTGATGGTCTAGTTGTTGTCATTTCTATATACACTTACCATCCCACCTTTCTCTCTTTCTCTCTCTTGCTTTTATGGCCTCTCCGCCCGCTTTCCTCTCTGACGTTGCTGATTTTGTTCTATACTATGTTTTCTATCGTCTACCCTGTTGATCTTGTCCTTCTGATCTCTGATCATTTTATTTGATGGTCCTCTTACTTGCCTATTTCTCTTCGGAGTTCCATATATTCTCCTTGTGTTAGTACTAGTGTCTTGTTTCTCTACTTTTGTTTCCCTTTTCTCTCTCTCCCCTCTGTGCTGTGTATTCTTATTCGTTGTCCTCGCTATCGATTTCTTGCTGAATCAAAATACACCAGCAATGGCGATATAATAATGTG
>Ga0153950_1001097_pt1 | contig 11997 bp, 10 predicted proteins | sample TSNJ034MetaG_FD_104737 | JGI IMG/M metagenome (GOLD analysis project Ga0153950, IMG submission 104737) | Attine ant fungus gardens microbial communities from New Jersey, USA - TSNJ034 MetaG | ecosystem: Host-associated > Fungi > Mycelium > Unclassified | place: USA: New Jersey, Wharton State... | reverse complement strand
TGGATTTCCCTGGAGGGCGGCGTCTACAACATCAATTCCGGGAACGACGCGGTACAGGCGGAAACCGAGCTGGCTATTTCCGGCGGAACCTACAATCTAATCTCTGGCGGCGGGAATGAGGTGACGCCTTCCGACGCATCCGGCAGCTACAAGGGGCTCAAGGCCGGGACCAATATCACGGTCAGCGGCGGAACCTTTGTCCTTGACGGGGCCGACGACACCATTCACGCAAATGGAAATATCTCCATCGGCGGTGGGGAATTTACCCTCTCCTCCGGCGACGACGCAGTTCACGCAGACGGCGACCTGACCATCAGCGGTGATAAAATCGATATCCTCACATGCTACGAGGGCCTGGAGGCCAAAACCATGACCATCACCGGCGGCGTAATCAATATATCATCGACGGACGACGGCATCAACATCGCAGGCGGCAATGATACGGGAGGTGCGGGACACTTTGGCGCCGACAAATTCAGCGCCAGCAGTGACCAGTGGCTAAAAATCACCGGAGGAACCATCACCGTCATCGCCGGAAGCGATGCCATAGATATCAATGGCAGCGGCGAGATGACCGGAGGCGATGTAAGCCTGACCGCCGCTACTCTGGGCGAAGGGCAAACCATTGATAGCGACGGAACCTTCACCCAGACGGGCGGCAACCTGACCGAGTCAGGCGGCACTTCCATGGGTGGCATGGGCGGCATGGGTGGAGGAATGCGGAGGTAGCCAAACTATACACGGATACAAATCGCGGGTCTGCCGCCACGGCGGCAGACCCGCAACTGGAAGGATGGTAAAATACCATGACAAATACATTGGTTATCCCTGCATTGCATCCCGATGAACAGCTGTTGGCGCTCGTGGAGGAGATGAGGGCCATCTCTCCCGACATGCAGATCGTGATTGTGGACGACGGCAGCGGCCCCGCATACGGGCAGATCTTTGACCAGCTTAAATTTATGTACGATTGTATTCTCTGCCGCCATCCCGAAAATTACGGCAAAGGCGCGGCGATCAAAACGGGCATCGGTCATATGAGCCGGCGTTATCCCAGCTGTACCGGATATATTACAGCGGATGCCGACGGGCAGCACAGGCCTGGGGACATCCTAAAAGTGGCAAAAGCGTTGCAGCAGCACCCCGATAGCTTGATCCTGGGGACAAGGGATTTTTGCCGGGAACAAGTTCCCTTCAAAAGCCGCTGGGGCAACCGCATCACCTCCGGCGTATTTCGCCTCATCACAGGGATGAATTGCCCGGATACCCAAACCGGCCTGCGCGGCATCCCCGCCCAGCATGTGGAGCTGGCCTTGGAAGCCCCCGGTGAACGGTTCGAATATGAGATGAATTTCCTGCTGGCCGCCGCTCAGAACCGCGTTCCCATTCTGGCCGTCCCTATAAGCACCGTATACCTGGAGGGGAACCGCTCCTCCCACTTTCGCCCGGTACGGGATTCGGCACGGATTTACGGCTCAATCCTAAAAAATCTGACACGGCCATTACTGTTACACAGACGGCGCAAGATACAGAAAATTGCCGTTCCTGAAACACCGGCGGCGGCTTCGCCCCGGCATGAGGAAAAAGCCGCAGTATAGGAGGCGCCGCATGAGGACAGAAACAACGTTTCATCCTGAATCCCGGCCGTTCAAAAGCGGCGTCTGCCGCTTTCTCAAATTTGGGGCCGCGTCTTTGGCCTCGGCTGCGCTGGACCTGACAGCGTTTACCCTCCTGCTACGTGTCCTCCCGGAGACGGCGGGCGGGATCTTTGCCGCAACAGCCATTGCCCGGGTTTTGTCCGGAATCTGCAACTTTTCGATAAACCGCGGATGGGTGTTCCGGCAAAGCGGCAATACAAAGCGTCAGGTATTGAGTTATACGCTTTTGTTTTTCGCGCAGATGCTGGCAAGCGCGCAGCTTGTGTGGGCGTTGTCGGCCCTGTCAGTTTCCACGACGGTGGTAAAGGCCGGCGTGGACGCGGCTTTATTTCTCATCAGCTATCAAATTCAAAACCGCTGGATATTCCGGAATACAGCCGGCAAAAAAGGGGGAACGGTCTTTATAATACTTCAACGGCTTGCAAAACCATGGCGGTGGGCGGGAATTTACGCCATCCTTCTGACAGCGGCTTTTACCCTTGCACTGTTAGACGCCTTTGTCATTCCAAAAGCACAAATCGCCGTGGTGGAGCCTCCCGCTGCGACAGACATCCAGATGGAATCCCCTTCCCAGGCGGAAACGCCCTCTCAAGCAGATCAAATTGGATCGGAAAGCGCTTTTCAGGACGGAGAAATTTCCGGGGCATTACCCATGGAGCCGGTAATCACGGCCACCAGCTACGAGGATGAAAACATCCGCATCCAAATTGAGACGGTGAGGGAGCACGATACCACCTATTACGTGGCGGATGTTCAGGTTTCCGACGCCGCTTACCTGCGCACGGCTCTCGCCCAAAACACCTTTGGCCGCAACATCAAGGATACCACCTCGGAGATGGCGTCGGCGCACAATGCCATTTTTGCCGTCAACGGCGACTATTATGGTTTTCGGGACAAAGGCTATGTACTGCGCAACGGGGTCTTTTACCGGGAAACCGTCAGCGACAGCGACGCGCTGCTGATTGATTACCACGGCAACCTGTCTGTCATTGATCAAGCATCAGTCATCGGCGATATTCTGCAAAACGCCTGGCAGATCTTTTCCTTCGGCCCAGCGCTGGTGGAGGGCGGAGCCGTCGTGGTGGACGAAAGCAGCGAGGTATCCAAGTCTAAGAGCAGCAACCCACGCACCGCCATCGGTCAGATATCGGAGCTGCATTACATCTTTATTGTTTCCGACGGACGCACCGGCGAAAGTGCGGGGCTGTCCCTGCTGCAACTGGCACAGGCGTTTAAGGAGCGGGGCGCTGTGCTCGCCTATAACCTTGACGGAGGCGGTTCCTCCACCATGTATTTTAACGGGAAAGTCGTCAACAATCCCACCAACGGCCGGAGCGAGAAGGAACGGGAGGTGAGCGATATTGTCTATATCGGATATGAATAAGCGACACAGCGGAAAGGCGGGCGGCAAAGGGATGCGCAAAACGGTGATCGTCTATCTCGCCTTGAGCGCCACCGCCATCGCCATTGACAATATTTATGCGTTGTTCGGGCACGGAGTCCGCTCGGCCTCCATGTCCTTCATGTTCCTCTATCCCCTACTGGGCGGCTCATTGCCATACTTTTTGTTCGGCGCCATAAGGCCAGGTATGGTTTCGGTAAAGCCGTACCGGCTGGGATATAACCTTTATAACTCCGGAATTGCGACACTGACAACAGGGAGCTTTTTTAAAGGCATATTGGATATCGCCGGAACCGCGTCCGAATACACAAAGATATTCATGCTCATTGGCTTGGCTTTTGCGATAACAGGGCTGGTTATCTTAATTGCCACAGCCATAAGGGCGGACAAAAAATCGTTTCCGCAGGCGGCGAGAGGTCTGTGAGCGCATGAAAAAAACTATAAATGACACAAATAAAAACGGAAGCCATATGGCCTCCGTTTTTATTTCTGAGAAGGAAGAAAAAACAAGATATCTAATTTTACAATTTAACTCAGTCGAAAGGTATGATACTCTTCTCCGTGGCAATTTCTTTTCGCTGCCTGTGCATCATATATGCACCAACACAACCGGCCGTAATTGCCAAGGATAATATTACAATAGGGATAAACCACATACCTTCGCTTGTCGCGTAAATCACTTCAATAAACAAAGCCAAAGAAAAGAGAACTAGAATTACCTTTTTGACGCTCAATTTCCCCAATAGGAAACACTCCTCACGTAAAAATTGCTCCGCCTATTCACCGTCAGGCATCATTTCTTTTTACACTCTAAGTATATCATAGAAGCGCCGGTCCTTCAAATAACAATGTGGTGACAAGCGGGTTTACTACCGCATCAGGCTCCAAACAAAAATGACGGGGTTTTACTTAATTTTCTTTACAGACAGCGCTTCTTTTATCTATAAAGCCTCAGCTTCTTATCCATTTCCGTCATACTTCCGTTTGAAAAATGACGGGACGGTATAATAAACTGTAATGAATTTATAGAATTTCAGCTTAAGCGGTTTATGAAAAGAAATCTTTGCCCAATGCCGCCAGATTGCTCCTCAGTCATGACGTATGGCCTCCAATGGACTAATTTTGACGGCCCGGTTGGCCGGCAAGAATCCCGATACCAATCCCACACAGGTAGCGAATACCAGGCCTACGCCCACCAGCCACAGGGGGATTACAGAGACATTGCCTGAGCCCAGCAACATGCCCACGTCGCCCAATTCGCTGCTGCCGCCCATAATCTCAGGTAAAATATTATTCATCAAACTGGACAGTCCATAGCTGGCCGCAACCCCCAAAATACCCCCAAAGAAGCCTATACTGCCTGCCTCCATCAAAAACAGGGTGCGGATATTCCCCAATGAACAGCCCAGCACCTTCATGACGCCGATCTCGCGCGTGCGCTCGGTGATGGACATGACCATGGTGTTGGAGATGCCTATGGCGGCGACCAATAAAGAGATCATAGCCAGGCCTCCTAGTATCATTTGGAGGATATTGGTAAAGCCCTGGAACTGCTGGCGCATGCTTTCAGCGGAATACGTATCATACCCCATAGCGGTCAACGCTTCGGTCACCTCACGGGTGTTGTTCATATCGTCAACCCGCACGCGAAGGGAGTAATAGGTCTCCTCAATGGAATAATTCTCATCGTTGAGCTCATTATATTGCTTAACCAATTCACGGATTACAGGAATATCCAGGTAAACCCCGTAACGGGTCTCATAGTTTTTATCATCGGTCATAAAGGAGCCGAGGGCTGTAAAGGGCTGGGCATACTCGGCCTGCATAGCGGGGTTGCTAAAAAAGGTCTCGAAGTCATACCGGTTCCAATATTCGTCAGAATCTTTTTTAATAGGAATCGGGGCAATATACAGCTCCTCCTCATAGATATTGATCTCCGGGGGCAGACGGTTGCCATCGGCATCTATCTGCCAGAAGTTTTCCCAGCGCTCATCCTCATCCAGCTCATAATCAAAGAAATAGTAGGCGGATTCACTGCCAAAATAGCCCGCATATTTTCCATCTTCACCTATGAGCCACCGGCCTTCCTCAAGGGTATATCCAAAATACTCCATCTGGTCCAGGTACACCCCGGTGATGTCGTCGTAGTAGACATACCCGCTGTCAGTATAAATCATGATGACCCCGTAATAGCTCATTTGAGGCGTAGCCGCCTGAACATGGGGAATCTCCAAAATCTCCTTGACGCTGGCGTCGTTGATAGGGGTCTCCTCGTATTCGCCAGTGGCCAGATTTTGAGTATAGCTGGGCCAGACATTGATCATGGTCAAATCCGCGATCTCTTGGATCATTTCATCGAAGGATTGATTGAGGCCAATGCCCAGGGAGAGCATGACAATAATGGCACATGTACCTATAACGACGCCTGAAACAGTCATCAATGTGCGCACCATCCGCTTGACCAGGTTTTTCAGGCACATGCGGAATAAATCAAATATCTTCATTGTTTATCTGCCTTCTTACCCCGCTTATCCTTCTTCTTGGCATCCTCTAATATCTCATCCTTTTTAGGGGTTTCCGTATCCATCGCCTTCTTTTCCGGTGTCCCGGCCTCAAAGCTGTCAAAGTAGTCGTCAAAGCTGTCTTCACGTTTCCGCTTGATCTTCACAAAGATCACAACCCCCGCCGCCAGCACCACCACAATGATGGCCGCGATCAGGATGGGGTTAATCTTGCTTTTCTCCTCCGGTTCAGGCTCAAGGCCCTCATTGGGGTCCGGCTCGGGTTCCGGATACCAAATGTCCGGCTCCTGCGGAATCTCAATATCTATGACAAAATCCTTCTCCAGGGTGGTCATCTGCAGGTTCTCATCCTCATACTGGACCACCAGGCGCAGGTCGTAGTACCCCCCTTCCTGGAAGGTGAGCGGGAGCTGTTGCTTTATGGGCTGGGCGCCGCCCTCCATATGCCCCAGATAGAGCCAACCCAGTTCATTGTCCTCCCCGTCATAGACAAAGGCCTCCACATTATAAATCTGGCTGAAGCCGTTGTTGATGACGGAAAATTCAATATTGCCTTCCTTGCCGATGGAGAAATTCTTGGGGATTTTCACCTCGGTGATCTTGGCCCGGGTGATCCGGCCCGAGGGGATGGTGATGATGATTTCGTCGCCGCCGGACACCGGGTCCTCCTCCGGCTTGTCGTAATATTGGAAGGTGACGGCGATGTCCACATTTTGAATCTCCTTCTCCGCCGCCACCGGCAGGTTGAGGACGATGCTGCGCTCCACCGTACCCCCCGCGGGAATCCGGTCGATATGGAAGGTGTTGGCGTCGCTCTTGATCCGCAGGTCGGCGGAGGGAGTCACCACCAAAATGACATTGCGGATGGCCTTGTCGGAGCTGGTGTTTTTCAGGGTATAGGTCAAGGTAAAATCTGTCCCGGCCGTCACCTTGCTCCCAGGGTAGGAGTAGCTGGAGACAATCAAGTGAGGGGTCAGCGCAGCCAGGACGACGGGGTCCTCCGGATCTCCCGGGGAATCGGGGTTCGGCTCAATCACCCAGCCGGTTAAATCCGGCAAGGTATATGTAAAGGTGTTTGACTTAGGATTACCATTACTATCTTTATAGTGGATAGTAAATACAAATGCAGCGCCTCCGCCATCGTTGCGCAGATCGGTAAATTTTATTTGATCATAAAAGCTATCACCGTCTTTATCGGTAATACCAGCACCATCTCCACTGGTTGGCCAAACCACATATGACCCATTTTCAGTTGGATAAAAATTACCCCAATTTTCTAAAACAACATATACGTTGTCGCTAGATGTAAGTTGAACGCCACCTTTGGTGGGATCAGTATTCAAGGTGATAATAACGTCAGTCGCCCTCTTAAAAACACTGGTATCACTACTGGCGGATTTTATAGATAATATGGCGCTTGCGCTTATGCCATCCACCGCGAGGCTGCCTGGCGCGAAAGCGGAAATGGATGTTATAAAAAATAGTACCGTGACCATGATCAGCGCAAACCGCTTTCTTTTCGCCTGTACGTTTTTCATTTACTTTTCTCTCCTAAACCATTCATATATTTCATCCACTGTGATTATGCCCCCGCAACAGCGGCCGTCTTTTCTTCATCACCGCTTTCAAGCTCAGCCCCTTTAGGTCGCTCATTGATCCGGTCGTCCACAATATCGCCGTCCACAATGGTGATGACCCGGTTACAGTACTCGCTGATCTCCCGGTCATGGGTGACAATGATCAATGTCTGGCCAATGGCCTTGGCCATCCGCACCATCATCCGCATCACCGTGTCAGTGGTCTTGGTATCCAGGTTGCCCGTAGGCTCATCAGCAAAGATAATCTTAGGCTGTGACACAAAGGCCCTGGCAATGCCCACACGCTGCTGCTGGCCTCCGGACATCTGGTTGGGCCTATGCTTGACCCGGTCACCCAGCCCCACCTGGCGCAGCATGGACCGGGCCATTTTATTGCGCTTATGCTTGGACACGCCCCGGTAGGTCAAAGGCATGGCCACATTGTCCAAGGAGCTGATGTCGTTCATCAGGTTGTAGCTCTGGAATACAAATCCGATGTAACGCTGTCTGAACTTGGTCATCCGGCGTTCGTTGAGCTTGGTAATGTCCACCCCGCCAATAAGGACCTGGCCATGGGTCGGCTTTTCCAGCCCGGCCAGCATGTTCAGCAGGGTGGACTTGCCCGATCCGGAGGTGCCCAGCACGCAGCAAACATCCCCTTGTTCAATGGCTAGATTGATGTTGCTCAGGGCCACCACCTTCTCCTTGCCCACCCGGTAGACCTTGCGCAAATTAATTATTTGAATCATTGCCGGCAATTGTTATCCGCCTCCCCATCCACCGTCTGCGGTGGCAAAAAAATCTCTGCATAGTAATAAGTGTACAGAATTTTCTATTTTATTGCAACCCACCCAAATAAATCTATATAATTTATAGGATACATTTATACAATATATCATTATATCACTTCTTTGTTGACTTTAATTGGTTTTTACATAATAATATTATTATAATGAGATTCAAGGATGTGATATATTATGAAAGGGTCAAAATATAACTTTTTCTTACCTTGCGAGGATAATGAGCAAAAATTTATTGCTTACAATGCCTTTAGGAATTCTTTGGCACTTATTATGATTTTGCTTATGTTAATTTTTATTACAAGCTGTAGTTATAGCCCCTCCAAGAAGGTAGAAAATAATACTGATGCCTCCAATGAAGATGTTTCTCAAAGTAATTCTCAATATATTGCATGGGATGAATACGAATCAGTAAACACCGAGATCACCAATCTTCCAATAGAGCTTTATGTAGAAACGCCGCAACATACAGGCAATACCGGCATGTATATGAATTCCCAAATGTATGCATTTACAGTTGACGCCGAAACGGAATTTGCTCTGGAAATTAACAAACAAAAGGGTGAGTTAACTTTTTCAATCAGATATGACTCTCCAAAAGAATATATTTATCAATCTGGAGATATTGAGGATGGGATATATTCCGATGTAATTACCCTTGAGCCCGGAGACTATTATATTGTTATGACAGGCAATAAATTTTCAGGAAGCTATCATTTTTATGACCCGTCAAAAGTTGAACTGGATGAATGAAAGGGATGGATAAATTTCCATCCCTTTTGCTCAATTTTCCATAACTATGCTTTATACCACTTGACCCCTTGGGGGGTGTCCTCCAGGACGATGCCCATATCTTTAAGCTGGTCCCGGATGGCGTCGGCTGCCGCAAAATCCTTATTGGCCCGGGCTTCGGCGCGCTTCTGGATCATAGCCTCCACCCCGCTGTCTAAATCCCCGGCTTCCCGGTTATACAATAAGCCCAATACGCCCACCAGCTCGTCAAATACCCCCGCCACGTAAGCCAGTTCTTCCTTGGAGGCGCCTCGCTCCGTCACAGCGGTGTTTACCTCCCGCACCAGCTCAAAAATAGCTCCTATAGCTCCGGCGGTGTTCAAATCATTGTCCATCTCCGCCTCAAAGGCCGCTCTGCACCCGTCGGCCCGCTCACCCAATCCCTGTCCGGGATTGGCATCCCCGGGCTTCTCCATCCAGAAATCCAGATTGCCCCGGAAGGTATAGAGCCTCTCCAAGGAGGCCTTGGCTTGATCCAGCACCTCCAAGGAATAGTTCATGGGGCTGCGGTAATGGGACGCGATCATGATGTAGCGGATCGGCTCATAGCCCACCTGCTCTGCCACCTCCCGCACGGTAAAGAAATTCCCGGCGGACTTGCTCATCTTGTGGTTGTCGATATTGATGTAGCCGTTGTGCATAAAGTACCGGGCAAACTCCGTATCATTGGCGCACTCGCTCTGGGCGATTTCGTTCTCGTGGTGGGGGAAGATCAAATCCTGGCCGCCGCAGTGGATGTCGATGGTGTCCCCCAGGTACCGCTTGGCCATGGCGGAACACTCAATGTGCCATCCCGGGCGGCCCGGTCCCCAGGGGGAATCCCAGGCCGGTTCCCCCGGCTTGGCGCTCTTCCAGAGGGCGAAGTCCACCGCCTCTTCCTTTTGCTCACTCACATCAACCCGGGCCCCCGCCTCCAACTCTTCCAGGGGTTGGCGGGAGAGCTTGCCGTAATCCTTAAAGCGCTTTGCGCGGAAATAAACATCCCCACCGGAGGCGTAGGCGTAGCCTTTGTCGCAAAGGATGGAGATAAAAGTGATAATCTCTTCAATGTTCTCGGTGGCCTTGGGCGCAAGAGTGGCCGGGCGGACGTTTAAGCCCGCCGCGTCCACCAGATATTCCCCGATATATTTTTCCGCCAACGCCGGCACAGTGGTGTTCTCCTCATTGGCCCGCCGGATCAGCTTATCCTCCACATCGGTGAAGTTCTGGACATAGGTCACCCGGTCACCCCTGTATTCCAGGTACCGGCGCAGCACATCAAAGACACAGATGGGCCTGGCGTTGCCTATATGGATATAGTTATAGACTGTGGGACCGCAGACATAGATTTTATATTCTCCCGCCGTGAGGGGAACAAGCTCCTGTTTATCCCGGGCCAGCGTATTAAACACCTGCATTTTCTATTCCTCCACCATGTTTTATTTATATCAATTTATACCCGCTGGAAAAGAGAGGGAATGCCACTTCGATAGCGCGTCATGTAGAATTCACCTCTCCAGATTCATCCTTTTTTGGTCATGCTAAAACAGGCATCATAAACTTCCTTACAGATATCGCTCAGGATAAGTTTGAACACTCTGCAATTCCTCCATGGCCTGTTCCATCCGGCGCATCCGCTCCTGGAGAGCGTACATCTCCAGCTGCAGGGCTTCCAGAGTCTGGGCTTGGTTGCAGTTTTCCATCACCCGCTGGCCGTCCTTGCGGACAATCTTACCGGGAACCCCCACCACCGTACAGTTGGCGGGGATATTTTTTAGCACCACCGCATTGGCGGCGACTAGGGTGTTATCACCTACGGTAATGTTACCCAGAATTTTTGATCCTGAGCCCACCATTACATTTTTTCCGATAGTGGGATGGCGCTTGCCTGTCTCGTGGCCGGTGCCCCCCAAGGTGGCCCCGTGGAAGAACACACAGCCCTCCCCCACTATGGCAGTCTCCCCGATAACCAGTCCCGCTCCGTGGTCAATAAAGACGCCGTGGGCAATCTCGGCGGCGGGGTGGATCTCAATATTGGTGAAAAAACGGCCCACAAAGGCCAGCCACCTGCCTAGGAATTTCAGATGGTGTTTGTATAAAAAGTGGCTAATCCGGTAAAAGATTAAGGCGTGAAGCCCTTGGTAAATAAAGAATGCCTGAAGCTTTCCAGGGAAGGCCGGGTCCTTCTCCTTGATTATATTTAAATCAGCCCTTAAACCTCGAAACATAAATGACCTCCTAATCAGTCTCAATAACTCAAAACCATTCCGCGCCTTTCTATTATATTAGGCGGAGCAAAGGTTACGGCTATCATTGTTGTATAAACCGAAGAACTCTCACTCTTAAACACAATAAATAAAAAACCTCCGGCATCATACCGATGCCAGAGGCGAATTATTTCGCGGTTCCACTCTGATTTATCACTTTTGGATAAAACCTGCCCATAACGGGGGCTGCCGCAGGCCCATATTTTGCTTTTACAGCATTTCCGGGACTGTGCTGGCGGGTGCATTTCATACAAACCGGATCATCCAGGCACATTTTCAGCCGGTGATGTGCCCTCTCTTAGGGACCCGGAGAGACTACTCTCCCACTCATAACGCATCTATCACAATATTCTACCAATCTAGTATGTGTTTAGTATAAACCATTCACTCTATTTTTGCAAGCCCCCAAGTGATTGCGCCGGCAGGGCAATGTGACAGAGACTTACCGGGTAAACAATGTCCGGTTACTCCATATATATGTGACACCGGAAACCAATGTGACAAAGGCCGACAGCCAATTCAGGATATGGACAATAGTTACAGCGGTTTCACGGGGAACCCATCCGGTGAAGCAGGCCACAAACATCAGCAGTAAAGAGGAGGCAATAGCGGTCATCTGGAACACCGTTTTCATCTTGCCCCAAATATTTGCGGCAATCACCTTGCCGCTTTCCAACGCCACCATCCGAACGGAGGTGATCAAAAACTCACGGGCCAAAATAATAATCACCGCTACAGCTGGGGCAAGCCCCAACTGCACAAAACACACCAATGCGGAGACCACTAAAAGCTTATCTGCCAACGGGTCCATTAATTTTCCAAAATTGGTCACCAGTCCCCGTTTTCGGGCAATTTGGCCATCTAACAGGTCGGTGAGGGCGGCGGCGGAAAATAAAAGATCCGCCACAAGGTAGTTGAAGCCACTGTTATTTGGCCAGAATAGTGCCCCAATAAATAAAGGAATCATCACCATACGCAATATGGTCAGCTTATTGGGCAG
>Ga0153950_1001085_pt1 | contig 12071 bp, 7 predicted proteins | sample TSNJ034MetaG_FD_104737 | JGI IMG/M metagenome (GOLD analysis project Ga0153950, IMG submission 104737) | Attine ant fungus gardens microbial communities from New Jersey, USA - TSNJ034 MetaG | ecosystem: Host-associated > Fungi > Mycelium > Unclassified | place: USA: New Jersey, Wharton State... | reverse complement strand
GCCAAGAGGCAGGGGCTTGGAAACGCCTTTGCCATCGCTGCCCGTTATAAATCTGTCTACAAGTTTGCCTGATTTATAGGCGTACACTTCAAATATAGATTCTGCTAAAGGTGTTCCCGCGGGCAGTCCGTTGATCTCGTTGTCGTCCGACGACAGCTTTGTAATTTGTATCTGTCCGGCTTCGGGAGTGTTTTTCCATGTTATTTCGGTTACCTTGCCGGCGACAAATTCGACGGTTTTAGGCGTTTCATCCAGGTAATAGCCTTCCGCTGCCCTTGTTTCGCGGATAGAATACCTCCCCTCGGTCAATATTGCTGAAAAATCTATAACGCCCTCATTATCGGTGTAAAAAGTCCCGACTACCTTACCGTTATGATCAAAAACCATAAACTCCGTATTGTAGATGCCTTCACCAGTAATGCTGTCAATTTTTTTCAGGCGCAGGCCGGCTAACGGTTTGTTTTCCAGTCTTAATACCGCTTGCTTGCCAGAAGTTACCGTAACTGAGTAAACCTCAGTGTCAAGCTCATATCCGGGAAGAGCTTTTCTTTCCGTCACAAAATATACGCCCGGCTCCAGATGATTTATCTGTATCCTTCCGCGATAGTCTGTAGTATATGACCCCGCTATATATCCGTTGGGAGACGTTGTTATGTTTGGACTGTTATTTTCAGTGTTAGGCTGATTTTTATCAATAATGCTTCCCTTTACCCGCCGGCCGTCAGCTCTTGTAATATCGAATACAACGCCCTGTAGCGGCTTTTCCGTCTGAGCGTCGGTTTTGATTATCAAGAGCCCGGAGGCCGGATCGTTTTTAACTTCCAATACGGTTTGTGAACCTGATTCTACGAGAACAGTTTTGGGTTCACCATCAACAAAATATCCTTCCGCCGCTTTAGTCTCCGTTACCGTATAGTACCCTGCCTCAAGACCCGGAATATATATCTGGCCAACGCTGTCAGTCTCAAAGGTATAGCTTCCGTATTCGTTTGTGATTTTGTCTCCACTCATTTTGGCAATGGTAAACTCAACATCCTTTATTGGATTTCCGGTTTTTGAATCGGTTTTGATGATTTTTAATCCGGATAAAGGTGTGTTTGCAAATGTAACGGTAGTCGGTGATGCAGTTTTGACTTCTACGGTTTTGGATTCCGCGTCAATTACGTACCCCTCCGGCGCGCTGACCTCACGGACAATGTAATAGCCAGGATCAAGGCTTGGTATGTTGATAAGCCCATTGGCGTCAGTTGTAAACTCCGCAGCGCTTCCGGATGTATAGACTGTTCCGCCGTTTTGCTTTTCAATCGTAAATAAAGCGTTCGGAAGCGCCGCGCCGGTTAAGGCGTCTATTTTTTTAATAATCAGGCTGGTCAGCTTTTTATTGGTAAAGGTCACAACCGTTGGTGAATCGGTCTTAACCTGTACAGTTTTGGGCGATTCATCAAGCAGGTATCCATCAGGAGCCTTTGTTTCCCGAACAACGTACCAATCCGGGTCAAGGGTAGGGATGCTGATGAAGCCTGTTTCATCAGTGCTGTATTCTCCGATTCTTTCACCATTCTGCTTCTCAACGGTGAATTTTGCACCGCTTAGCGGCTCTCCGGTTTCTTCGGATACCTTTTTTATTTGCAAAGCGGTAAGCCGCTTGTTTGTAAAAGTCACAACCGTTGGTGAATCTGTCTTAACCTGTACCGTTTTTGGAGATTCGTCAAGCAAATAGCCAGCCGGAGCTTTTGTTTCCCGCACAACGTACCAATCTGGGTCAAGGGTAGGGATGCTGATGAAGCCTGTTTCGTCAGTGGTATATTCGCCAACTCTTTCACCATTCTGCTTTTCAACGGCGAATTTAGCGCCGCTCAGCGGCTCACCGGTTTCTTCAGATACCTTTTTAATTTGCACAGCGGTTAGCCGCTTATTTGTAAATGTTATAATGGTAGGGTTATTGGTTTTAACTTGTATGGTTTTAGGAGTTTCATCAAGCAGGAATCCGTCAGGAGCTTTTGTCTCCCGCACAACGTACCAATCAGGTGTGAGCTCCGGAATATTGATGAGGCCATCTCTGTCAGTAGTATAGCTTCCGACATGCTCTCCATTCTGCCTTTCTATGTAAAACTGCGCCCCAGTCAGCGGTTCCCCTGATTTATCATCAACTTTTTTAATAATCAAGCTGGTCAGCTTCTTATTTTCGAAGGTTACTTTGACAAACTGATTATTAGTGATTTCGATATCCTGGGGAGTATCATCAATTTGATAGCCGTCCGGCGCCTTGGTTTCAACGATTTTAAGCCATCCAGGATCTAAGCCGCTTAATATAAAAAGGCCGTCGCTGTCTGTTGAGTAATAACCCACAACCTCGCCGCTGGCCTTGTATACGGTAAACTTAGCGCCCTTTAATGGCTCCTTTGTTTCACTGTCAATCTTGATTACCTGTAAGCTGCTCTTTTTTTGATTGTAGAATGCAAGAGTATATGTCTTTCCATAGTCAATTGTTATGGTTTGAGTCTGGTTCTCCAATATGTAGCCTTCAGGAGCTTTTACCTCCTTTATTACATAGGAGCCTTTACCTAATCCGGGAATTTGAATAGTACCCGTTTCATCGGTGGTATAGTATCCGTTCCCGGTTCCTACAACCTCGCCGCTTCCGGTCGTCACCATAAATGTGGCGTCAGCTAAAGGCGCCTTGCTGGACGCGTCATATTTCTTTATTACCAGCGTACCGACAGGTTGATTTTTAAAGGATAGCTTGTACGTTTTACCGTCAGTACCTATGTTAACGGTTTGCGGAGTAGTATCGACGACGTAGCCTTCGGGAGCCTCTATTTCTGTAACTACATAGCTGTTGGGCTTCAGGTTGGAAACTAAAAATTCGCCGTTTTCATCCGTTATGTATTCTCCATTGGTGTTTCCCGCAACTGCCCCCGTTCCGTCAGTCACTCGGAAACGGGCGTTAGCTAATGGCTGCCCTGTCTGCGCGTCTACCTTGGTAACAAGCAGATTCCCATAGGGATAATTGGCGAAGGCCACTTCTACGATAGAGGTTCCGTCTGCTTTTAGCCACGCCTGTTGCTGGCTGTTTTCAGAAAGCAGAAAATTGGCGGGCGCTTGGACTTCTTCTATTATATATGCTCCCGCCTCAAGCCCAGTAATCACGATTATTCCGGAATTATCCGTTGTATAGCGGCCAATAATCGTCCCTGAATTGCCAGAAATATCCTCACTAACCTTGCGCACCTCAAAGGCGGCTCCCGCAAGCATTTCGCCTGTTAACGCATGCGCCTTTTTTATAACCAGGCTGTTTAGGGGATAGTCTATTATTTCTTCGCCGATAACATAATCGCTTCCGGTCGTTACCGACAGGCTCATGACGCTTATGCCGCTGCCGGAGGTATCAGCATCGGCGCTTGTGTCAGCTTCGGCCAGCTGCAATGTTGGATTATCTTCCTGGCTATTGCTGCCTATGCTGGACGTTGTGATGGTTTCTTCCGCGAGATAAGCATTGTCTCCCGGTGCGAGGTACAACCTTGTTACAGGATTTGACGGGAGGCTGTAGCCCTGAGCGGGGATGGTCTCGGTGATGAGATACCAGCCTGGGCTTACGTTCTTAAGAATGATCTGCCCGTTGCTGTCAGTGCGGTAAGTGCCGATTGTAGTAATACCGCCGTTATTAGATTCATATTGAATCTTAAAAGTCGTGTTAGCTATAGGCTTATAGGTCAATCCGTTGGTTTTCGTGATAATAAGAGTCGGCTTCCTTGTGTTCTCATAAATCAGGGTTTTGGTCTGTCCCCATTTTAGAGCGATTTCTTTATGCTGGGTGTCCAAAACATATCCATCGGGAGACAAAATCTCTTCGACAGTGTATATCGCCTCATCCAGGTCGGTTATCAAAATCGTACCGGTTGCGTCGGTAATATACTCGCTTACCGTCTTATCTTCTGTTTTAGTTACCTTGAATCTGGCGCCGGACAGGGGTTTCTCTGTTACCGAATCGATTTTTATTATTTCCAGCCTGGGCTTGGCCATGTTAGTAAATATAAGTGTTTTTGTAGTACCCCATTCAAGCGCAATATCCTTATGCTGGGCTTCTAAGATATAGCCGTCCGGAGCTACGATTTCTTCCACCGAGTATATTTTGTCATCTAAATCTTCAATTAAAATACGGCCCTTTTCATCTGTCACACATTCGCTGACCGTTTTGGATTCAGTTTCGATAACTCGGAATTTCGCTCCTGCCAAGGGTTTCTTTGTGGCTTCATCAATTTTAAGTATTTCCAGCTTGGGACGGGCTTTGTTTTCAAATACAAGGGTTTTTACCTTGCCCCACTCAAGAGTAATATCCTTGTGCTGTATGTCATGAAGGTAGCCGTCAGGGGCTTTGATTTCCTCCACAGTGTATACCGCTTCGTCAAGGTTTTCTATCAGAATTCTCCCTGTTGAGCCGGTGGTGTACTCTCCGATGGTTTCACCATCAGCCTTCGTTACCTTAAATATAGCTCCAGCCAATGGCGCCATGGTCTCGGAATCAGCCTTGTAGATTTCTAAAGCCGGGCGCAAACGGTTATCAAATTTGATTTGGATCTGCTTTCCGGCTTCTACATAAACGTCTTTGGTTTCGGTACTTATCAGATATCCCTGCGGCGGCGCCAACTCAGTTATTGTATACCATCCCTCCTCAAGGTCAGGCACGACAAGCTTGCCATCTGAGCCTGTGATTCCCTCAAATACAATACTGCCGCCTTTTTTCGCTACGCTGAATTCCGCTCCTGGCAAGGTTAATCCAGTGTCTTCATCGTATTTTGCTATTATAATGCCAGGGATCTTTTGATTTTTTACGGTTATCGTCTGATTGGGCCGGCCTGATTCTATTTTGATTGACTGCTTTTCCGTATTTAGCAAATAACCGTTGGGACTCACTATCTCCTCCACGGTATATGTTCCATCCGGCAAATCGCTTGCCGTAGCTTTACCGCTGATGCTTGTGGTTACATCCCAGCTTTGATTGCCGCCGTCGAGTGATAACCTTATTCTGGCTCCCGCTAACGCCTCACCCGTGTCAGCGTCTACCTTTTCTACAGTTACGGAAGAAGTAGGGTTGTTGGCAAAGGTTACAACTGTTTCCCTGTCGTCATCGACTATAACATCCTTGTGATTATCAGTGTCCAGCTGGTAGCCGTTGGGCGGTTCGATTTCTGTTACGCCATGCGCCCCGGATTTGTTTGTTTGAATGACTACTTCACCGTTTCCGTCTGTCATGAAATGGCCCAATACGCCCCCGGTGTGTTCTGTTACCTCGAAGATGGCTCCGGGAAGGCCCTCGGTTGTTCCGGCTTTTGTTTTTAGGATTCTAATTGTACCTGGTGTTTCTGTAGTAATATTAATATCTTCGTCCGGTAAACCCGTTGTATATGGTGTGTTTGATAACATAGAAACTTTTTGTGTCAGCATTGGTACTTCATATCGTTGATAATTTGTTACTTCAATCGGATCACCATATAAAACAACCTCTGACTCTATATCTGCCAATACCTGTACTTGTACGTTTCCAGCTTCCGTAATTGATGTTTTAGGTATGGATACAATGTAAAACTCATCTCCAGAAAATGTTGATTTCGAATTACCTGATTCATCAAATATCTGGGTTCCTGTCGGTATATCTCCCACAAGCTGTGCGGTATAACTTGTGATTGAATAATTTGATTCAACCTTGAATGTTTGCTGAATATAACCTCCAACTTCATGCGGTTCATCTACTTTAGTACATGAGTAAAGCGCAAGGGTAATATCCGTTATATTTCTACTGTCTTCCAATATCTGTAACATTGCTTCTTTTACTTTAGGATTTGCTGAAGTCCATCCATCTATGTCTGCATATTTACCTAAAACATACCAAACTGCTGCTTTTGTGGCGGTATATGCTTCTTCTTCATTTATGCCGCCAAGTTCTTCAAGTGTCTTGTATGGATAACCCGAAAGTAAAACTCCGGTCACTTCCACATCCATGTTTGCTCCTGCTATATTGACTAGATATGCTCCATTTGGATGTTCTCCTACTCCCTTTTTGGTAGGATCTATACAGTATGCAGGATGCTTGTTCCCATCTTCATCCAGCCACCAAGCTGACGTGCCTAAAACAACACGGTCGTCATATTTCAAAGAGCTTGTTGTTTCACCTGCTACAACTGTAACTTCGGTCAATGTACCACCTTCTAAATCAGAGGCAGCCTGTACAGCAAGTTCAAAAACCAGCATGCTCAGAAAACAAATCATTAATATCAAAAAAAAACCAATTCTCTTGTTCACTATTTTCATTTTATCCTCCTAAAAATAAAAATAACAAAAGAGATGGTTGTCCATCTCTTTTGCTTATTGCTTTCAATTATCAACTTTTTTACCACATCATCATTAGACACCAGTATCCATTACAATAGCCTACACCAATTTCAGTCGCAATTTCTTTAAGGATATTTGCTTTATGACCAGCGGAATTCATCCAACCATAATAATCATACATAGCATTATAAGGATGAATTGCTATCCCTGGTGAATCAATGATGTTCTCTGAAACTCCTACGCACTCTATTCCAAAGCGTTGTACTAGTTCAGTATTTGACAGCCCCAAGGAATTCGTATGACTAAAATAATCCATTTCATTCATATCCTCAGCCTTCCAGCGTGCGACCGCCATTAAATCATAGTTTATTGCAACCTCTTTTAAACCGGCAGCTACTCTTTCTGCGTTTACCAGCTTGATAAGTTCCTGTTCAAATTCCACTACCTGTTGAGCCACATTAATTTCAAGTTCTTTCTGAGTCTGTACCTGCTGAACCTCCGTCATAGTTTCCATATTTACAGATTCCGCCGTTTCAAAAACCTCCGAGCTTTCCGCGAATGGCAATGGTTGACTGGTGATTATAACCGATTTCGTATTATCGTTCCAATCAACTTCAGCGAAAAGAGCTTCAGCCAGATCTCGAATACCTACAAGCGTTCTTCCATTAACAATCTTAGGCATTACCTCCATTGGCTTAGATTCCTTCATTTTTACATTTAAACCTTGTAGGGCGTCATCAAGGCTTGCCTTGTAAACAGTAATATCATTAAGAACCATACAATCCTTCATGTCTATAAATGACACATAATTATAACCGTTGGCTATCTTGTGAGCACCTATTAAATTATCGGCAACTTCCCAAACCTCCCAGCCCATTGCCTCCGCAACAAACCGAATAGGAACCATTACCCTTCCGTTTTCATTGATAGGCGGCTGGTCAAATGAAATTTGCCGGCCGTCTACGATTACTTTTATTTCACTATCGGCATATACAAATGAGGCATGGCCGGCTAAGAGTATAAAGCCCATCATTAGCGTAAAAAAGAAACATAAAATCCTCTTGAACATAAATCCCTCCTATCTCGTTCTTTTTTCTCTGTCACCCATGTTGCAACACAAGCTATTATAATTATTCCGTCCAGTTTTCCAAACTAAGCCCCGGTATGCGGCTAAACTCCTTTATATTATTGGTTACAAGAATACCTTTCTCGGCTATTACCGTAGCAGCGGTCAGTAAGTCATTAGGCCCAATAGTGGTGCCTGATTTTTTAAGGGATGTTTTAATTTGGCCATAGTGAACGGCAGCAAAATCCCCGAAGGCCGCTATTTCAAAGGGCATAAGAAATGCCGAAACCTTATTAAGGTTTTCGTCCCTTTTTGAGCTTTTCTCAACGGCATATAAAAGCTCCGCCTTTACTATAGCTGGAATTTTTATATCAGCGGGCTGAAAGGACATTATTTTGGAAAGCAAACCCGGATATGTTCCCTTCAAAAAATAAATACATATATTCGTATCTAAAAAGTAGCTCATAAGCTTTCCCTCTCAGTATCTAATGAAAAATCTGCCGGCTCAGGCTTATTGAAGCTCTCATCTGTTACAGAGCCAAAAACGCTTTCAAAACCATCTGGCCAGCCTTTTGAAAAATGCTCTTTCAACATACCGGTTACATATTTTGAAATAGAAGTCTTTTGCATTTTTGCCCTTAATTCAATCTTTTGAAGAGTATCCTCATCAATATATAAAGATAGCTGCGGCATATTACCATCCCCGTTTCAAGTATAATATATACTATATTTTATTCGCCTAGTTATGTCAACAGCTTATCGCAGTAAAACTTTTTAGAATACAAAAGAAGTGGCAGATGATCCATTCAACAGCTAATTGGCTTATACATCATCTTTTGAGATATACATTCGTTTGTCTCCGTTATCAAATTCAACCTCAACAATTAGGGGATGTACATCTCTATGCATATATTCAACCGCCTTAGCCTTAACTATGTACGGGTGCGACTTTTCGCAATTTGTGGCGTCTTTGCGGTAATTGTAAGTACGGAAGCAGTATTTGCATTTATAAAAAGAAATCGGCATAGGTTGCGTTTAATTTACGTCTCAGTGGCCGTTACAGATAATCTTTCATCAGCCACACCCTTGTTACATGTAATAAGCGTAATTTGATTTTCGCTTGACCAGCCTAACGTAGAATAATCGGTATCAGAGATTATTTTCTTTGACGTTACTTTGTAGGTGCGCTTTCCGTACTTTGTTTCATAGATGATTTTATCGCCTATAACCAAGTCCTTTAGATCTTCAAAATATCCCGAGTTGCCGCTGTTATGCCCAGCGATGCAAACATTACCATCCCAGGCTGAAGAGAACTCAAAATGGCCTACGCCTTTTTTCAAATTTTCTAGGGTTTCTCCCTCGTACACCGTCACTGTTATGCCAAGCGCAGGTATCTTTAATGTGCCCAAACTGCCGTCGCTATATAAATTCGTCTCTGTGAGTAAATAGTTGCTGTTTGTGGATTGGCTTATGGTTATTTCGCTAACTCCACTTTGGGTTGAAGCAGCTTCTTGCATTGTCGACGTGGAAGCTAATACGCCTGTGTCGCTCATGTAACCGGACGAGGACGTAAGCGATCCTGCATAGCTGCCGGTTGAACTGCTGCTGTATGTAACATTGGCTGCATAATCAGGCTTCACGTTTGAATGATACGGGCTGCTTTGTTCGGTTGGTATCTCTCCGCTGAATACTCCATAGCTGGGCGGAAGATATGACGCGTCCTTGTTTCTTCTTATGTTTTCAAGCTCTGTGTTTCTTGCCGCGGCATCGGTCTGTGTAGGTATACCGAAGTCTTCGTTTGTCTCCGACCCTGATTCAAATTGATAATTGTACTCAAAACGATCCCAATTATCCGTACTATAATCATTGACGTTCACGGTGTCCGTCCTGCTTGATACGGAGCCTTGTCCGTTGGCCGCTAATACATTGACTGTGCCAAAATTAGAGATGATAAGAGCAGCCAGTAAAATATTAATACCTTTCTTCAAATTTAAACCTCCTCAAATTCGTTTGCGATAATACTTCATGTGTGCATAGAATCGCGAATACGGTAGCTAGAAAGCTTAGTATCGCTTTAAATTTTATTGGTACGATTTTTCATACATCACCCCCGTTCTCAAAAGCCCCGCTATCTGGTCGTAATACCCAGGGAGCGGGCCAAGCCCATTTCCATCTGATATAAGCACCATTGGCATGTTTTTGTAGATTATCTTAACTATCTACCCCCTGTTTTTATTATAAAACGCCGCGAAGAACAGCGATTTTATCGAAAAAAGAGTAATAAGATAACACACCCGGCAATTGGCGCCGGGCATGTTATCTTTTTTGTTTGATATTTTAATTCAACGTCAACATAGTGTCAGTTAATTCAACGATAGCTTTTGGTCATTGCTTGATCTATTTCATCATTCCTCTCTTGATGCCATTAATAAGCGTCGGATTTCTCAGGTTTCACATTATCTCGCTTCATGCAAAAATCATTGAGTATTTTTCTGTGGCCGCCCAGAGCAATTTCTTTCAAGCCGGTTCTTTCAAAAAATTCTTTCATTGCCAGACTAAATTCGTTCTGAGTGTAAAGCATGAGATTTTCGTTTTTGTAGATGTGGTAGTATATTCCCAAGCATCCCATATCCATATCTTCCAATTTATCCTCGTTTGCGGCGCTGATTGCTTCAATTTTTGACGACCTGCAATACGGACACGATAATTCCATCCCTTCAGACAGTCTTTCGCCCACAATAAAACTGCGTCTGCAGATTTGGCATTCATGCTTGACGTATGTATCTTCATAATAATTATTGTGTATGTTTCTCGGCATATCTACTCCTCCTTGCGCCTTTCCGCCAACACTTCCTTTGCTATTTTATCCATGAGCTTTTCAGTCTCTTCCACATTCCTCAAATAAGGAAAGCGTATTTGAATGGCTTCCCAAAAATAAGGAGCATAGCAACAGTCAAAAAGATTATCGGGCGTATAATTTTTGGCGTCGCTGCCGTATCCCACATCGTCACTGATTAAGACGCCGTTTGTGGTATCCCCGTTATAGAGGTTAAACGCCATTCTTGTTACTTTAAGGCTCGCGGTTGTTTGGAACCCTTCACACAAGCCTTCCGGAATGATACAGTTACTTTTGAAGTCATAAAGACTGTTTATGTTTGCTCTGGTATCTTTGTCTACCGCAAGGGTATAGAATAAGGCTCGACGATAAATGTCCACATGCTTTGCCTTATTGATAAAAGTATTGTAGTACCGTTCATGCCCGTTATCTTTGAATTTCATACAGGAGGCTCCTCTCTTCATACGTTAGATTATTTGTCACCGAATTTTTCATGTAAAAACTCTAAAAACAGCTTTTCAAGGTCGTTATCATTCGGCAGTTTGTCGGCAAAGTCTTTAAATTTGCTCCGGTTAATTGAGAATGGTTTGGGCTTTATCTTGCTTTTCTCTTTATTCAGCAACTTGGCAAGGGTATCTACGGTAATTGACATTTTTCTATCCTTGAAAGCCTCCTTGATAGCTGCGCTTGTTTTAAGGTCTAGCTTACCTTCGTTATTCAATACAAAAAAGTATTGATATACTTCTTTTTGAGCCTGCTCATCAATCTGAGAAATGTAAACGCCTGCCATCAATGGAATTTCGTCGTTATCTACTAATTCCAGTAATTCAGGTATCAGGTATGTCAGGCGGATATATCGGCGTATTTCGTCTCTGCTTACTTCATTGTGTTCCGCCACCAAACAAGCTGATTCCGACTTCCACGCAATTTGCGTGGAAGTTTCATTTTCCTCTAAATCAGAGCGCTTTCCCTGCTTTTTAACGGCGTCCAACTGCAATTTATAAGCAAAAGCTTTCTCAGATGGCAGCAATTTTTCTCTATGTTTTAGATTACTGTCGGTGATAATCATAACGGCCGTATCGTCGTCAACATCACGGACAATAGCCTTGATTTTTTTATCACCATTTAGCCGGGCAGCGTTTGAACGGTTTTTTCCTGTCAGTATCTCATAGCCTCCGTTTTTATCGGGCCGCACATTTATTGGATCAAGAAGGCCTACTTTGGCGATGCTATCCGCAAGCTCCTTTAACTTTTCTTCCGAATAGGGTTTAAAAGGGTCTTGCGGATGCGGCTTGACGTGGGTTAAGTCAAGCTCTACGATTTTTTCACCATCACCCTTATGATTTAAGCCGAACATTTCATCATAGGCTCTGTCGATAGGGTCATGTTCGTTTTGCGACGCTTCTATCCTTTTTGATAAAGCTCCGGACAAGCCAACTTTAGGCATTATTCATCACTTCCTTCGCAAGATTGCTATATGCTGAAGCGACTTCACCTTTAGGATCGTGCGTAAAAATACTTTCTCCCACGCTGGATAATTCCGCAGCTTTAATTGAGAGTGGAATTGTATCAGAAAAAATATGTACCGTATCGCCAAAGTTCTTTTCAGTATACTCACTGACCTCACGGCAAAGTCTTGTCCGGCTTTGATATTTGGTTATTAATATCCCTTCAACTACCAGCTTCGGATTCCAGTTTGCTTTTATCCGGGCAATAACATCAAGTATCTGCCTTAAAGCCTCATAGCTTTCGTAATGCGCTTCCATAGGCAGTATAACGCTGTCCGAAGCGACCAGGGCGTTTATCGTAAGCATAGAAACGCTTGGGGGACAGTCAATT
>Ga0153950_1001082_pt1 | contig 12108 bp, 11 predicted proteins | sample TSNJ034MetaG_FD_104737 | JGI IMG/M metagenome (GOLD analysis project Ga0153950, IMG submission 104737) | Attine ant fungus gardens microbial communities from New Jersey, USA - TSNJ034 MetaG | ecosystem: Host-associated > Fungi > Mycelium > Unclassified | place: USA: New Jersey, Wharton State... | reverse complement strand
ATTTCAAAATGAAAACATTATCTGGATTCTCCCATAAAGAATAAAGCAATCGTTCCCGGACCTGCATGTGCTCCAATTGTTGGACCAATATTATTGATCAGGAAATTCTGGATTCCAAACCGTTCTTTAATCATATCCCTGACATATTCCGCATCTTCCAGGGAATCTCCATGACTGATAAAAACAATATCATTGTCTGCTTTGAATGAGCCGCTTTTTTCTTCCATATAATCAACCAGCTTGGTCAGTGATTTCTTACGCCCTCTCGCTTTTCCGATCAAAATCAGGTGTCCTTCATCATCTACATGCAATTGGGGTTTAATGGATACCAAGGTACCTAAAACTGCTGATGTTCTGCTGACACGTCCGCCTCTGAACAAATGAAATAAATCATCCACAGTAAAAGCATGTACCAGATTATGGATATGGTCACGAACCCACTGCGCCACTTCTTCCATATCTTTCCCCTGGTCTCTGAGCTGTATTGCTTTATGCACAATCAGACCTTCTCCCAGAGATGCACATAGCGTATCAATTACGATAATATTGCACCCGGGATATTTTTCACTAACCTCTTTTGCTGCTATAACGCCACTGTTATAGGTACCGCTTAAACCTGAGGAAAATGCCAGATATAATATTTCCTTATCTGTTTCAATATATTTTTCAAAAATCTGCTTGGCTTCATCAGGATTAACCTGAGAAGTTGTGGGCATCATACCATCACGCATCTTGGTATAAAATTCTTTCCAATCCATCTCCTTGCCCTGCCCATAAGTAACCCCATCCATGGTATAACTTAAATTCATGCACCCCAAATTATGTTCTTCAAGATACTCCATCGGTAAATCTGCCGTACTGTCTGTTATGATCTTAAACATGATAACCCCTCCGCCTTTTCTACATTTTCCAGAACATTCCAGTTATATAACTACGTCACATTATAGCACTTTGGAAAAGACTTTTCAACGATAACAGACAAAAGGAATTCCTTATTATTCCTTTTTATTTCTTTTTTCTCTGGCGCACTGCTTCTGACAACAGATATTCAATCTGTCCGTTTATAGAACGGAAATCATCATCTGCCCAGGCCGCTATGTCATCCCAAAGACTTGGTGTAAGGCGCAGCAGAACCTGCTTTTTGGATTTTTCCTTTTCTTTCAGGGATTTTTCATTTTTCAGGACTTCTTCTTTTTTCTTCAGAATATCCTCTTCTCTCTTTTGTACTTCCATTTCGATTTTCTGAATACGAAGCATCTGCTCCTGTAATTTTGCTTCTTTTGAGTCCATACTATCCTGCATTGGCTCCCTCCTCTCACTGCAAGAAATACGCCGGGATCCTGTCTGCCTAATAGATACTGCCGCTGTTGACGATGGGTTGGGCATCTTTATTACCACAAAGTACTACCAACAAGTTACTTACCATTGCCGCTTTACGTTCTTCATCCAATACAACAATCTCTCCTTCGCTTAATTCATCAATAGCCATCTTAACCATGCTGACAGCCCCTTCCACAATTTTCTTGCGGGCTGCGATGATTGCCACTGCCTGTTGTCTCTGAAGCATGGCAGCTGCAATTTCTTCTGCATAAGATAAATGGGTTATGCGTACTTCCAGAACTTCGAGTCCGGCATCATCCACCCTTTCCTGCAGTTCTCTGGTCATTGTCTTGGCAATCTCCTGGCTGCTTCCACGAAGTGTCCTCTCCTCCGCCTCTTCTTCCGTCATCAAGTCATAAGGATACAATCTGGTAATATTCCGGATAGTGGAATCGCACTGTGTAGAAAGATACTTTTTATAATTTTCCACATTAAATACTGCTTTGGTAGGATCCTTTACCTTCCAGATTACCACAGCACCAATAATCAAAGGATTACCCAATACATCATTTACTTTCTGTTTCTCATTATTCAGAGTCATGATCTTGGTTGAAATCTTCTTGATACTGACAGTTGCTGTCTGCATACCATTTTGTGTTGAGGTGCTGACTACTGTCTTCCCGGCAGGATTAATTGCTCTCACAAAAGGATTTACGTAGTAAAATCCAGGATTCTTTAATGTCCCATAGTAGGTTCCGAACAAAGTAAGTACCATTGCTTCGTTGGGATTAATCACGTGCAGTCCGAACAACATGATCACAAGTACCGTAAATATCACAATACTGGCACTCATCCAAATCCATCCGCCCAGATTACTGTTTGCCTCCAACAATATGACACCATAGACAAATAAGCCAATACTGATCAGTATTCCCCCTATGATCAGTAACAACATCATAGCACCCTTTTTTACGGTAATCTCTTTCTCTGTAATTACATTATTCTTGTTGTCTTTTCTTTCTTCCATAGTTCCTCCATTCTGCCTGTCATATCGGCTTAATATTCACGTTATATCTAAGTGATATCATTTTGATATTATTATAATACATTATTTTCAACTGTTTGTCAATAAAAAACCACACATTTTAAAAAAATCATACATTAAAAAAACCAAAGCCGCGTATTAATACGCAGCTTTGGTTAATGTTTCATTTCATATTAACTTGCGAAGTCAAAATTTCTTTCTTTGCCTCTTAATGAGGGTTATCTTACCAACTCATAGGTTTCTCTTGCAATCATAAGTTCTTCATTTGTTGGAATCGAAATAACACTGGTAATGGAATCAGGTGTGGATATAATAATTTCTTCTCCCCTTTTCTGGTTGGCTTTATCATCCAGTTTTACGCCCAGATAACCAAGATAGTTACAGATCAGGTGTCTTACCAGGGGGCCGTTTTCACCAATTCCGGCTGTAAAGCAGATCACATCCACACCGTTCATGGCTGCCGCATAGGCACCAATATATTTTACAACACGATAGCAGAATGTTTTCATGGATCTGATCGCATTTTCATCCCCGGCGTTATATCCGGCTTCCAAATCCCTGAAATCAGAGGAAAGGTAATTGGAAAGTCCCAGCATACCGGATTGCTTATTAAGTACATTCATGATTTCATCTATGTTCTTGTTCTCTTTATGGGCTATGAATTCAATTATGGCGGGATCAATATCTCCGCATCTGGTTCCCATGATCAATCCTTCCAGAGGGGTCAGCCCCATGGAGGTATCCACGCATTCGCCGTTTTTTACGGCGGAAACACTGGCGCCGTTCCCAAGATGACAGACTATGGTCTTTAAATCTTCATATTTCTTGCCCAATAGATCTGCTGCTCTTCTGGATACATAGGAATGGCTGGTTCCGTGAAATCCATATCTTCTGATACGATATTTATCATAATATTCGTAAGGGAGCCCATACATATAGGCTTCTTCAGGCATCGTCTGATGGAAGGCGGTATCAAATACCCCAACCATAGGTGTGTCCGGCATTAATGCTTTACACGCATTGATTCCGATCAGATTGGCCGGATTGTGAAGAGGTGCCAGCTCATTGCATTCTTCCACTATTTTGAGCACTTCATCACTGATGATAACAGAATCGGCAAATGTTTCCGCTCCATGAACCACACGGTGTCCTACGGCTCCGATTTCATCCAGATGCTTCACCACACCGGTCTTATCATTGGTAAGAGCCTCCAAAACCAGGCGGATGGCCTCTTTGTGGTCCGACATGGGCGTTGTGGTCTTTTCTTTTTCTCCGCCGCTGGGAGCATAAGTGATCATACTTCCGTCGATACCGATACGTTCGCAAATCCCTTTTGCGATACATTGTTCTGTATCTGAATCAATTAATTGAAATTTCAGCGAGGAACTGCCGCAATTGATTACTAAAATATTCATAAACCTTCTCTCCTCACTCTCTTAAACCAATTGTGCCTGTACTGCAGTCAGGGCAACTACGCCGACGATATCTTCCCAGGAACAGCCGCGGGACAGATCATTTACAGGCTTTGCAATACCCTGGAGCATGGGACCGTAAGCTTCCGCGCCGCCTAGTCTCTGCACCAGCTTATATCCAATGTTACCGGCATCCAGATTTGGGAAAATGAGAATGTTGGCATTGCCTTTCAAAGGGCTTCCGGGTGCTTTGGTTTTGGCAACCCCGGGAACCAGTGCCGCATCCGGCTGCAGTTCACCGTCCAGCAGGAGGTGGGGATATTGCTCCCGGGCAATTCTTGTTGCTTCTGTCACTTTGTCTACCAGCGGATGTTTGGCACTCCCCTTGGTAGAATGGCTGAGCATGGCGATAACAGGTTTGGGACCAACCAGCGCTTTGAAACTTCTGGAAGAAGACTCTGCAATGGCTGCCAGATCTTCTGCTGATGGATCCTGATTCAATCCACAATCGGCAAATATAAAGGTTCCGTCTTCTCCCTGCTCCTTGAACTGTGTATCCATAACAAAGAATGCAGAAACCAGTTTTACACCGGAAGCAGTCTTAAGGATCTGTAATGCCGGCCTGAGGGTATCAGCCGTAGAATGACATGCACCGGCAACCATTCCATCAGCATGATTTGCTTTTACCATTACGATTCCGAATGTAAGATAATCATTCAATAATACTTCCCGGGCCATTTCAGGTGTCATACCTTTCGCTTTTCTGGTCTCATATAATAACTCCACATATTCATCCAGTAAATCTGTTGCTGCCGGATTAATTACGCTGGCACCGGTCACATCTACTTCCAGCCAGCTGGCACCATCCATTATCTTCTCTTCATTACCAATCAGGATAATATTGGCAATATCCTCTTCTATAATTTTGGATGCAGCAATCAGGGTTCTTTTATCTGTGGTCTCCGGTAATACGATGGTCTTCTTGTCCAGTCGGGCACGTGCCTTAATCTTGTCAATATATGACATATATCCTTCTCCTTCCCAGTATTATAATTGTTACTGTTCACTTCATACCTATAACACGGTAACAATTCAGCCAGTGTTTTTATCCGTCGTCAGGATTTGCCGACGGCACAGCCTTACGCTATCTGCCAGACCAAACTGTTACAAATTTCACTTAACAAACTGAATTGTTTATATTATACTAGATATGTCAGAGGGGTACAAGATTAAATAAGCGTAAAATTGTACATTTTGAGGTACACATATTGCTTATACGATTTTGAAAAACGTGATATTTTTCACAATGTAAACCCTTTCAAAGTGTGTTATTTTTTTCACATTACCTTTTCATATTATTAAACGTAATTACGTTTCTCATTTGGATAGAAGGAGTCTGTATGCATGTAACCGGAATAATTGCCGAATATAATCCTTTTCATAACGGTCATAGGTATCATTTGGAAGAAGCCCGAAAAAAATCAAATGCTGATTATATCGTTATCGCCATGAGCGGTAACTTCATGCAGCGCGGCACTCCTGCCCTGCTTGATAAATACACACGTACCAGGATGGCGCTTAATAATGGTGCGGATCTTGTCCTGGAGATCCCTTCTGTTTATTCCTCCGGCAGCGCAGAGTATTTCGCAGCAGGTGCAGTGACTTTACTGGATAAATTGGGTGTTGTGGATACACTGGATTTTGGCAGTGAATGGGGTCAGGCTGATGAACTCGGACAAATTGCCGCTGTTTTAGCAGACGAACCGGATCAATATAAGATCATATTGCAGGATAAGCTGCGTCAGGGCTGCACTTATCCTGCCGCGCGTGCATATGCTCTTAATCAGACAGGTTACAGTCTGACAGAATTATATAAGATGCCCAATAATATTCTGGGTATCGAATATATAAAATGTCTGATTAAACGAGGCAGTATCATCAGACCTGTCACCACCAAACGTATGGGCTCCGCTTATCATGAGGAGCAGCTCAATCATAATTATAGCTCTGCCTTTGCCATTCGGGAGGCGGTTTTCGCCGGGAAGGATCTGGATATTCTGAAAGAGCAGCTTCCGGAAAACGCTTATGATATTATCAGGGAGCATTTTAATAGCTACCTGCCTGTGCATCCTGATGATTTTTCACTTCTTCTCCATTATAAATTATTAAGTGAAGCAGATATGGGCTATGAAAAATATATCGACATTACGCCTGCCTTATCAGAGCGGATCCGTAATAATCTGTATCAGTTCACTACTTTTCACGGATTCTGCGATTTACTGAAGACGAAAGATGTGACACATACCCGGATCAGCAGGTCACTTACACATATTTTGCTTAATATGGAGTCAGACAGACTGGAACGCTGTAAAGAAATGGATCTTGTCCCTTATGCCAGAATTCTGGGATTTAAAAAGAGTTCAACCGGACTTCTGGCAGCTATCAAAGCAAAGTCTTCTATCCCATTAATCAGTAAACTGGCTGATGCAGAAAGGATTCTGGAGGACAGGGCTTATAAGATGTTAAAATATGACATATATGTTGCTGATCTGTACAATAGTGTTGCTGCCGGTAAATCCAGGCAGCCCATGAGAAATGAATATTCCACACCCATCGTCATGCTGTAGGTGCAGCAGACGATCAGCGTGGAATCAATAGTTGCATATCATAGTATTGTGGTGTTAATTTTTAAAACTATGGATCGGAGCCGGAATACGGCCGCCCCGGTTTATAAATTCTTCACAGGAAAATTTATTAACCGGCATGATTGGCGCATATCCCAGAAGACCGCCAAATTCTACCGTCTCACCTATATCCTTGCCAATCACCGGAATTATCCGTACTGCAGTGGTTTTGTTATTTACCATGCCGATAGCCATTTCATCAGCGATGATTCCTGATAATGTCGAAGCACTGGTATCTCCCGGAACAGCAATCATATCCAGACCCACCGAGCAGACGCTGGTCATTGCTTCCAGCTTCTCCAAAGTTAGTGCACCGGCTGTTACAGCATCGATCATTCCCTGATCTTCACTGACCGGAATAAAAGCTCCGCTTAAGCCCCCTACAAAGGAAGATGCCATGACACCGCCTTTTTTAACATGATCATTTAATAACGCCAACGCAGCTGTGGTGCCAGGCGCTCCTGCATATTCCAATCCAATTTCACACAGGATATCCGCCACACTGTCTCCGATTGCCGGAGTGGGGGCTAATGATAAATCTACAATACCAAAAGGTACTCCCAACATTTTAGACGCCTCCTGTGCCACCAGCTGACCCACACGTGTCACTTTAAAAGCTGTCTTTTTGATTGTTTCACACAGGACTTCAAAGCTCTCACCCCGTACCTTCTCCAGGGCAGTCTTTACAACGCCCGGACCGCTGACACCAACATTAATAATCTTGTCAGCTTCTGTTACGCCATGGAAGGCACCGGCCATAAAGGGATTGTCATCCGGGGCATTACAGAACACCACCAGCTTTGCACATCCCAGCGAATCAGCTTCTTTGGTATACGCTGCTGTCTGTTTTATGATATCTCCCATCAGCTTAACCGCATCCATATTGATTCCGGTTCGGGAAGAGCCAAGATTAACCGAACTGCACACCCTTTCTGTCGTTGAAAGGGCTAATGGAATAGAGCGGATCAGCAGCTCGTCTGCCGCAGTCATCCCCTTGCTTACCAGTGCGGAATAACCGCCGAGAAAATTGACACCAACCTCATGTGCCACCTGATCCAGTGTTGCTGCAATTGAAGCATAATCTTCCACTGTCTTGCAGGCTGCTCCGCCAATCAATGCTATGGGGGTAACGGAAATCCTTTTATTGACAATAGGGATTCCATATTCCCTGGAAATCTCATTACCGGTCTCAACCAAATCCTTTGCTGCTTCATATATCTTATGATAGATATTCTCCCTGAGTCTGCCCAGATCGGCGTCTATACAGTCAAGCAGACTGATGCCCATGGTAATCGTCCTTACATCCAGATTCTCTTTTTCTATCATTTTATTGGTTTCTTCTACTTCAAATGTGTTAATCATTGCAGTCCTTTCCTCACACTATATCCGATGCATCTGATCAAAGATTTCTTCCTTCTGGCATTTGATCACCACACCGATTGATTCACCAAGCATCGCCAGTTCTTCGGTCATATCACCAAATTTTTTATCCATATGATTGGTATCCACTATCATCATCATGTTAAAATATCCCTGAACAATCGTCTGGGAGATATCAAGAATATTAATGCCATGATCCGCAAGATAGGTGCAAACCTTTGCAATAATTCCTACCGTGTCTTTCCCTACTACTGTAATAATTGTTTTTTTCATTTTAATTCCTCTATACCCTTTCTCACTCCTGGCTCAAATTCAATAGGCGCAGTCATGCAATACTAATCACAGGCGATACATCCATCCGTTCAGCTACCTGCATCCTGAAATCATTGGCCGTATATGGATTATCACCAAATGTGATTTCCATTCGTACCGCTTCATAAGCCAGCTCAGGCAGATTGTTTTCTTTACTTAAATGTCCCAGTATGATAGTCTGCAGCTTATCATGAAGAATGCTGCTTAACAGCTTCCCGGAGTTTTCATTGGACAAATGTCCCTTATCCCCCAGGATTCTCTGCTTAAGGGGATAGGGATATGGTCCTACCTGAAGCATATTCACATCATGGTTCGCCTCCAGTAAAAGCGCATCCATTCCTTTCAGACATTCTATGGTGTAATCATTGAACACCCCCAGATCAGTACAGATTCCCACTTTCCTGCTGCCGTACAGTATCCGGTACGCAACCGGTTCTGCCGCATCATGGGATATCCGCATGGGATTGATTATCAGATCCTTTATTGTCAATTTTTTATCAGCTCTTATCTCATGAAAAAGAGAGTTGTCAATCTGTCCCACACTGCTGCATTCTTGTATGGCTTTAATTGTGCCGGATGTGGCGTATATTGGTATTCCGTATTTCCTTGCCATTACACCCAGTCCGCAGATATGGTCTGCATGTTCATGGGTAATCAGAATACCATCCAGTTCTTCCCCTTTAATTCCCAGACTGTTCAGCCCGTTTTCTGTCCTTTTACCGCTGATGCCTGCATCTATCAACAAATGGGTAGCATCGGAACCTACATAGATACAATTTCCGCTGCTGCCGCTGGTAATACTGCATAATCTCATTTGTCCGTCCTCCAATAGATGTCAATGACATCACCGTTGCTTAAACCTTCCATGTATTCTGCCTGCCGTCCATTCAAATTGGTGACAATATCGCTGCCGTCCGGATTGCTGAGATCAAAGTCAATATAATCAAACACATCCACAAACACATAGTTTTTTTTACCATTTAATGTGACAGGAATCTGGTTCACTATCACCTCCAGAAGAGTATCCGGCTTCTCCTCCTGTTGTGGCTCACCCACTGCTTCCCGGGTGCCTTGCATATCCTCTGTCTGGGAATCTGCCTGATATATCACTTCTTCCTCCACATAATAGCTGCGAAATCCCGGTTCCCAGGAAACGGTAAAATTCTCATATACTCTTGTATCTCTTTTGGCAGGCGTATCATTTACCAGGATATTATCATCAACCGGAAGCATCAAATCCATAAATTCTGCAATTTGTGCCACACTGTAACTGTTGCTTAACTGTATCTCATCATTGGTCTTAATCTCATAATATTCGTTTTCCAGGTGTCTGTTGACTTCTGCAGTTCTTGGTAACCTGATCCGGTTTCCATTCACAATTACAGTTAAGCCTTCAGCCAGTTCCGGCAGTTTCCCAAGCGTCATGGACGCTGCATTGCCTGCTGTGGAAGGAACCACAACGATATGATCTCCATTATGTACCCTGGTATAAATATCTGCCGCTTCTCCATTAATGGTGATCACAGCTGCTTCACCCTGTTCCCCGCGCACCATCCGACTTTTTCCATTTACCGTAAAAGTAAGGGCTTCCCCTCTTTTGGGAAATAGTCCGTCATTGGGAAACTGCGCCTGCATGGCTGCATCCGCCGCCACCAGGTTACCATTATCATATAGCTTAAGCCTGACTTGATTGAATAATACAAATATAAAATGATTCCCCTGTTCATAATAACTCAGACAGATTCCTATGGGGGTTACCATTAAAGAATCCTTCTGGGGATTCTCCACCTCAAATTCAATACTCTGCATGACTTCCTGTCCCCTGATGGCTACCCTCTCTGCTGCAATCCCCAGTTCCCGGGCCAATGCCTGTGTATATCCGGGGATCATCCCGCCGCCGCCAACCACAAATACAGCACTGACCGGTTTGTCTCCATTCAGTTCACGGATAAGGTCAGCTGCCATTTTCGATATAGTATGTACGGAATCTTCCAGAAGATTTTTTACTTCTTCGGCAGATATGGTCTGAGGCAGCCCCATAATATCCAGATATTCCACTATCTTCTGAACGCTGGTTTGCTTTTTGATCATTTCCGCTGTTTCAAAATCCACCAGACAATGCTGTACCAGGATTTCTGTCAGACTGTCTCCGGCTACCGGAATCATACCATATGCAATGACTGCACCGTCTTTGGTAATGGATATATCAGTGGTTCCTGCGCCTACGTCCACCAATGCCATATTCAGCATACGGTATTTTTCCGGAATCGCTACCTGTATGGCGGCAATCGGTTCCAGGGTCAGATTAACCACCTGCAGTCCCGCCAGTTCAACCGCTTTGTATAAGCCATCAACCACATCATCCGGCAGAAAAGTGGCAATCAGGTCAATGGCAATGCTCTTGGCCTTATGCCCTTCCAGATTTCCTATGGGATACCCGTTCATATAATACCGGATTGCAGTATAACCCACACAGTAAAATTTTATCTCTGTATCATTTAATTCTCCAAATTCCTCATAGGCTTTTTCCGCACCCAGTGTGGAAAGGGAATAGATGTCTTCAGGTGTGATTTCCTTCGCTTCTTCAAAATTCTGCTCCACATATGCAGTGACCGTACGAAGGACTCTTCCTGCCGCAGCAATGCAGACTTCGTTCAGAGCCTTGCCTGTGTCTGCTTCCAGCTGCTGCCTGATCTGCAGGATGGTTTCTCCCACCTTCCCGATATCATGAATCTGCCCATCCAGCATTGCACGGGTCTCATGTTCCCTCACCTGCTGAGCCGTTACACAAAAGCGTTCTCCCTTCCTATAGCCAACTGTGCCTACGATGCTTCTTGTCCCTATATCAAGGCCAAAAACCAATTGCCCCTGTTTTTCTCTTACTCCTGCCATGTAAAAGCCTCCAGTTTCCGATCGATCTGTTTATAACTTTCCATCAATGAACCGCTATTGTCAATACAGAAGTCACATTCCCTGCGGAATATTTCCTCAGACATCTGGGAATCCATAATCTGTGCTATCTTCTCAGGCGTATAACCCCTGCCTGTCATAAGCCTTTCTCTGCGTACATCCGTATCTGCGTGGATATACCACAATTCATCTACAATATCTTTATACCCTGCTTCAATTAAAAGTGCCGCTTCCACAAAGAGAAGCTCTATATCCGGTTTATTCCTGGCTTGCTCCACCTTATCCAAAACATATTTCTGAACGGCGGGATGAATAATCGCATTTACTTTCTTTAAAAGGCTGTTATCAACAAATATCCTGGACGCCATGGCAAACCGGTCAATCTGTCCGTCTTCGTCAAGAATTCCTCTTCCCATCAATTCCACCAGCTGATCGTAACAGGGCTCTCCTGCTTCTTTTACAGCATGTGCTGCCTCATCAGCCAGATATACCTCACATTTATAATGCTTTTTAATATAAGCCAAAATTTCGGATTTTCCCGCACCAATACCACCGGTAATCCCTACAAACAACATTTTATATCCTCACAATCTATCTATTTTGCTTCATACCAGTTGTAGCCTACATGTAAATCCACTTCCAGAATGACTTTTAACTCTGCTGCGGTGCGCATATTTTCCTCTAATATCCTGCGGACTGTTTCCTCTTCCTCTTTCACAGTCTCTATCAGCAGCTCATCATGTACCTGCAGAATCAAACGGGATGCAAGCCCTTCTTCCCTGAGTGCTCTCCATACCTTAATCATTGCAATCTTAATGATATCCGCTGCCGTTCCCTGGATCGGCGAGTTCATGGCAATCCGTTCGCCAAAAGAACGCTGCATGAAATTCGACGATTTCATTTCCGGAACCGGACGCCTTCTGCCGTACATGGTTGTTACATACCCGTTTTTCCTGGCTTTTTTGATCTGCTTGTCCAGAAATTCCTTCACCTTGGGATAGGTTTCAAAGTATTGCTTGATATATTCGTCTGCTTCCTTCCGGCT
>Ga0153950_1001081_pt1 | contig 12110 bp, 7 predicted proteins | sample TSNJ034MetaG_FD_104737 | JGI IMG/M metagenome (GOLD analysis project Ga0153950, IMG submission 104737) | Attine ant fungus gardens microbial communities from New Jersey, USA - TSNJ034 MetaG | ecosystem: Host-associated > Fungi > Mycelium > Unclassified | place: USA: New Jersey, Wharton State... | reverse complement strand
TGTATCTTTTGCTCTGTTCGTCGCTACTTCCCGAGCAAGGCAGTCACGCTACATCCTGTGGCTATTCAATAATGAATAGCCACAGGAACAGCCGCTGTGGGTAAGACAGCGTCACAGGAATCCCACCTCTCCCATCCAAGGAAGCAGCACTCTGGAACTTAATCTCAACTATGCTGGAGTATCATTGTAGGCCGTCCGGGTCAATGCGAGTCAGCCCACCACAGGCTGATTTCCAGACAGGTATTTACCGCTCGTACCTTTCGGGCCGGTTTTTGCGTAACCGGCGGATCGTTGCAACGGCAATCGCTTGCCGCAGGTAGTCGTGGCGTACCCTCTAACGTCGCTTCCGGCTCACCACCGGGCGGACGGCTAATGTACTGGCGTGACTGGATATGACCGAGAGCTTGTCCCGGTGTTTGTAAAGGTGCGTGAGAGGCGTGTAAAACACCTTTCACTATTCCGAGATTTCCGAGGTTTTTATGCATAGTTTTTTGAGGTGCAAATTAAGAAAATTTCCAAAAGCCCCGAAAACCAGCGTAATGCACAAAACTGTCATAGTGAACAGACGCCGCTTTTATTCATAATTTTCAACATCTTTTTCCTTGCCGCATGGTAGTGGCGCGACACGGTGGATTGGTTCAGCCCCAGCTTTTGGGCTGCTTCTGTTTCCGTGAGCCCATCCACAGCGATCATGGCGAGAATCTTGCGTTGCCTGGAACTCAGGCGCGCCAGAGCCTCATATAGAGATTTCCGGGTATTATGCCAGCCTGCTTCCGCTTCGGCTTCATCCGGCAAATCTCTGCTTCGCTCGTATTCCAGATAGCTTTTTCGCGCAACTTCCGTATTCTCGACCGTTTCGTAGAGTATTCGTTTGTATTGAGCCATTTCTTTTTCCTCCTGTTTTCGTCTGCCTGGGGCAAATAAAACGAAAATGAAGGAAAGGCGGGGAGCGGCAGCCGGAACAGCCACGGCGGGAGGGCTTGTCCGCAATATGGCGAAAAATAGAAAGGTGCGCCTGCGTAAAAGCAAGCGCGCGCATGGGTATAATAGAACAATTTGCCGTATCGGAAGCGAATATATATAACTTTGTCGAATGAAAAATCGCCGCGATCCCGTTGATTGGGTTCGCGGCGATTTCTCTTATATGCTTTTTATATGTATTCCCGCCACCGGGCGGCGGATTATACCTTTTCCTGTTCATTCCATGCTCCCCTTGCGGGGATTATGGACATATGCCGTCGAGATACCAATAATCCCCTGCTATTTTGATACAAGGAATATTTTACAAGGGGATACTGTCTAAAGCCTTATGAAACGCTTATTTTACCCTTATTTTTCTCGACGGAATACAACAAAAAAACAGCCATATTTCAGGCTGTTTCCGATTTGTTTGGCGAATAATCGGGGGAATTAGGTGTTATTAGGATATTGCGGTGTGAAACGGTATCCAATGCCCCGTATATTTTCTATATCACCGCCGTTGAATTTTGCTTTTTTCAATTTGTTTTTTAGTTTGTTTATGTGCTGCCAGATTGCGTTGTGCGATACATCATCACATCCACCCCCCCATACCCAGCGGGAAAATTGCCTAAAGGTCAGCTTGACATTTGGATTGGATAATATGTAATGCAAAAACTTAAATTCAATCGGCGTCAGACTGATTTCCACATCGTTACAAAACACTTGGTAACGGTCGTAGAACATTATCAGATTGCCGCTTGTGGAGGTTCTCGGAAGTTTTTTTGCGCGGTTGCCGCGCTTGTTGTAGTTGTTCAATAAAGCCAACGCGGACAGCACATTATCCTCCGTATTGTGTTGGAAAAGGGCGTATGCGCTTGCTCCGTTATGCAGCGCCTCTACTTGTTCGCGCACAGAGTATTCGTAAGCGCCTAATATTATAGGCGTTGACGATACTTCGCTCATGATATTCAACAGGGGTAGATAATTCACGGTGGCCGCGCTTATGATGGCAAACAGAAACTGCTCCTTGTTCAATTTTTCAATGGCTTCCTGCATGGTATCTATCCTCATTAACTCACTACCATACCGTCTCCATCCTATCCTCTCTTGTTGATAAAACTCCGAATCTTTGGCAACCACCAGTATCGGCAAGCTCATAAGCTTATCATTCCCGTCCATCCTTTTAATAGATAAAGCGCCACCATAATCGTTACGGCGGCGCTTTATGGTCTGTTAATGTTTATTATTACCTTGCGCCGCCCTGCTTGATGTGATATGTGGAAAAGCAGTTACTTTTTATCCAGCGGCCCCTCGCTTATGATAATCTCTCCGGCGTATTCGGTCGTAAAACGCAGATACCCGTTTTTGTCGATCCAATACGCGGGCTTCTCGATGCGTTTGTAGCTGTTTGCCTTTTTATCATAGGAATAGAAACAGAGATTTTCCGTATCCATGCCGGATAAGTCTACCCGTACGGCGATCTGTACCGGCTGGCCCCAAGCGCCCTGTTGCTCCAGATGAATTACCCGTACCTTATTTTTGAACCACTTCTCAAAAATCCCTTTGATACTGTTTACCGCGTCGCCCTTGACCCAGCCGGAAAGCAAAATATCCGTTGTAATGGCGGAGGGATTTGTGAATTGCACGCGCACCTGCACCGCGCCGTCTGCCGTCGTGTCGTGCATGTAAGGGGATTGGCCGAACAACTTCCACAAACCGGCCTTAACGCCTGCGGAGCCGCTGTACGTTGTCCGCGCGGGAGGCCCGTTCTGTATCGCCGCCTCAAGCTCCGATTGGGTATACCACTTGAACGCGGGCGCAGCGATGGTATCGGCGGCGTTGCTGCTGGAGCTGCCGCTGTCGCGGGAGGATGAACTGCTTACCGGATTGACTGTGGGCTGCTGAATTTCAAATTCCAGCTCGCCGCTGCCGTCGCTGAAGCTGACCGTCAATGAGTAAACCCCGTTAGGCAGGGTTTTCAGAAACTCTTTATACAAGGTGACTATAACGCTTCCGGACTTCGCGTGGCCGAGGATGGGCGCGTATCCGGGATAACCGCTCAAATCCTTTTTCGCGCCGTCTTGGGTCTGGGTAAGCAAATGGTTGTTGAGTTTGATTTCCGCAAGGTCGTCATAATCGCCGTTGAAAGCGAAGGTGGCGTCGCTTGCCGTGTCGATTGGAACGCCGGGCGCGGGCGGATTGATGGGATCGTGGTTAATGATCGCAAACGTCGTGCTTTCACCGCCCGTAAAATTCGCACTTGCCGCCTTTGCCGTGACTGTCACGGTGGCGGTTCCCACGCCGGTATTGCTTGAATAACCTACGTCATATTCCGAAGCCGGAACGGTTACGCCGCCCGCCACAACACTTGTTACGGCTGGCGTAACCGCGCTGCCCGCGTAAACATACGGCCCCGCCGCAAGGGTAATTACTGCACCGGTGAGCGATCTTTTCTCAATGTCGAACGTCACCGGCTTTGTGCCGAAGTAGTTGCCCTGCCCGGTCAGCGTGACGCTGCCTCCGTCTGTCCCGGCGTCAATGTTCGCCCCGTATGTGTTGGTGTAATCGCCGCTTGTGATGGCGATTGTTCCGTCCGACACGGTAAAGACAGGCTGTAACTGGCTGCCTGTATAAACGCGGTCGCCAATTACCGATACCGTCACATTGGTAATGTCGCGGGGAGCTACGGTAATATCGAGCGTAGCCGTAGCCTGATTATAGGTGACGTCAGCCGCTTTTGTCGCCGTGACAGTTGCGGTGCCCGCGCCGGTGATCGTCACCGCGCCGCCGGATGTTACCGCCAGCACATTGTTGGCAGGAGCGGAGAAAGTCACCGCGCCGCCGCCGTCGCCGCCAGCGGTTGACAGTGTAAAGCCGCTATCTCCATAGGTAATCGTCGCCGGTTTGCCGGTTATGGACAGCGCCGATTGATCGGCCAGCCCCACGCCGACGGTGCGATTCGCATTGTTGGTGTTGTAATAATCGGTCTGACCGTTATACGTCGCCGTGTAGGTGTGGCTGCCCGCCGTGGGATTATTGACGGTATACGCCGCCACGCCGGAAGCGTCTAATGCGACATTAGCCGCCAATGTCGTGCCGCCCTCGCTGAACGTAACCGTTCCCGTGGGTATCGTGCCGGTTCCCACTTTGGACACCGTGGCGGTCAGGACGATGGGTGCGGTGATGTTCGAGCCGCCCGTGGCGTCAAGGCTCACGTTGGGCGTGGCCGCGCTGACCGTGACCGTGCCGGAGGTTACGCTGGCCGCGGCGTAGTCGGAATCCGCCGCTTTGGTGGCGGTGATGGTGAACGTCCCCGCCTTGTGAATCGTCACGGTATTACCCGACACGCTGGCAACGCCGGGATTGCTGGAAATATAGCTCACCGCGCCGCCGCCGGAGCCGCCGCCAGTGGAAAGACCAAACGCCGCAGCGCCGTAGGAATAACTGTTGTTTAATCCGTTAAGTGTCAGCGCCACCTGTGTGCCGAGTCCAACCGTGTAACCGTTAATCGCCGTCGCCGTTGCCGCGCTGTTGTTCGCGTCACCGGCGAAGGACGCGCCGAAGTTGTATGTCCCCGGAGCTGGGCTTGTGAAAGGGTATGTCGCCACGCCGGAAGCGTTTGTTGTGGCGGTATGCTGTGCGCTGTTCACGGAGAAGGTGATTGTTTTGCCAGAATTACCGCCAGCCGCGCCCGTCAGGGTGGCCGTCAGCGTTACATTGCCCGGCAATGTCAGGGAGCTTGCCGGGGACGCGGAAAGCGTCAGCGATGGATTTGCTGCGAAAGCCACCGCTATGGTGTGGGTGCCGGTCACATTGGCAAATGTGTAGCTGCCGCTGGATACGGCGGTGGGATTGTCCGCATTGTCCACCTTTACAGATGCGATACTATATCCGCTGTCCGGCGTGATGGTAAAGGTCGCATCAGCACCTTCGCTAACCTGAACGCTGCCGGAGGGAGATATTCTGCCACCTGCGCCCGCCGTAGCGGTAATCGTTTTGAAAGTCGTTTCCTCACCACCGCCCGTGCCGCCGCCGCCCGCGCCGATATTTGCACCGGCGTTGCCGTTGGAGGCGGAGCCGCCGGTCGCGTTAACTGTTCCGCCATTGATAGTGATGATTCCGGCCGCGCCGCCCTGACCGTCCTTGCTGCCGCCGCCGCCAATGCCCGCGCCGCCGTTGATGCCACCGCTGCTGACGTAGCCGTCACCGCCGGTCGCGGTAACTGTTCCGCCGTTTATGATGACGGTGCCGCCCGCACCGCCCGAATTGGTATTGCCGCCACCGCCGCCGATGCCCGCGCCGCCGCTGTTGCCACCGCCGGTGCCGGAACCGCCGGTCGCGGTAACTGTTCCGCCGTTTATGGTGACGGTTCCGCCATCGCCGCCTGGAAAATCACCACCGCTCGCACCGCCACCGATACCCGCACCGCCATTGGCGCCGTTGGCGATGACCGTGCCGCCGTTTATGGTGATGATGCCGCCATTACAATTATCGTTGCTGCCGATACTCGCAGCGTTGCCGCCGATGCCCGCGCTGCCGAGTCCGCTGTTGGCGGTCAGGCTGCCCGCGCCGCCGATGGTAAGCGTTGTGCCCTCTGCGGATCGCAGGCCCGCGAAACCAGCAGCGCTTGTGAGAGTGTTTGTCCCCGTAATCTTGAGGTTGACGATGCAGCCGGATTCAATAGCGAACGCCGCGCCGTTAAGACTGATTGCGTTGATAGTCACGCCGTCAAGCGTAATGTCAAAGGTGCCTGTTGCTGGCGTACCGCCGCCCACATAAACGCGGTACGCCCCGCCTGCGTTGCCGGTTAGGGTGTATATGTTGCCGGGGTCTGTTATCCAGATTGTGTTGTTGTTGTTTATCTCCCAGCCATCGCCGACACCCGGTACGGGGTTCGCGAGGTTTATGGAAACCGCCGCCGCCGTCGGCTGTATGCCCGCAATTCCCGGCGTGACAAACGCCTCCCGCGTTACGGTGGCGGTCACCTCCGCGTCGCCGGGGTGCGCCGCCTGATAGGTGATGATGTACGGTATCGCCGGGAAGGGCGGGCCGTCCGGTATGGCCGGGTTTTGCAGATCCAGCCCGTCAACGCCCGTGACCGTGACGGTCAAGGCTTCGCCGTTTTCGTCCACGGCGCTAACCCCCGCCAGCAGGTCGGCCTCGGTGACCGGGACGCCCTCGGTCAGATATAAGGGTGTTGGATCGCCGTACTCATCCTCCGGGGTGAGAATGGTCACGGCGGCGGGCTTGCCGGAATCGCCCAGCGTCAGACCGCCGCAGGTTGCATCGCACACATGGTCGCAGGGCACGGCCTCTATGTAGCCGCAGGTTCCGTCCGCGCAATCATGCGTACAGCCGGATTGCGTGTCCTCGTCCCAGCCGCAAGTATCGTCGTGCTCATGCCGGCACTCCGCGCCCTCCACATAGGAGCAGTCAGCTCCGCAGGAGTGCGTACAGCCGCTTTCAGCCGCCGCTCCCGTTAAGGGTATCATCCCCAGCATTAGGCATACCGCCAACATCAGGGATAGGATTTTGCTTGGTGCTTTATTCATTGCCCTTTCCTCCGTATAAAACTGTAAAACAGCTTACTCATTCCTCGCGCCATCCGCATCATAATCGCCATTGACGGCATTTGCAGGTTTGTCGTGCTTATGTACCATACCGTTTTACTTCTTTTCCAACAATCCCTCGCTGATGATAATCTCCCCGGCGTATTCGGTCGTAAACCGCAGATACCCGTTTTTGTCGATCCAATATGCGGGCTTCTCGATGCGCTTGTAGCTGTTTGCCTTTTTATCATAGGAGTAGAAGTACAGATTTTCCGTATCCATGCCGGTCAGGTCTACCCTCGCGGCGATCTGTACAGGCTGGCCGAAGCTGCCCTGCTGTTCCAGATGAATTACCCGCACCTTGTTTTTGAACCACTTCTCAAAAATCCCTTTGATACTGTTTACCGCGTCACCCTTGACCCAGCCGGAAAGCAAAACATCCGTTGTAATGGGTGATGGATTTGTGAATTGCACGCGCACCTGCACCGCGCCGTCCGCCGTCGTGTCGTGCATGTAGGAGGATTGGCCGAACAGCTTCCATAAACCGGCCTTAACGCCTGCGGAGCCGCTGTACCTTGTCCGTGCGGGAGGCCCGTTCTGTATCGCCGCCTCAAGCTCCGCCTGAGTATACCACTTGAACGCGGGCGCGGCGATGGTATCGGCGACGTTGCTGCTGGAACTGCCGCTGTCTCGGGAGGATGAACTGCTTACCGGATTGACCGTGGGCTGCTGAATCTCAAATTCCAGCTCGCCCTCACCGCCGTCGCTGAAACTGACCGTCAATGAGTAAACCCCGTTAGGCAGGGTTTTCAGAAATTCTTTATACAAGGTGATCTTGACGCTTCCGGCCTCCGCGTGGCCGAGGACGGGCGCGTATCCGGGATAACCGCTCAAAGCCTTTTTCGCACCGTCAGGGGTCTGGGTAAGCAAATGATTGTTGAGTTTGATTTCCGCAAGGTCGTCATAATCGCCGTTGAAAGCGAAGGTCGCGTCGCTTGCCGTGTCGATTGGAACGCCGGGCGCGGGCGGATTGATGGGATCATGGTTGCCGGTGCTATTATACGTCCATTGCGCCGTTACGGTCATATCCGCGGTCACGTTTGAAAAAGATTTATCCCAGCCATTGAAGGTGTATCCGCTGCGGGTGGTCGTGGGCGCTGTCGCCGCGCCGCCATCCGCGACGGTTTGCGATAACGCGCCGCCGCCCGTATGCGTGCCGCCCGCGAGGTCGAAGGTGACGGTGTGATTGACAGGCTGCGGCACGATGGCGGTCTGTACCGTCAAAGTAAAGCTGTCGCTGGCGTCGGGCAACGCGCCGTCAGACACGGTTACGGTTATGCTATGCGTACCCACGTTGCTCTCCGTGAGCAGCCCGCTGATTTCGCCGGTCGCCGTGTTGATGGACAAGCTGCCCGGCAAGCCTGTCGCCCCATATGTGAGCGAATTGTTGCCCGTATAGGTGACGGAAACCGTTTTGCGGTAGAGATCGCCAGCCGTCGCAGTATCGTCGGTCGGCGTCGCCATTGTCAGGATGGCGGGAACGGGCGTGGTGTCTACAGTAAGCGTAAAGCTGCCGCTGTCGCTCAGGCTGCCGTCCGTCACGCCGACATTGACGGTATACGGGCTGTTCGCACTCGTACCGACGTCGGGTGTGCCGCTGATCTCGCCGGTAGCTGTATTGATAGACAGGCCGAGCGGAAGTCCTGTCGCGCTGTACCCCAATGTTCCGCTACCCGTGTAAGTGACAGAGAGCGTCTTGCTGAAAACCTCGCCCTCTGTCGCCGTATCGTCGGTGGGCGTTGCCATAGTCAGCATCGGCTGTACGGGCGCGGCGGCGGTCTTGAACGCCCAAGTCACCGCGTCCGCAATCCCGGCAAAATGATTGCCAGCCGCATCCTTGAAGAAGGTACCGTCTATCGTGATGTAATAATCCGTGTTCGCATCCAACGCGGAGAACGGCGTGATAGTGTAGCTCGCGCTCACCCCGCTCTGCGGGCTTATCATGCCCAAAGCGCCGGGGGAAGTGATTGTGTATACCGGGTTGGCTGTATCCGACGCCTTGAAGATTTTAATATCGCCGCTGTCGATTTCCACGGCTTCGTCAAAGGTAATAGTCAGCGCCGCGCCCGTGGTGACATTTTGCGCGCCGTTTGCGGGTGAAAGAGTTGAAATGGACGGCGCGGTGGTATCCGCGGCGTTCACCGTCAGCGTCGCCGCGTTGCTGATGGCCTCGTACCAGACAGAATCGTTTACGACGCAGCGGTATTGCTTGCCGCTGTCCGTGAGCGCGACGCCTGTCAGCGTCAGCGAGGTGGTCGTCGCGCCTAATATGTCATTCCAATTAACTCCGCTATCCGTGGATAGTTGCCATTGATAGGTATAAGGGGCCGTGCCGCTGCTTGCCGCCACCGTAAATGTCGCGCCGTCGCCCACGGTGACCGATTCGTTCGCTGGGTTTGTGACAGTCGGAAACGATGGATAGCCCGCATCGCTCGTATTGGGATAGCTTGCCAAGTCCACCGGCGTAGAGGAAGCCGATTGGTTATTGCTGTCAGTCGCACCGGCTGCCCCGGCTTTTCCGCCGCTGCCGCACAGCGCGCCCGCGCCGCCGTTGCTATCACTCCCGGTTCCGCCGGTTCCGCCGCTGCTGCCGGAGGCGAGTTGGCCGCCGTTTAATGTATTATTGGTTGCCGTGCCCGCTGTTCCTGTGGTTGCGCCGCCGCCGCCCACAGCCGCGCCGCCGCCGCCACCATTATCGCCGCCGCTGCCGCCGTTGCCGCCGTTGGCCTGAACGGAAGAGGCTGAGTCTATACTAATATTGCTGCCGTTCCCGCCACTCTGAGTTAGCGCCGCGCCGCCGCCGCCGATACCCGCGCCGCCGCCGCTGCCGCCGCCGCTGCTGCCGCCGCTGCCGCCGCCGCTGCCGCCGCCGCCCGTGGCAAGAACGCCGGAGTTATTAATCGTAATCGCATTCGCCGCGCCCCCGGAGTGATTACTACCGCCGCCGCCGCCGCCGATGCCTGCCCCGCCGCCACTGCTAGCCGTATCAGCAGTCAATCCGGAGCCTCCTTTCGCGGTTATATTGGAATTGCTGATCGTTATGTTATTTCCCGTGCCGCCGGCCGATGTATTGGCTTGACCGCCGCCCCCGCCTATACCGGCTCCGCCGCCATGATTGCCGCTGCCGTTGCCGCCAGCGGCAATGATAGTTGCGCTCTCGATGGTAATCGCGCCGCTGGACGCGCCCCGGTTGCCGCCGATGCCCGCGCCGCCGTCCGCGCCTGTGGCCGTCAGCTTGCCGGGGCCGGTAATGGTGAGTGAGCTCGTACCTTGAACTGCTACGCCCGCATTATTCCCGCTTGTGCCGCTGTTGTCGCCAATCAACACAATGCCGCAGCCCGCGCCGTCCACCCAGATGGGGTTGCCGTTAGTCCGTGTGATGTGCGCGTCTTTCAGCGTGAGGGTTTTGCCCGCGCCAATCACAACGGTCAGGTTGCCATGCGTCCCCGTCAGGCCGATTCCGTCCGCCGCGACGGTGATGACCGCGCCGTCTTCGGCGGTTGATATGTCGTACAGCCCCGGCGTGGAAATGGTTTGTGTTCCACCCGTTATGTCTGTCGCCGCCGCCGCGTATGCCGTCATGGGCATAACCGCCAGCCCGCCCAGCATAAGGCATACCGCCAGCAGCAGGGACAGGATTTTGCTTGTCGCTTTGTTCATTTCGGTTCCTCCATTATCTGTAAAATTGAGTATCAGATTCCACATCATCTTATAATTTCCGGGTGCCACGGACGGCCCTCCCCGCCGATGCGCCGCACGGCCTCGCCGATCCGCAGGGGCGTAACCGGCTTAGTCAGGTAATCCAGCGCGCAGAGCCGGAAACCCTCGGCGCCGTATTCGGTCATATCGCTGACAAGGAACATGGGCAGGCGCATGTCCGTATGCCGTATGCTCCAAGCGGTTTGCACGCCCCGCATGTCGTCCACGCCGATAAAGGCCATGTCGTAGGGCGTGCCTGCGTCAACCATATCCTTACAATCGTAAGTGAAGGGTGACGACTCCGTAAATTTCATCACGGACGCCTCTATACCATGTTCACGGCAATACTGCCGCACGGCCTCGGCTGTATGGGCGCAGTCTGACGCATTATAATCAAATACGGCAATCCGTTTTATCTCCGTCATATCGTAACTCCATTTCCAAAACTCTTTTCCGCAAACCCAAACGCTCCGGCTTATAAATTAAAGGCGTTTCATACCGACGCGCTCCACGGCCTGCCCTACCAACAGGGGCGTTACCCTCTTTTTCAGGTAATGCAGCACATGCAGCCGGTAACCCTCGGAGCAGAATTCCATCCCCTTGCTGACAAGAAACATAGGTCGGAATTCATCCAGCTCCCGGATGTTCCGGGCCATTTCCACGCCCCGCATGTTGTCCACGCCGATAAAGGCCATGTCGTAGGGCGTACCGGCGTCGAGGTTGTCCTTAAAGTCATAAGCGAATGGCACCGACGCCATAAATTCCACCACCTCGGCTTCTATGCCCTGTTCCTCGTAATACTCCCTCACGGCGTCGGCTGTGTGGACGCAGTCCGACGCGTTGTAATCAAATACGGCAATCCGTTTTATCTCCATATCCTCACCCCGTTTCAAAAATACACGGCTTCCGTAATTTCAGTGTATAAAATTATTCCGAAAAAACAATAGGTTTGGCGTGAACGGGCGTATATGGCGTGAACGGGAAAAAATTGATGGATTTTTTATCTTGACAAGGGATATTTTTATGTTCGCATGCCCGCGAAACTTATGGTATAATCAAATTGTATAAGTATGCACATACGGTTAAAGGTCAGGTGATTTTATGAAGATTGCGGTTTGCGAGGATGCGGCGTCCGACAGCGCCAAACTCTGCGCTTACATAAACAATTATTGCGAACAGCATTGCTACGATGGGCAGGTCGTCGCCTTTGACACGGGCGAGGCTCTTTTGGACGCTTTTTCGCCCGGTGCGTTCGACCTTATTTTTCTGGATATTAGATTGCCAGGGCTTTCCGGCACGGATGTGGCGCAGAAAATCCGGGAAACCGACCGGGATTGTTTACTGGTGTTTATCACGGTCAGCAAAGATTACGCGCTGGACGGCTTTCTCGTACAGGCCAGAGGCTATGTGGTAAAGCCGATGAATCAAAATAAAATGGACGACGTAATGCACGCCCTGCGCCGTGATTTTGAGCAGGGCAGCCGCCTGATTGAAATTCCGGTGAGCGGTGAAAACATTAAGGTCTCTATCGCCGACCTGCTGTACGCGGAGGTTTACGACAAGTACGCGGTATTCCATATGCAAAGGGGCAAGCTGACAACCCGCCTACCGTTGGACGAGCTGGAAACGCGCCTTGGCGGAACCCCGTTTTTGCGCTGCCACCGCAGCTATATCATCAACATGAACTATGTGGACGATATGCGGGCGGGCGATTTTCTAATGCGAAACGGCGATATTGTCCCCATGCGGAAAAACGGCAGGAAAGAGGTCAGGATGGCGATGGCGAAATTCACAGCCAAATCGCCGCTGGGGGTGAGTTAGATGCGGGCCTGCCGAAACATC
>Ga0153950_1001067_pt1 | contig 12184 bp, 18 predicted proteins | sample TSNJ034MetaG_FD_104737 | JGI IMG/M metagenome (GOLD analysis project Ga0153950, IMG submission 104737) | Attine ant fungus gardens microbial communities from New Jersey, USA - TSNJ034 MetaG | ecosystem: Host-associated > Fungi > Mycelium > Unclassified | place: USA: New Jersey, Wharton State... | reverse complement strand
GTCTGCCTCACGTGTCAAACAATTCTATTAATCTGACTACTATTAAAGGAAGGGGTCAATCGCTCTCAGTTACACCTGTGATGCCCAAGTCCTGAGCAATCAGAACAGCTGCCTTCTCTCCGATTGTTATCGTTGTGCTATAGGTATTTGCGCTCACGTTTTCTGGAACGATACTCAAATCTACGATGTCTGCTAAGTACTGAAACATGTGCTGGAATAGGACTTCGCACCTGCAACCTTCAGGTTCTCTACACCGTAGACATTCAGACGCTCATCCACAACACCACCCTGGTCTCGAGCTTTCATGGCACAGGTGCCACACTACAAAGAGGATACTTCAGAACGATCGAAAGTGAGGAAATGAGCCGCATACCGAATGCCATGTAGTGCCGACTGGAAAGTTCGTCAGGATGCAGAAATAAGGGTCGGACTTCCAAATCAGCGACTCACTGTATTGTTTGACGTACTCCTCGATAGCTTTATCATCTTCCTTAGTGTACTTGATTTTTGGGGTATTCATTGGCACTGGTCCATCAGCAAGTTTGGCAACAGCTTCACTTCCCTCTGGGAATTTGGGATGCTCTGGAACAAATTCTCCTCTGTACATCGGCATACGGCGCACAAGCTCTCTGGAATGCTTGTATGCCCAGACGAGGACCTGGAGATCAGATTCACTTGGAACAACGATAAGCACCAGAAAACCAACAACAGGGCTTTGACTTACTAGGATAGATACTGAGGGTCATAGTCAAGTTTGGCATATGGATCAAGCCCCGAGGTGATGTGTGAAAATCCGGTGGATTCAGGATAGGCCTAGAAATGTCTCAAAATGGCCTGTAGATAGACGTCACTCACAACACTTACCGTGTAGATGGGAATACAGAAGAACTTGCGGGGCGGGACATTGGGTGTTGGGCCAATGTATCTAATCACAGCTCAACATAGGGATGTGAGTCTAGTAGATATCGTGACTCACGCAGCAATAGTCGCCATCAACATGAATGGTCTGTCAGGAGCATTAGCAAAAAATGTGTTCCACCGATTGGTGAAACTGGGACCAATTGACTCCAGGTCCTCAGCAGTAGGCCGTAGTCTGATACCTGCATCCATGCCACTGTGCAGAAAACAGCCATGATCAGCTTGGAAGTCTTCAATGTTTTAAACTCACGACTGACTTATGCTGCATGAGGCCTTGTCCGGTCTTGGCCCACTGTTCGGCAAAGGCTATTCACTCCTAGATCAGACATTGAACAGCCCAGACTTTCGAGGCAACGAACGCTTGGCCCCTTCCTCCCCTCCCCAGAAGATGGAGTCCATAGTCTCCGCATAGTCGGCAGCATGATATTGAACGAAATTGACGTTATGATCTGCTCTCTCATTTCAAGAGATATCAATCCACTTCACGAATTTGGACACACCTTTGAGCTTCTCTCCGACGCCGGGGAGATCAACAATCTGCTCGATGTCGCACGGGCGGAGTACCTTTGAGGCACCGATACCAGATCTAGAATTGGTAAGGTGATCAACACAAAGGATCCTCTCAGTAGTTGTTGCTCACCTTTCCAGGATCGCAGGCGATCCAAAAGCACCGGCTGAAATGACGATTTGGCGGGAAGCATAAGCAACCAGTGAAGGCCGTGGAGCATCCGCATGTTTCTCCTCGTCATTGACATATTCAACCCCGACCGCACGTTTCCCCCTGATGAAGATTCAGCATACGTAGGCAAATGAGGATAAGATATATACTCGAAGATAACACGGACAACGCGCTTCCGAGGCAACAGAATTAGGTTCTTGTTCGTTTCGAGTAAGGGATAAAGATAAGTGGAGGCCGTATCGGATCGTCTTCCCGTCTTCCCATCGATAAATCTGTGATGCAAATATGAAAACGAGCAAAACAGAAAATACCAAAACCATCTTTCCTTGCCCAGCGCTAGGTTCAATTTGGGATCAGCAATCTCCGATTCTTCTCATGTGTGGAAATTACTCACTCCATAGCCATTGCATGCGTAGAGTCCGTTGAGATCATCGATAGGCCCTCGCTCCGAGTCGTATGCCGCCGCGACAGCGAGGAATTCTTCGGCGACATTGCACCCTGACTTTGCAAAAGAGACTTTGAGAGGTCCAGACTTTCCATGGGTATCGTTCGATGAGACGGCTTGGTAGGTCTCAGCCTGCCGATAATCAAATCAAGTCGCGCATCACAAGACCTAGTACTCGTACCTTACGTATCAAAGGCATCAGGCTTTTCGCATCCCATCCTTTGTTACCATACACGTTTGCCCAGTCATCAAAATCAGAAGCGGAAGTACGGGAGTATACCATAACTAGAACACCTTGGTAAAACTCGGGGAATTTGATGGAACATCACCTGCACATACAATTGACAGCAGAACCACCCCCAACACATCGACCAGCGACAGTAGCGCAGGAACGGCCCAATACTTTATCACTTGGCTTTGGAGCGTGGACAGCATAGGCTTCACCGCCTTTGGCCAACGCTGGAAAGTACCGCGCAGGCTGGATACGCTCCAGATCGTCTTTGGTGTGAGGCCCCGTTTCAAGTACCTAAACAATTATTGACGGTTTTTCAAAGTGAACATCGGTATTCACCAGAATTTTGAGAGTCGGATCGGCCTGGGCAAGCCGACCGGCAATGATGCAAGCAGCCGCTCCTCCTATAAATTATGAGGAAAGGCACCTTGAGGCTAGAAAAAAGAGAATTACCTCCAGCAAAAATAATATCGTAGGTGAGTTCAGTGGTATCAGTCATGGTGTGAGTTATCAACAAGTATCTCTCCTTCCACTCACTCTTAAGCAAAAGACGACTGTCGGAAGTTCACACGACTCGCCAAGCGATCGGATCTGTTACTAAGGTCTCTCAATCACGCTTTCCGAACACATGTCCTCCGCTTCATAGTAAAGCCAGCTGTTTCCCATCCCTATCAGTCACCTATCAAGAACTGGATCATCTCAACAAGAGTGTCAGGTCGTGACCCACACTATCTCGACAGATTCTCCTGTCAGAAAAAATACACGAGCACCTGATTCTGATTCTTCAAAAAAGTCTGTACCAAGATGCTAGAATTTTCAGCATGGTATTCTCTCCTTCCCGGATGGATCAAGGCTACATATACCACATATCCCAATCGTACCCACTACAAAAATCGGAGTGGATTCAGGTTTGAGATTCACCGTTGTTCAGAATTTTTTCCTCTGTAACGTGCTACCAGTTATCAGAGGTGGACTCAGTCTTTGCTCAGTCTTTACTTCATTCACATAAGCTTGCTACGCACTGAGACAGCACTGAAACATCGAAGATTTACTATATATGAGATACGCGGTGCCATGTTTGGAATTCTAACATTAGCCAATGTCAACAACCACTAATCATCTGTCCTGCCTTGCCAACCTTGACGGTAATTTTGACATATCTCAGGAGAGGCTCGGCTGAGCTTCCTCTTCGATCAAACCGAGAAATTCCAACAACTAAACAACGCAGCAAAAAATGCCGCGTCATGATCGATCTCAAGGGACTACAAAGCTACAACTCACAGCTTCATGACGCCTTTCACCCAAAGACTTCCCTGGCACTGTTTTCAGACGAGAGTAAATGTGCACGAGTTTGTCATGGAAATGTGAGATAGCCGTGTTTGAGAAAGCGGTGTCATCAGTTGGTGTGTGCAGCGGTCTACGAAGTGAATGATATCATTTTCAGTTGGCCAACGACTATTTTGTGATTGACTGATTTGTTGCATTGCACGTCCCGTATCCAATGATTGAAAATAGAATACCCACCGATTGGTAATGGCACTGTATGCCGCACAGCGCATGATCCCTGGAGAAATGAGACCGGTTAGTGACACTGTGCCTTCTAGTTTGAGAGAACGGTAAGTTGAAGTCGTTCAAAAAATATCTTCCTATTCCCAGTGCGGAGCCGTCTAACGGCTTCCTCGTTCCATGCGCGCTTGTCCGGAGTTTTTAGAACTTAGTTGTCCAGCAGTAAAGCTAGAAGGCAACGTATCACCATAGCACCGAAGCTCGGACACGAGGCCCTATCACCCTCGATGGCAGGTTATACAAGAATGCAGCATAAAAGGGCATCAAGGCACTATGCAACGTATAGCCGCTCAGAGCAAATAAGCTTTATGAATTCAGGACACAGAGAATCTCAGGGAGATTAGGGGTAAAGACTAGAAATAGACGTACCGAAAGCACCAATGGCATCCAAACGGTCTGCATCTTGGACACAGTGGAGTTCCAGGCAGGACTCATGCCAGGAAGACCATAAACCTTGGTCGCGAATCTTTTTCTCTGTGGTCCATGAGACATTGTTAACAACATTAGATATGAGTTGAGCACGGCCAGAAGGTATCAAGTCGAGTCCTGGGTTAGCTGTGTCGATGGAATTGAAGAAGGGCGTGAAATAGGCGTAAGGATCAATCAATTCTTTTTCAGACACATACTTCTTGTCGAGAATGTCGTGGAGAAGCGCCGCTTCATAGTATGAATGAGAGGTGCAATGTTAGATCAGAACATGCTTTGAAACCCACCAAGTTCGACGACAAGAAGATCGGGGGTTATTGGAAGGGATCTGGCAATAACGAGAGCGGTCTTGCGAACACGCTCAACTGACTTTGTATATCAACATCTGCTTGGACCTTCCGCGTTGACTAACCGTGATATTTGTCATGCGAGGGGTCGTAACGCGCCATGGTTTGAATCATTAATCTTTCAGCAGCCGCTATAGCAGCTTTTTCTTGCAAATTCGGATATCCGGACATGAATTCGGTTATTGAACCACAGCCCTTGGAAATTGTTCCCACACTTTCACAGGACGCGCAGCGTAAAATTAGGATACATTCCCAAAGCCATGGCCGCTCATCTCTCTTTTTACTTGGTTTTACTTGTTCTTCTCGCTTGTTATAGCTCAAATGCTACTCACGTAGAGCCCTCAAATTCAACCGAATTCTTAAGTGTTCTCGTGAGTTACTGGGAGAGTGCGATGAACTTCAAGTGCTAAAAGTTTGGGTAGGACCATGAATTACAGAATTGTTCTGTTATACAGGAACTTAGTGCCCTCAAAATCCATATTGAGGAAGAGGAATCCCCTATCATGCGACAGATATTCGCGTGGCTCTTCCCATTTGGTCCTGCTGCCAATTCTATCCTTGGGACTTTCTACATAAGCTCGTATGTTGCCACGTACAACTATCTGTCTTGTAGCCAATTTATATGTCTTCTAGGATACCCAACTTTATACTTGCTTTTATACCAGCTGAGATTAAAGGCGACACCCTGAACACAATGACTGCATTTGCTGTGAGTAGTACTATCCTGCATTCCTTCCCTCCATTCTTTTCGGCTTTGTGGCCTGCATCATGATCCTGATCTTCCGCTTTCCGCCACAGACAAGTGGCTTACTTTCTGATGTTTTTCTACACCTCGTCCCTCATTCGTTCATGGGTGAACATCAACATCTCGGCGCTCATTTTGTGATGGTAGAAGAGAAGCGGAATATCCTAATAGGGTGCGTTCTATAGCCCTGTTTCAAGTGCAAATTACGATCTCTTATCTTTACGCCCATATCCAATAGACTCGGGATGTTCATTGGGTTTGCTACGTTTTTCTTTATGGAAAAGACACTCCGAGTCTTGGGTGGAGACGACGAAGATTCCGGGCATTCGCACACACATGCTCATCAAACAGATCACAATGCCATCGAAGCTGAAACGACAGCACTCGAAACTTCAACGTCAGGGAACGGACTACGGCTGAGAAGAGACGATCCGAGTATCAAAGAAGAAGTACAAGTCCCTCCCGAAACAATTTCGAAATCCTCTGGGCCATCAAAACTCTCAGCGTATCTCAATCTCTTTGGTGATTTCGTGCACAATATGTAAGTTCTTGCGTAAAGCAAGGTTCAAACACCACTTTTACCGTAAACACATGTCTGATACGTGTGGGGAACACCCCCCTTCGGCAGTACGGACGGACTTGCGTACGTCATATTTCCTTAAGCAAAGTGCCGATCTCCGACTGATCTTCGGTGCTTGACCATCGTTTGACTTGAATCCTATTGGTCGTATGCGTGCGTGTTATGTGTGGTGGCGGCGCTTTCATTGCAGCATGGCAGCGTCATTCTATGCCTCTCCTCTGATTGGCGCTACCACAACTTTGGCGTGCTTTGCCCACGAAATCCCTCATGAGATTGCCGATTATTCAATCCTAATTCGAAGTGGATTTACGAAGAGGCAGGCTATGCAGTCACAATTCTTAACCGCTACCGGTGCTTTTGTGAGTTGATTTTCCCCATTATCCATTAAATACTCATGGACATCTCTTCTCCTCATGCACTTTTCTATGATACATGTCCTAGGTTGGGTAAGGACTTGCTGTTTCTGAAAGCTTTGTTCTTGAACTTACACTACATCTGTATCGGACTCCTTCCCTGCTCTACCCTCGGTGTTGTTCGGACTCTCGGCATGTTGTAGCACGTTCATCGGAATAGCGGTCCATAACATAACAAAGACTAATAGCGGCAGCTCATCATCCATTGACCTCGCTGCTGGTATACGACAAGATGCATCCGGCTTACTTGGTACTACAGCTCTACTGTCTGATCTGGTATGTCTACCTTTTGTGAAGTCATATTGCTGCTTTTGCCCGTTGCCGATTGTGTAATCGGATTCGTAGGGGCATAGTTGGGACCGATGGTCCTGATATATTATCGATCAAGCGTTGATCTCGGCCTCAGAAGCCGTATGTCAAGAAAGAGCGTATACTAACATAATTGTCTGCTGAAGGTTATCCCATTCGTGGCCGGAGGTTTCCTTTATATAGGCGCCGTGGCTGTCCTACCGACGTACGTGTTGTGTCCTCTTCTGACAGATAACATCTTGGTTTCTATTGGGCAAATTGCACCCTGCCTCTGCTCAGATCAGAGGTACTGGTCAATGCAACTAGCTGCCTCCATTCCCGGTCTTAAAATAACCCTATCATCTACCCGAGTCTGCTTATTGACTTGACTTGCCTTTAACCCGCTTTAGGCTGCTTGAGGAAAGCAAAGACGGAAAACAGGCCATACGTGAAGTGAGTCAAGACCAAAATGGCTGTGTTTGCTTCTGATATTGTTTGACAGTTCACTGCAATGGCATTCGGTGTTGCATGCATGTTTTTGGTTGCGTGAGTGGCTTGACAGACGATTTGTTCTTTGGCTGATATCGACACCAGGTGGAACGAGTAATGGCTCTAGAGTAAATTATTATTTTGCATAGAACATGTACTGTGTAGATTGATCCGGGAGGGGGTGATGGCCGGAGTGGCCGAAGAACGTGCGTGGGCACAGATGGAGAATTTTTTTTTTGAAATCAAAAGTTATGGAAAAGCCACGACGTAATTTTGCTGGACGTGGCGTCTGTCCACACCTTGGTCATCTTTCCTTCCAACCACGATCTCCCTGTTGTAGGTCTCCCCTATCCTGCTCCCTTAGCTACAATTATTCCGTGGAAACGCCCACTGGGATATCAGATCGCGGTCTCACTCTGCCTCCATGACTTCTGGTTCGACAACGAGTGCCGCAATTCACGAACATATATTGAACCATCCCTCAACAAACGCCTCGTTTATACCCAAGTTACTTTATCCAACATCGTACAACGCTATGGGAACAAAAGGAAGGTCGACTCCCCGCGTTGTCTGCTGTGCAATCCCAATCTCAAGGACAACCGGGAAAGTGCTGGTCGTCCAGAGCAGGAAGAGAAAAGACCGCTGGGTTTGTAAGGCAATCTCTATTATTGTTACAGGGACTGCGCTGACGTTTTCTCTCATTCTTGCACACCTTGCAGTGCCAAAAGGTGGTTGGGAGCCGTCGGATGTGCAGCTTGAGGCTGCAGCCTCTCGCGAGGCCTTTGAAGAAGGTCCTCCCCGTTTTCCTTTACTCCGTCGCGCAAACTCCTGATTGTATTTCGTCTCTGCCTTCCTTTGCCTCTTGTGTCCTATGCGCAAATCTTTCAATGCTGCTCCATATCAACTTGAACAGCCGGCGTACGTGGAACTATCAGTCGTTATTTGGTCACGATACCGACACCATCGTCCACGTATCACTTTTACGAGATGGACATCATTGGACTCGAGCAGGATTGGCCTGAAAGGAAGGAACGGAGTCGTGAAATGGTAGATTATGCCGAAGCCATTCAACGTCTTGAGTGGAAAAGCGAGCTCGCACAGGCCTTAAAACTTTCCTCTATAGCTCCCCGTCGTTGAAAAGTTTCTACTTAAGCTATGACAGCCCGTCTCAATGCACCACAAGGCACACGCATTCCGCATACAAGCATGTTGAAGACTGTCTAATCTGGTCGTGTTCCTCAACTTCAACTTAGCAGCTAATCTAATCTCTTGTTCTTGCTGTCATGCCTCCCTCTGGAAAGGTGTCTTAAATTCCACCGAAAAGTGTCGTTCCTCTCGACACGGACTTTCCTTTTTATTTTTCTAAAATTTTTGTCTTTTTTATATCACCCATCCATCATGTCCATCATCTTGCTACTCCCTGTAGACTGTTGGGTTTGTGCGCTATTGCAGTCCTCTTCTGAGTTTCAAGTATCTGCTGCAGTTCCATTTTGCACTCCCAACAAACAGTCTTTTTTTCCTTGTCGTATCGCCTTGTCCTCGCTTGATGGCTTTTTTTTTACTCCTCTCTGTCTACTGTCCGGCATAGATTCTCCTCCTTTCAAGAGCGCCTGCAAAGCACTGGCTTGATACCTTTACCCGGCTTTCTCAGACCGCCCTTCTACCTTTCAAGCACCACTTAATGTAGAACATTGTAATAATGCCTAGCCTACCCTATCGAGCATGCTATCCACTGCATGCTTCATCAGATACATATTTGATAGGATGCGTGCCTTTTACGTGCAATTATCGGACACATGTCCACATTTCTTTCATAATTCGTTGTCAATGGTAGCTTTTACCCGGTGTCGAGGTCCGATTATTTCCTTGGAAATACGCTGACTTGTTAGTTTGGAGCGGAGCCTCTTTTCTCCACAAATATCCGCTTGAGTTGCAGGGTCGGCCGATCAACCCACACCGAAATGAGTGCGTACTTGAGTGTATAGCAATGAGTGGATTATTTTCCGCTCGCTCCAAATGCGTATTTAACTTGCGTCGGATTCAAATTCCTCCACCTTGTTTGAACAGAATTATCGTCTTTGTTCGTCCATTTTCAACATCACGCTCACTCTTTACTCATTACATGTTTTTCACATGGGTAATCTGATTCTGTTTTTGGTCCTGTAATAATTGAAGGCTTTAGCATGCTCCTATTATGCTGGGCTTTTAGCAAAGTGAATTTCCCGCTCTTTGTCCTCTCAGGGTTTATATATTCCATTATTCTAGTGGATAGACAAAACTAAACTCCACTGACGTTTGAATTGCTAGGATGCCTGGAGGAGTCATTTAGTTTCAACGCACTATGTAAAGACGTGGATCGTTCCTGGGGGTCCCTGGCATACATGCACATACATACATACACACACGCATATAAACGTAAGCGACGGGCACTGTAACATGGTGGATGACGACATTATAAGACATGTGTACAGGATACTCTGCTGCGCGTTCGTGTTCGAGGAAACAGCCGTTTTCTTTCGTCACAAGTGAAACTTCCTATCATTGACACATGTATAAAAATTCGGTTCAGTCTGATGAAACTCTCCGCCAGGCCAAACTTCTGAAGTCATTGCCTCCGTTTTGTCTCAGGTATCATACAGGACGGATTCTGTTCAAACCTAGCCATACTTGTCGCCTGGTCTGGCGGTGTAACTTTTAGGAGGAGGCGGCTGGTTCTGCGTTGTTCTTTGTCGAGTTGGGGCGAATCTAACTCTTGAACTGGCCTCTAAATCCTTAGATGACGTGATTGCCACAGAAGAAAAGCATATTTGCGCTCCGCAGACTTCTTTTTGTGGGCCATGCTGTGTTATCAGTCCTGCTGTCCTATTGCCTCGATTCACCCAAAAGAGACGCGAAACCCCAAGTGTTTCATTCATTTTCTACTTTGGAATTTGACGACACCAAAAGTGACACAACGTATTTTTTTTAGTTTATTTTATCTTAATTTTAGACTCATTTCCGCTCTCACCTGCAATCGGTAAATTCATAAACCGGTAGGAAATTTTTGTACTGTGCTGTGTTTCCTGAAAGACGCGTGGGGGGTCCTGATGACAGACTGAATGGAAGCGAACCCTAGCCTTGCCATTTCTTGCGCCGAATCCTCACCCCACTGCCTGTGTTCTATTGCAAGTCAGGTGTCCATGGTCAGCTCTCTGATCAAGGATCTCTTCCGATGGAAAATTCGTTTGCGGCCTTAGTGAATCTGACTCCGACCATCGTGTTCGAATTCGAGATTTTTTTTTCTTTGTTTCTTTAAAAGAGGGATGCTGGCAGACTTAGTACTATTTTTGAAACTATGGGGGAGGGGGGAAAGATTTTTTTCAGTTACCTGGATGACGGCACAACCATATGAATCCATCCATGGGATGGAACCTGAATTTTAATTTGGGGGTTTACTAAACCATGATAGATGTCTTATTTTTCTGTGAACTGATCATGACTAGTTTTTCTTGGGAGCGGGAGAAGAAATTAGATTCATTCACCATGGTTCGACCGCAGCTTAATTTTATACCATTGTATGAAGTTTTTTGATCTGTTTTTTTCTCCTCGAATAGCCTGTAGATGTGTACATATGCGATTGGAGATCGTTACATCATTATGTATTGGTCCTTTAACTAATCGATCGGCGGTCCCGATGGGACATCTCCTCCGCGTTCTCGATTTAAAGTAAGCATCCTCATCGATGAGAGAGGCTAGAAAAATTATCGATATTTGTGATTGTCCATCATCCCGAGTCGTCCAACAAAGTTGTCAGAATGCCTGGCAAGGTGTGGCGCATCCCGTGCTCATTTATCTGGCGTGCCTTTACTTGATTCGGTATTTGTCGTGAGTGCACAATGGGTGGATTTGGTTACGAGATCCCGTCCATCGTGTGCAACTGGTATTAAGATTGATTGAATCTGGGTTGAGGCCACGGCGTGTTGGACAAGATCAATCGGGAATCTGGAGCATGGTCGGCTTCTGTCCGTCCCCAAACGGGTTTGCCGCGATCTCGATAGCACCGTCAGGAATCACAGTGGACTGCTTATTTTGGTTAGGCTGTCCCCGACTCTTCTGCTGATCAAGGAGGTCATGTTGAGGCGGTAGGTATATGAAAGCCTGCTCACAGACAGTCCTCTCATCCAATCCCCAGTATGTACTTCAGTTCCTTCCAGGTCCAGGGGAACTTCGAGGCCAGTGGCTCGACTGCAGACACCATCACCACCCAGACTTTGACGATCGATGACCTCTCTTCGACCTATACGCCCGAAGAGTCCCTAGCAGTGATCACCCAGCAAGATGCAACCGGCCGTCGATGCCACAAGACTCTCAAAGGCGGAGGCGAAGCGGTATGGCCCCCCAATCTGTATGTGCAGCCCGTGTTATAATTATAGCCCTTCGATAGCTGAGTATTACCTTGATCATTGTCGCAGGGAAGCAGCGCTCATTGAAGGTATGTCAAGTACCCCTACATACAAACTCGACCTCAAATTACACTAGGTTTGCGAGTCTACTCTGATCGTCATCGAATACACATGAGGCGTCGCGGTCGTTTTATCGGCCGCAATTTTTTCCTTTCCGCCTATGTCTTCTCCATAACCGGACGACGGCGGACCGCAAAACAGGTTGGAAGTCGCCTTCAGCAGCTCAAAGACACGTGCCGTGAGCCTACGAGTACGTAGGCTGTATTGATTTTGGATTATCCTCACAATGCGGTCTCATTAGTTTTATACTTGATAACTGGTAGTCGTTCACTATCTCCTCAACGTGACAACCGCTGCGGTAGAAAATCGTCATGGTCGAGATCATCTCTACCTACGTCAATCAGCATCTCTCCTGAGCTATCCGATGAGGCCACCCAAGAGATCCTAAACCCTGATGTAAGTCAATCTCATACTAGACACAAGACTCATTTTAAGTTGACATCCAGCAAGCGAGCTCCCCTCAACAACTTCCATTCGCAGAGACTTCCCAGCCAATGGCTTACTTCCCTGCACCTGTTTCCCCAGCTTCTTCCATATATCAGCCACAGACTCAG
>Ga0153950_1001064_pt1 | contig 12210 bp, 10 predicted proteins | sample TSNJ034MetaG_FD_104737 | JGI IMG/M metagenome (GOLD analysis project Ga0153950, IMG submission 104737) | Attine ant fungus gardens microbial communities from New Jersey, USA - TSNJ034 MetaG | ecosystem: Host-associated > Fungi > Mycelium > Unclassified | place: USA: New Jersey, Wharton State... | reverse complement strand
CTGCTCGCCTATAAAAAGCCCGCTGAGATTAAGTGGATTCTCTCTAAGCATGGGATGCCTCCAATGACGTCGCGCACCATCACCGACCGGGAGGCGCTGGAACGGGAGCTCATCAAAGTGCGGCGGCAGGGGTACGCAGTGGACGACAGGGAGATCATGGACAGCTTGCGTTGCGTAGCGGCACCGGTATATGACCGTGACGGACATGTGAAATACGCCATCAGTATTTCCGGACTTGCCAACAATCTGCAGGGGGAGCGCCTGGAAATGGTTCGTGATGAGCTGCTTCTCACAGCCCATAGCCTTTCCTATGCTATGGGATACCGCAAGCCTGAATAGACTAACCGCTGAGTGTCGTCACGAATGGATACAAATCCATAAACAAATGGAGATAGACAGAACTGTAAGAGAGGAGCAATCTATCATGAGTGAAAAAAGGCCGGAAATCGCGAACAGCGTGCAAACAGGAACATATACGACCAATTACCATGATGTGGGTGAGGGATATCCCGTAGTTTTACTGCACGGCTCGGGACCCGGAGTCACGGCCTGGGCGAACTGGAACAAGCTGTTCCCGCTGCTAAAGGGGGATTTCCGCCTCCTGGCACCTGATCTGGCGGGATTCGGCTTTACGGAGCGCACAGAAGATCCCGTCTATAGCATGAACAACTGGGTACAGCAAGTCATTGACTTTTTCGATGCCCTGAACATTGAAAAGGCTAATCTGGTCGGCAATTCCTTCGGCGGCGCGCTGGCGATGAGCTTGGCGATCAAATACCCCGAGCGCGTGAACAAGTTGGTGCTGATGGGTAGCATGGGTGTCAGCTTCCCGATCACTTACGGTTTAGATAGGGTGTGGGGCTATACGCCGTCCCTTGCCAATATGGAGGAGCTTCTGGAGATCTTCACATACGATCACTCCTTCGCTACCAAAGAGCTTATAAAAACCCGGTATGAATCCAGCATGCAGCCCGGCTTCCAGGAAAGCTTTTCATCTATGTTTCCAGCGCCGCGGCAGCAGGGTGTGGAGGGGATGGCGGGCAACCAACTCTATATTCGGGGCATCCCCCATGAGACCTTGATCGTACATGGGCGGGAGGACCGGGTAATTCCTTTGGAAAACTCACTGAGACTGCTGCAGATGATCGACAACGCGCAGCTGCATGTCTTCGGGAAATGCGGACACTGGACACAGATCGAACACACTGGAGAATTTGCCGACCTGCTTCGCAATTTCTTCAACAGGTGACAGGAGGGAGCGTTGATGGATAATCAAAATATTCAGAAGTACGCCGATCTGCTCTACGAGGCTGAACGGGACAGGCGCCCTATGCAGCCGCTCACCGAACTGGATGACGCTTTGACGGTAGACGACGCCTACGCGATCCAGATGGAAAACGTCAGCCGTGTGACGGCGATGGGCCATGTGGTTTCCGGCAAAAAAATCGGCCTCACTTCCCCTGGCATCCAACAGCAGCTTGGTGTGAACGAACCGGATTATGGACATCTATTCGCCGCGATGAACTGTACGGATTGTACAGTAAACACCGACCAATTGATTCTTCCAAAGATTGAGGCGGAGCTTGCCTTTGTACTTGCCTCCGACCTGACCGGCGGCAATGTAACAGCCCAGGATGTCATAAGCGCCACGGAGTATGTGGTGGGGGCCTTTGAAATTGTCGACAGCCGCGTGGCGGATTGGAGAATCAAACTGGCGGATACTGTAGCCGACAACGCTTCCTCAGGGCGGTATATCCTGGGAGAAAAGCGATTCAGGCCTGACAAGATCAATTTACCCGCAGTGACTATGCGCCTTTACAAAAACGACGGACTGGTTGGAGAGGGAACCGGCGCAGCAGTGCTGGGTGATCCCTGTGCTGCGGTGGCGTGGCTCGCAAACCGCCTTTGGGATTATGGAGTCCGCCTGAACAAGGGAGAGGTAATATTGTCGGGTGCGTTTTCATCGGCTCCCGCCGCGCAAAAGGGAGATGTGTTTCGGGTGGAGTTCTCCTCCTTTGGCGTTGTTGAGGCAGAATTCATATAAGATCGTTTTTCTTTCACAGGTTTAGAACCATTTCGCGCCTCGCAATATCAAAAATGCGGTTTAAGGCGGCGCGGGTGTGTTTGCTGTACAATTTTTATTCTGGTAACGCCGGCACTTTACGACTAAAGAGGTGATGAAAACTGGAAAAGATCAAAGTGGCTGTGATTGGGCCCGGTAACATCGGCAGCGATTTAATGTATAAGATCTTCCGCAGCAAGTATCTGGAAATGGGTATGATGGCAGGTATTGTGGAGTCCGAGGGGATTAAGCGGGCAGCTTCTCACGGGGTAGCGGTTTCCACCGAAGGCGTCAAGGCCGTAGCTGTGAGAAAGGATATTAAAATCGCGTTTGACGCCACCAGCGCTTCAGCACATTTACGTTTTAACGGTCCCGCTCTAAAGGAGGCAGGCATCGTGTCGGTGGATCTCACTCCGGCTGCCGTCGGGCCTTATTGTGTGCCCAGTGTCAATCTCGACCAGCTGCGCGATGAACCCGATATCAATATGGTGACCTGCGGAGGGCAGGCGACGATCCCCATCGTCCATGCGGTCGCACGTGTGGCTGGGGCGGCATATGCCGAGATTGTGGCCTGTATTTCCTCAAAGAGCGCGGGCCCCGGAACCAGGGCCAATATGGACGAATTCACCGAAACTACCTCTAAGGCGCTGGAGGTAGTGGGCGGCGCAGACAAGGGCAAGGCGATCATCGTGCTCAATCCCGCAGAGCCTCCGCTGATGATGACCAACACCATTCTGGTACGTGTCAAGGACCCCTCGGCCGGAATTGATAGAATAACGTCTTCCATCAATGAAATCGTGGACGAACTCAAAGCGTATGTCCCGGGATATCGTCTCCGGGTACCGCCAATTCTGGAGGGAGACAAGGTAACTACCATTGTTCAGGTGGAGGGACAGGGGGATTTCCTGCCCGCTTATTCGGGTAACCTAGACATCATCAACGCCGCTGCGGTGGCCGCCGCCGAAAAAATAGCGCAGCGTATGTTGGCGGAAGGGAGAGGGGCATGATGGCAGATCAAAAAATTAGGCTTGTAGATACCACTCTGCGGGACGGCAGCCACGCGGTTAAACACAGCTTCACGCGGGAACAGGCGGCCGCCATTGCCGGCGGCCTGGACAAATGCGGCGTGCCCATGATTGAGCTCTCCCACGGAGACGGACTAGGCGGGTCCAGCTACACCTACGGCTTTTCGGGAACCAGTGAATTCGAGCTCCTGAAAGCGGCCGCCGAACAAATCAAAAGGGCCAGGCTCACCGTTCTGTTGCTTCCCGGCATTGGCACCATTGAGGATCTAAAGCGGGCGTACGAATGCGGCGCGCGGGCGGTACGAGTGGCCACCCATGTCACTGAGGGCGACGTCAGTGCGCAGCACATCGCGGCGGCAAAGGACATGGGCATGATGGCGGTGGGGTTCCTGATGATGGTACATATGGCGACGCCGGAGCGGATCGCTGAAGAAGCGCGCAAGATGGAGAGCTACGGAGCGGACTACATCAATTTGGCGGATTCTGCCGGTTACTTGTTGCCGGAAGGCGTGTGCGAGCGGATTGAAGCGGTGCGCGGTGCTGTCGGTATCCCGGTGGGCTTCCACGCCCACAACAACCTGGGGCTGGCGGCGGCCAACTCCCTGGCGGCGGTAAAATCCGGCGCGTCTTACATCGACGGCACGCTGCGGGGGCTCGGCGCAGGCGCCGGGAATACCCAGATGGAGGTGATTGCCGGGGTATTGCAGCGGTGCGGCTATGAAACAGGCGTGGATTTCTACGGACTGCAGGATCACGCGCAAAGCGCGGTGGACCCGCTGATGCTCCGTCCACAGGTCATCGACAACGGATCGCTTATGCTGGGGTATGCCGGTGTTTATTCCTCCTTCCTGCTGCATGTATACGACGCAGCCAAAAGGTATGGCGTAGAAGCGCGGGATATTCTGGTGGAGTTGGGGCGCAGGAAAATGGTGGGCGGACAGGAGGATATGATCATCGACGTCGCCTATGGGCTTAAGCAGAAGGGGTGATGCTGCGGATATGGGGCAAAAAACGTATCAGATTATGGTCCGGGATACAAATAAGCAATTTGTCTGCGGGGAGGATGAGTTTGTCCTTGAAGCTATGAAGCGGTCCGGTTGCGGACCAGTACATTACGGTTGCTTTGGGGGCGGCTGCGGTGTCTGCAAGATGAGGGTGGTCTTGGGCAAATACAGGATAGAGAAAAAGATGAGCCGGAGACATGTCAGCGAAAAGGAAGAAAGGGACAGGATTGTACTGACTTGCTGTATCAAGCCCCGCGATGATCTTATTATTGCGCGGGTATGAAACATAATGAATAAACACAATGAAATGAAAGGATGGTATCAATGGGTTTTAAAGGAACACTTCGGCCAGGTTTGGTGCAGCTTCGGGTATTGGATTTTGACGAAACACTGAATTTCTACAAAAACATCCTGGGGCTGGACGAGGTCTGCCGCACTGGCGATGGCCGAATTTGTCTCAAAGGCTATGATGAATTCGACCACCATTCCCTCACCCTGCGCCTCGCCGATGAGGCCGGGCTCGATTTCGTGGCCTTTAAGGTTGGATGCCCCGACGAGTTGGAAAAGATGAAGCGCGACGTGGAAGCTTTCGGATATCCTGTCGACACGGTTGAAGCGGAATCTGACCAGCCTGGCTTCGGCAAACGCTACGGCTTCACCATCAGCACTGGACACCGGTTTGAGATCTATAGCGAGGTAAAGTTGGCGGAAAAAGGTCCGATGGTCAAAAACCCGGATATCTGGACCGAGCCGCCCAGGGGAATGCGCGCCCAACGGATGGACCATTTCCTTCTGTATGGCCCAAACATTGCCGAGGCTGAGCGGTTCTGCAAAGAAGTGCTTGGAATGTTTGTTCCCGAGGTTTGCAACACCCCCGATGGCAACCGTTTGGCGGCATGGATTACCAGCTCCAACAAGCCGCATGACCTTGCCTTTGTCGAATATCCCCAGCCGGGCAAGATTCACCATCTCGGCTTCTATCTGCAGGACTGGTGCGATGTCGGCAACGCGGCCGACTGGATCGCCCTCAACCACCTGAAGCTGGACATCGGTCCCACCCGCCATGCGATCACGAGAGGATTATCGATCTACTTCTGGGAGCCCTCAGGCAACCGCATTGAGGTTTATGCGGGCGGTTATACGGCCTATCCCGATAATCCGCAGCGCGTATGGGACAGTGATCAGCTCGGGCGCGGTCTCTTCTACTATTCGGGAGAAGTTGTCCCCAGCTTCCTGGAAATCGTGACTTAGGAGACGCAAACATTACTCTATTTAAAGATGAAGCACTGGCATTCCCCCCTGTAGGCGGGGAATGCCAGTGCTTTTGCAGTTGCTTAATCATCAGCTTTTAGGTCAAAAGTCTGGACCAACCTATTACATGATTCGTAATTATGAAATACCGCTCACTCAGCGGGGGATTTTTATTAGTCAGCGTATTTGTCCGCTACCAATAATGAGATATTTATAGGTTGTCAGATGCTCCAACCCCATGGGTCCCCGGACGTGCAGCTTTTGTGTGGAGATGCCTACCTCCGCGCCAAATCCAAATTCGCCCCCATCGGTAAAGCGGGTTGAGGCGTTGACATAGACAGCGGCGCTGTCCACCTCCCGGGTAAATTTCCGGGAAAAATCCAAACTTTTTGTAACAATGCAGTCTGAATGTCGTGTGGAATATTGATTGATGTGGCTTATAGCGTCATCGATGCCGTCCACTATCTTAACAGCCAGGATATAGTCATTGTACTCAGTTTCATAATCCTTCTGGGAAGCGGGCAATACACCGTCGCCCAATATGGCTTGGGTTTTGTCACAGCCCCGCCACTCCACTTGATGGGCATCCAACGCTTTCTTTGCTTTGGGTAAAAATGCTTCGGCAATTTCCCAGTCCACTAATAGCGTCTCCAATGCATTGCAGACACTGGGGCGGGAGCATTTGCCGTTTTCCAGGATATTGACCGCCATCTCCAAATCGGCGGTTTTCTCCACATAGAGGTGGCAGTTGCCTGAGCCGGTTTCTATGACCGGGACAGTGGCATTTTCCACCACACTGGCGATAAGTCCCGCGCCGCCCCTGGGGATTAGTAGGTCCACATACCCGTTAAGCCGCATCAATTGGCGGGACACCTCCCGGGAGGTGTCCTCCACAAAGAGGATCATATCAGGATTAAAGCCGCTTTGTTCCAAAGCCTCCCGCATACAAGTGACCAAGGCAAGGTTGGAGTGATAGGCCTCCTTGCCGCCCCGCAGAATAACGGCGTTGCCACTTTTGAGGCAGAGAGCCGCGGTATCTACGGTCACGTTGGGCCGGGATTCATAGATAACCCCAATGACCCCGAAAGGGACCCTCTTTTGGACAATTTCCAGTCCGTTGGGCCGGGTAAATCCCCGGTCAACCTTGCCCACTGGATCATCCAGTTGGATAATTTCTTCCACAGCGAGGGCGATGTCCTCAATCCTTTGGGCTGTCAGGCGAAGCCGGTCCTGCATAGCTTTGGAAATGCCGTTTTCATCAGCATGGGCCAGGTCTATCTGGTTGGCGGTGAGGATGGATTGTACATTTGCCCTCAGCCCGTCCGCAATGGCAGTGAGGGCTTTGTTTTTTTCCACTGTGGACAGGGTAGCTAACTTTTTTGCACTGGACTGGCCCCGGCGGGCCAATGCGGTTAAATCAAACATATTATCCCTCCTGTATGGATTGGGCCTTAAAAAGGGTGCCGATTAACTCTCCATCAAAGATGCCGTATAGGTTCTCCGGACGTTCCCCACAGAGAATGTGCATGTCGATACCTGCATCGGTGGCTGTTTTGGCTGCTTGAATTTTGGAAATCATTCCGCCGGTGCCCCGGCTGCTCCCGATGCCTCCCGCCAAGCTGACGATGGATTCGTCGATGACATCCACCCGGCTGATAAGGCGGGCTTGGGGGTCCTTGCGCGGGTCTGCGGTGTAAAGCCCCTCAATGTCGCTTAGCATAATCAAGGAGTCTGCGTGGATCAACGTAGCCACAATGGCGGCAAGGTTGTCGTTGTCGCTAAAATCCATTTCATCTACGGCTACGGTGTCATTTTCATTAACGATAGGAATGGTGTGCATCTGAAGAAGGCGGCAAAAGGTGTTGTAGACATTCTCTTTCCGCTCGGCGTGCTCCATCACGTCCCGGGTGAGGAGCACCTGCGCCACTGTGTGATTGTAGGCGGAGAACAAGGTGTCGTAGATGTGCATCAGCTCACATTGTCCCACCGCGGCGGCAGCCTGTTTCGTGGGCATATCCGCCGGCCGCTCTCCAAGCCGCAGCTTGCCCACGCCGATAGCTACAGCGCCGGAGGAGACCAGCACCACCTCGTGGCCCGCGTTAATAATATCCGCCAGCACCTTCACCAATGTTTCCATCCTGCGCAGATTGATTAAGCCGGTGTCATGGGTCAAGGTAGAGGAACCCACCTTAATAACAATTCTTTTTTTGCGCTTCATATTAAGCACTCCTTGTTTAGGAGATTTGTCTGGAGCTGATTTCCTGCTGAAGTTGGATCAAAAAGCTGTCTAAATCACCGGAAACAGTGTCGCGGGAGTTGCGTTGCCGGACTGATATTGTTTCGCTTTCCTGCTCCTTTTCACCCACAACCACAAAATAAGGAACCTTATGCATCTGGGCTTCACGAATCTTATAACCGATTTTTTCATTTCGATAATCAATCTCTGCCCGAATGTGGTTATCCTTTAGCCTGTCACATAACTGTTTGGCGTAATCCGCAAATTTTTCCGAGATGGGAAGGATGCGGACTTGTTCAGGGGCCAGCCACAGGGGGAAGGCTCCGGCATAGTGTTCGGTGAGGATACCGATGAACCTCTCTATGCTGCCCAGGATAGCCCGGTGGATCATAATGGGGCGGTGCTTTTCTCCATCGGCTCCAATATAGGTACAGTCAAACCGCTGTGGGAGTTGGAAATCCAGTTGGATAGTGCCGCATTGCCAACTGCGGCCCAAGCTGTCGGTCAGGTGGTAGTCGATCTTTGGACCATAAAACGCGCCGTCCCCCTCATTGATGACATAGGGTTTGCCGATAACATCCAAGGATGCCTTAAGGGCATCGGTGGCCAACTCCCATTCCTCATCGGTGCCCATACTGTTTTCAGGGCGGGTGGACAATTCCATTTTATATTCGAAGCCAAACGTGGTGTATATTTTATCAATGAGTGTTGCGACGCCTACTACTTCATCTCTAATTTGTTCCGGAAGGGTATAGATGTGGGCATCGTCCTGGGTAAAGCTGCGCACACGCATTAAGCCATGAAGGGTTCCGGATGCTTCTTGGCGGTGAACCAGCCCCAATTCAGCCATGCGGATAGGCAAGTCCCGGTAGGAGTGGATTTTATCATTATAAACCAATAGGGAACCGGGACAGTTCATGGGCTTTAATGCGAATTCCGTCTCCTCCACAGAAGTGGTGTACATATTGTCCCGGAAATGGAACCAATGGCCGGATGTTTCCCATAAATGCTGATTGAGTATAATGGGGGTGCTGATAAAATCATATCCAGATTTGCGGTGAATCTCCGTATAAAAGCTCAACAAATTATCCCGCAAAATCATACCCTTTGGCAAAAAGAAAGGTAGCCCTGGACCGGCATCCATAAAAGTAAATAACTCCAACTCACGGCCTAAGCGGCGGTGGTCACGCTGTTTTGCCTCCTCCAGCATTGCCAGATATTCATCCACCATGCTCTGCTTTGGAAACGCGATGCCATAGACCCGGCAAAGCATAGTGTTACTGGCGTCGCCGCGCCAATAGGCCCCTGTGGCCTGCGTTAACTTAACGGCCTTGAGGTTGCCTGTACTCATCAAATGTGGACCGGCGCATAAATCTGTAAATTCTCCCTGACAGTAGAAGCTAATGGCTTCACCCTTATCACCGTGCTCCTTAATCAGCTCCATTTTATAGGATTCTCCCTGTTTTTCCATCAGGGCATAGGCTTCATTTGCCGGAAGCTCAAATCGTTCAATGGGAAGGCCTTCCTTGATGATCTTGCGCATTTCCGTCTCAATGTTTTCTAAATCTTGGGGGTCAAACGGCTTTTCCACGTCAATATCGTAATAAAAGCCATTATCTATGGCTGGGCCAATGGCCAGTTTAGCGGCGGGGTAGAGGCGTTTGACAGCCTGGGCCAAAACATGAGCGGCGGTATGGCGGTAGGCGTGACGGCCTTCCTCATCCTCAAAGGTGAGGATTTCCAGAGAGCAGTCCTGCGTGAGAGGCGTGCGCAGGTCGCAAACCTCACCATTGATGCGAACCGCACAGGCGTTGCGGAACAGCCCCATACTGATTTGCTTGGCGGCTTCGTAGGCAGGCTGGTTGCCATCAACCTGTAGCATATCTCCATTTTTAAGGGTAATATTGATCATTTAACCTCTCTCCTTTACAATAAAAACAACAAGCCCCACCCTAATTGATAGGGCGGGGCAATTATTACTCCACGATTCCACCTAACTTAAAACAGGGCATGCCTGTTTTATCTTTAAGCAGTGGAATAACGGCCACAAACCGTCGTTTTTCGCCTGGATTTCAGGCTTGGAACGCGCTCAGAGGTGGTGTTCACACCCTGCCGATGCAAACAGGCTTACAGCCGATGACCTGTTCTCTCTTGGCATAGATCGCAGAGGTTACTGTCCTCATCAACGCTTTTGCTGATGTGACCGCATTATAACACCAATACCCGGCTTTGTCAAGGAAGATTTTTTACCCGCTTATTACAGAAAATAAATCTTGCAATTTGCTATTGACCTTTACGTTACGTAAAGGTTTATAATAGTATTGTCCGGGAGGGATTCATGATGGAATATACAGTAAGGGGCCTCAGTAGACTGGCCCATGTCAGTGGAAGAACTCTGCGATACTATGATGAAATTGATTTACTGAAGCCTGCTAGAATCAATTCATCCGGGTACCGTATATATGGAAGGGCGCAGGTGGACCGTTTACAGGAAATTCTTTTTTACAAGCAGTTAGGGTTGGAGTTGGATGAGATAAAGAAAGTTATGGGCTCACCGGATTATAATGCGGATGAAGCCCTGCGGCTGCACTATGTGAAACTTCTGGATCAAAGAAATCGGCTGGAGGCGCTGATTCAAACAGTGGAAAAAACCATTGCTTCCAGGGAGGGGAGAGCGATCATGACTGATGCAGAAAAGTTTGAAGGCTTTAAACAACAGATGGTAAAAAATAATGAAGAGAAATTTGGAGCGGAAATTCAAAAAAAATATGGTGAAGAGGTCCTCCGCCGCTCCAACGAACAGGTGTTGAATATGACAAAGGAGCAGTATGAAGAGCTACAGAGGCTTGAGGAGGAGATGCTTGGGTACCTTGTCAAGGCTATGGAGGCAGGTGACCCGGCCTGTGAGGATGGATGGAAGGCCGCTGATCTTCATCGGCAATGGCTTAGCTTCTATTGGAACGGATATTCTGCGGAAAGGCATGCAGGACTTGCCAACACCTATGTAGACGATCCCAGATTTGCAGCATACTATGATGGGAAAAGGCCCGGCATGGCGAGGTTTTTGCGGGATGCCGTACTTCATTATATAGTGGAAGAGGAATAGGCTCATTTTATCTATTGACATGTTGACCGGCTTTGTTTTATAATAACTATTAATATAGTGAAATGCTGCGATGGAGAAGATAGGCGATTTTTCATGCGGAACAGAGAGCAAGCTGAACGGTGAAAAGCTTGTTACATGAAGCGTCTAGGCCGCTCCGGAGTACACTGCGATGAGCAGAGGCGTAAAGTCCGGCGTTAACGGATGCTTCAAAGTGGCCTGTTTATGATTCAGGCAATTTGGGTGGTACCACGGAGTGATAATTGACCTTCGTCCCATGATTGGGGCGAAGGTTTTTATATTTGTATTAAAAAATAAGATATATGAACATGAGGTGTGAAGAGATGAAAAGTCTTGGGCTGAATGAAATACGTGAAAGGTATCTTGAATTTTTTGAAAGTAAGGGGCATCTCCGGCTGGAAAGCTTTCCGCTGGTGCCGGTCAACGACAAAAGCCTGCTGCTGATTAATTCAGGCATGGCGCCCATGAAGAAGTATTTTCTCGGAGAAGCTTTGCCCCCCAGCAAGCGGGTGGTGAACTGCCAAAAATGTATCCGTACCCCGGATATTGAAAATGTAGGGAAAACCTCTCGCCACGGCACCTTTTTTGAGATGCTGGGTAACTTTTCCTTTGGGGATTATTTTAAAAAAGAGGCCATTCCATGGGCGTGGGAATTCTTCACCAAAGAGATGGAAATTCCTGAGGAAAAGCTTTATATATCGGTCTTTTTGGATGATGATGAAGCCTATGAAATCTGGACAAAGGAGATCGGTGTGCTGGAAAGCCACATGATCCGCTTGGGCAAAGAGGACAACTTCTGGGAGCATGGCTCAGGTCCATGCGGTCCATGTTCGGAGATTTATTTTGACCGGGGCGAAGAAAACGGATGCGGCAGCCCGGACTGCGCTCCCGGTTGTGACTGCGATCGGTTTGTGGAGATTTGGAATTTGGTATTCACCCAACTTGACAGCGATGGCAAGGGCAACTATACCCGGCTGGAAAAGCCCAACATTGATACCGGTATGGGGCTTGAGAGGCTTGCCTGTGTAATGCAGGGGGTGGGCAACCTCTTTGAGGTGGACACGATTCAGAACATTATGAGGCATATCAGCGCCATTGCCGGTGTGGAGTATGGAAAGGATGAAAGAACCGATATCTCCCTCCGGGTTATTACCGACCATGTGCGTAGCACTGTGTTTATGGTGGCCGATGGGATTCTGCCCTCCAATGAGGGCAGGGGATATGTACTCCGCCGTTTGTTGCGGCGCGCGGCGCGCCATGGACGGCTGTTAGGCGTCCACGAGGAATTTTTGTACAAAGTATGTGAGACGGTAGTGGGTGAGAACCTCACGGCCTATCCTGAATTAAAGGAGAATCAGGATTATATTGTCCGGATTGTTAAAGCTGAGGAGGCCCGTTTCAGCCGGACCATTGATCAGGGCATGGAGATGCTGAACCAGTTGATCGACCGCTTTGAGCGGCACCGGCAGGAAAAGGGGAGCAAAATCCTCAGTGGTGAAGCCGCTTTT
>Ga0153950_1001060_pt1 | contig 12254 bp, 13 predicted proteins | sample TSNJ034MetaG_FD_104737 | JGI IMG/M metagenome (GOLD analysis project Ga0153950, IMG submission 104737) | Attine ant fungus gardens microbial communities from New Jersey, USA - TSNJ034 MetaG | ecosystem: Host-associated > Fungi > Mycelium > Unclassified | place: USA: New Jersey, Wharton State... | reverse complement strand
TTCCCCCGGTCCACCGAGAGTCCATTCGACACCCGCCACCGCGTGATTGTCCTCGGCCAGGGTCACCGTGACATCAAAGGCCTCGGGGGCCTGACCGGAGAGGGCGCCGGCACCCCGCGCGAGGGCCTCCTCCAGCCAGTGCCCGGCATCGGGCCACATGCGCCGGAACGGCAGGCTGTCCAGGGCGTGCCATTCGGGCGCGATCTCCTCGCTCCCCGCTACCTCGCCCTCCCACCGGTCCGCCGCGTACACCACGGAATTCATGTTCCAACGGGGCTGTGCAGGGAAGACGAAGCGGACCGTGCCGAGCTTGAAAAGCGCCTCCTGCGGCACCACGACGTCCACTTCCTCCCAGACCTCCCGCTGCACGGCTTCCTCGGGGGTCTCCCCGGGCTCGACGTGGCCACCGACGCCCACCACCTTGCCCTGCCCGAAACCGCTCTTCTTGAGTCCGAGCAGCACCTCCCACAGGGCGGGGTCACCCTCCAGGCCGGACGCTCCGGAGGGGCGCAAGAGGAAGCACAGGACGACGGGAGCGGCACTCATAGGGCCATGCTATCCGGGCTCTCGGGGGACGGCTCCCAAGCCCTCTCTCCGGCGGAGCGCGACGAGGGACCGCGGGAGTCCCCCCCTCTTCTGGGAACCACTCGGGACAGGCCGATCCACATCTGTTGGACATTTGACACGACGGGAATGATACTGATTCCAGAACAAGTCAGGAGACCCGCGTCACACGCAGGCCTGCGCGTTCCGCTGAGCGAGAGCCACCGCTCAGCACCCGCGCGACCGACACTGCTCGCCGGAAGCGAGCCGCCACTCCCCGACCCCCTGGGGCCGAGTCGAAGAATGTCGCCATCCCGCCGGCGACACGAGTTCATTTTTTCGCGCCAATTTACCGGGAATGTCACCCTAAAGAATGTACTGAACGGCCGTCAAAAAAATATTTATATGCCCTTGACGTGCGGCGAAACCCGATCCTAGGCTCAATTCTGCACCTCATGAATATCAGGTGTTATTCAATCAATATTCGCTTCGTCCGAAGGAGAACAAGTGAGCATGTCACTGACGCTTGCACCCGTAGTTGAGACCGAACCTGGCCTCGTGATGCCCCTGGCGCTGAAGGAACTCGATTTCGAAGCAGGAGGGGCCCTGGTGACCCCGGCCACGATGAACGGCGACACCGTCACGCTGTCGTCGTCCTGCTCCTCTGCCCGGCCCACGTCGCCGAAGCAGCCGTAGGACCGGAGGCAGCATCACAGTGAGCACCACCTACGTCGTTGCCGAGGGCATCCGGCAAGCTGATTTCGAAGATTCCTTCGTTCTGGTCTGCGGAACCTCGATCGTCCGCTTCCGCGAGAATCAGGAGCTGGCACGGGAGCTGTTCCGGTTCCTCAGCACGCCACGCACTCTCGACGACGTGGCAGAAGGTGTTCCCGGCCTTGGCGGCCGGGAACGCCTTCTGGGCTCGCTGCGCTCGGCCGGAGTGGTGACGGCCCTCCGGGGCCCGCAAGACCGCTTGGCCTGACTGCCGGCCTTCGACCCCCGCACGGATCGTCCCCGTCTCGGACTCGACATCCCGGAGCGCTGGGAGGAGCAAGCCCGGCGAGTGCTGAGCACTTTCACCGCGATCGACATCGAGCATCGGCCGTCCGAGCGAGACGGGATCCCCGTCCTGATCGTCAGACCCTCGGTTCAGGAAGCGATAGACCTCAGCCGGGCAGCCTGGAGCAGGGGCGAATGTCACGTTCCAGTCGTCCCGTTCAACGGCGGAAAGCTGATCGTGGGTCCCGCCGTCCTGCCTGGCACGAGCGCGTGTTTCGAATGCCTGGTCATCCGGAGGGCGGCCACCACCGACTGGCCGGACGAGTACCTGAGATTCCACCAGAGCGTTCAGTCCGGAGAATTCGAAGCCCACGATCTCGCACTCGGTGTCCACCTCGCGGCGAGGCTCGCCATCGCCGCCTTCTACCGTGACGCCCACGATCTCATCGGTTCGTGCAGCGTCATCAACCCAGGATCCTTGACCAGCTACAACTCAAGAGTTTGGAGTGTGCCGCGGTGCCCCTCGTGTTCAAAGACCGGGAGATCATCAACCAGCTATCCCTGGCTCGGCCCAGCCCCCTCCGAGACGGACTGGTCGGTCCCGATGTCGGTCTGATCCCCAGCATCAAGACGCTGAGAGTGAGCCCGGGGAGCATCAGCCTTCCGGCGCTCATCGACCGTTCCCCCGCACTGCCCCGGCTCCTTGAGGCATGCCTGCCCGAGCAGGCCTCCTGTGGCTTCGGCATCGGGGCGGATCAGCTGTACGGCTCCGCCGGCGGTGAGTTCATCGAACGGTACTCCGCGGGCTATCTTCCGGACCACTTCGACGATCCCCGCGATGACCAGATCATTCCGGCCACCGAGTTCATGCCGTTCACGGATGAGCAATACGGCCAGCCCGGGTTCGCCTACACCCATCCGGGCGGTCTGGACGACCTCCCCTACATCACGGCGCATCGCGCGATTGACCATTCGGTCAAGGCCGTGCCTGCGGATCTGGTGTATCTGAATCCGGGAGACCGGACCAGATGGTGCTCGATCACCTCCAACGGCCTCGGAGCCGGGCGCAGCTTCGTCATGGCGGCCCGGGCGGCGGTGTTCGAGCTGATCGAACGGGACGGTTTCATGCGCTCCTGGTACGGCAAGGCCTCCGGGCTCACGCTCCGGATACCCGAGACGGTCCCACGGCACTTCTCGCCTGAGCTGCGAGGAGCCTGCCGTCAATTGGCACTTCACGGCGTGACCGTCACCCTGGTCAGGCTCCAGGGTCCTGGAGGGATCCCGGTCATCCTGTCCTGCGCCCGCTCGGACCGGGTCGGTCTCGCCGTAGGCTGCTCGGCGAAGGCGGACATCAGGGCCGCCATGACCGCGGCGTTCGTGGAGTCCCTGCACACCTACAACTGGGGGCTTGCCGAAGGCTCGACGGCACCGGTCGCCACCCACGTGGAGTCCTTGCAGGATCACATCGCTTTCCACGCGAGGCCGGAACACCGGAAGCTGAATCATTTCCTGGACTCCGGGCCGGAAGTGACGGAGCAGGAGTTCGTCCACGACGGGATCCATCCGTTGCCCAGCGCACTGCTCGCGCTGGAGGACGCCGGGTGGCAGGTGTACCTCAAGGACGTCCGCTCACCCGACGTCGCGTCTCAGGACTGGCACGTGATCCGCGCGCTGAGCCCGCAGGCCGCCACCCTCGACGTCGACGAACCGCACCTCCGGCAGCATCCCGGAGCGGTCCACATCACCCCACATCCGTTCCCCTGAACCCACCGGAAGAATCCTTCATGCACAAGCAATGGGCTTTCGCCACCCCGGCGTATGACGACCCTGCTGAGACATTCCACGTCGCCTCCAAGCTCAGCCTCTGGACGAGCGATTCCGCCACAGGAATGTATTCCCACGAGCTCGCAAACGATCCCGAAGCCCTGGAACAGCTGGGGCGTCCGCATCCGCTGTACCTGTCCTCCCAGCGTCTTGCACTCGACGCCGCCGGGCAGGCTTCTCCAGTGGCCGCGGCGCTCCGGGGCCGGCGGTCCGCGGCCCGGTTCGCTCCGGCCCCGGTGAGCTTCGCGGCTCTCAGCCAGGTCCTGCGGGAGTCGGCCTGCCTGACGGCGGAGTACGGGCGTGGAGCGCCGTCTGCCGGAGCACTGTACCCGATCGACGTCTACCTGGCAGTGACCGCGGTGGACGGCGTTCCGGCCGGGATCTACGCCCTGGATCCCCACGGCGCCATGCTCCACCGCCTTCCGGCTCCGGTGGATCCCCGCGAGTTCCTGCGGGACTGCCTGGTCTTCCAGAACCTCGCCGATGATTCGGCGTTCCACGTGTTCTTCGTGGGCAGCTTCATGCGCCAGAGGATCAAGTACGGGCAGCGCGCCTATCGGTTCGCGCTGATCGAAGCCGGCCACCTGGCGCAGGCCATGATGATGTGTGCTCAGGAGAACGGGATCGGTTCCTGCGCCGTCGGAGGGTTCCTCGACCAGGAAGTCGACGAACTGCTCTGCCTCGACGGGGTGGAGCAGTCGGTTGTCTACAGTGTTGCGTTCGGACATGTCGTTGAGGAATCGGGGGCTCTGTGATGACGGCGATCGTCTCCTGGGAGAACGTGTCCAAGGACTACCGGGGGAAATCCGCGCTCTCCGGTTTCTCCCTGGATCTGGGACCGGGCGTCCACTGCCTTCTGGGTCCCAACGGAGCCGGCAAGTCCACGGCGCTGAACATCTTGACCGGGATCCGGCAGCCGAGCTCCGGCATCGCCACGGTGCTCGGGCAGCAGGTCGTCCGCGGCGGGCCGCAGGCGAGAAACGTGAGCTGCGTGCCCCAGGCGGTGAATTTCCCACCCACGCTCAAGGTCCGTGAGGTGCTGAGGTTCATCTCCGTGCACTACCCGGACTCGCTGGATTTCGCGTCCGTGCAGGACGCGCTCTCGCTCCAGGGCATCCTGGACAAGCAGTGCGGCGGCCTGTCCGGCGGGCAGCTCAGGCGGCTCGGCATCGCCGGCGCCATCATCTGCAACGCCCCGGTGATCATCATGGACGAGCCCCTCGCGGGCCTGGACATCGAAGGCCGGGCACAGGTCCGCAACATCATCCTGGACCAGAAGAACCAGGGCCGCTGCATCATCATGGCCTCCCACGACTACGCCGAGATCGAAGCGACCGCCGACACCGTCACCCTGATCAAGGACGGCCGGAACATCCTGAGCGAAGACATCGAGTCCGTCCGGCAGAGGCTAGGGCTGTTCCAGCTCAGCTTCTCTGCCAATGCCCCGTTGCCGGAATCCGTCCACGCACTCGGCACCGTCCAGCCAGCCGGGCCCGGCAGATACCACCTGATCACCGATGACCCCGACCACGCCAGCAGACTCCTCCTGAATCTCCTGGAGGACCCCAAACTGAACGTCCTCCAGTCCTCCCTCGAAGACGCCGTCAGCGTGATCCTGAGCGAGGAGAAGGCATGAAGTTCACCGCCGAATACGTCCGCATCCAAATCCTGGAACTCTTGAGACTTCCTGCCTTCTTCCTTCCGCTCATCGCCCTGCCCGCCGCGTTCTACCTCATGATCGGGGTGCGAGCAGATCTCCCCGCGGCACAGATCCTGTTCAGCTATCTCGCGTTCGCGATGCTGGGAACGATGATGTTCCAGTTCGGTGTCGGCATCGCGGCCACACGGAACGATGCCTGGAACCTGTATCTCCTGAGCCTCCCGGTGCCATCGCGAGTCCGTGTGACCTCTCAGCTGATCGCCGGACTGTTCTTCTCCGCCCTCTTCTCCCTGCCACTCCTCCTCCTCGGTGTCATCAACGGCGCGGTCTTCACCGTGCCTCCCGAACGGTTCCTGCTCGGGATCGGCGCCCTGCTCATCGGAGGCCTGGTCCACGGCGCACTCGGACTCGCCCTGGGCTACTGGCTCCCCGCCCGCGGAGCCGTGCCCATCGCGAACCTGATCTACTTCCCCCTGGCCTTCATCGGCGGTCTCTTCGGCACCTGGGATCTTGGCGCCCTGCAACCCCTGCACACCTACAGCCCCACCGGCGCCTGGGCAGACCTCATCACCTCCGCCCTCCACGACGATTTCAATGGCCTGGCGCTGGCGATCCTTGGAGGTTACCTGCTGATCTGCGGGCTCGTGGCCATCTGGGGATACCGGCGGGTTGAACAGACGCAATACCGGTGAAGGGACAGACCAATACCGGCCGGCCGAGTGCCCTCTCGTTTAGCACGTCAAGGAATACCTCAACCACTATGAGTCCTTCGCCCAACATCAGGCCAAGATCGCCGAGAGCGAGCTTGCTACCGCCCGCATCAAGCGTCAGTTCATCAGCGGGAGAATCAAGCTGGCAATCGTGCTGCCGAGAGGAAAGCCCCCGACCCGGAGATGCCGGGCGAAGGCTTTCTGAGTCCGCGGTTCAAGCGTGGGCCTTCTCGTAGGCCTCTACGACGTCGGCGTGAATGCGACCGTCTCAGCCGCCTCACTCCCGTCGATATCGTCGGCCACCTGAATCTGTACACCCCGTGCCATAGGAATTCCTCGTTCCGGTTGACCGTCCACTCGCCTTGTTCCCCTCCATCAAATCATGAACCGTGCTGCCGGACTTGACCCAAAATCAGGTCTCGGGATGTCAGTGAGAGACAGCAAGAATAATGGGGATCCAAATGGCCATGTTCCTGCTCAAAGAGGAAAACGATAAGTCGAAAACCCTTGCGAACCCGGTCGACCACACCCAGCCAAGCCATGTGTCCGAGGTACCCCGGGGACCAGACAGGATCCACAGATTTGCGAGTCGAGACTCGTGGCCTAGGGAATGGCGGACGTCAAGAGTGACAAGAACGAAGAAACACATGCCTACCCTGTCGCATCCGTAGACGCCCGTGGCCTCGTGGGCGGCGAGATCTCCGCCAACGTCCTTCACCTGATCCTGGGCGCGGAAAGCAACCATGCTTACGAGTGTCCATCCCTTCAATCACGGTGTCCGTCTTCGTAGACCGTCACCACGCGGGCAGATTACCCGTCCAGGGTGTCCGGCAGGGAGACCAGCTCTCCGTTCCCCCAGCGCATAATCCCGAAACACGGCTGGCAACAGAACCGGCGCGTCCGGCTCGTCGATTTCCAGCAGGTCCCAACGGTTCTCGTACTGCTCGAAAACCCAAAGGTGGACTCGGGCTCGATCAAGGCCGGCATTTCGCTTCCCGGCCGGGATTTCTGGCTCATTGAGCCAACTCATATGGCTGATCCACGCAGCAGCCGCCACCTGGGAGCGAGGGACTACAAAATGCCGGAGATGCATGTTGGCATCGTGAGGAACTGCCACGAACACGAAGTATTCACGATCGTGCGCGCTGGTGGTCTGCGGTTTGAGCCCCAACGGCCAGTTGATCGAGTCTTCCCGTTCCCCTCGTGAAGTCTTGACCTGGATCTCGATCTGGCGGCGCCCTGGGTCCAAGGTGTTGACGGCCAAAATATCCGTCCGAGCAAGTCCATCTCTGGTGAGCGCCGACGCCCACCCTCGCCGGGCAAGTTCGGAGGCTACGTGGTGTTCACCGATCGTCTTGGTCTGTTTCGTATCCGCCATGCACCAAGGCTAGGTAATTGTCACCCATAGAGCATGGTTGATCCACTCTGCCTTCCAGACTCTCAGGCGACTTCTCAGGCGACGGCGCCGTGAAGCTGACCGTCAGGACCTTCGAGATACGCGAGACGTCGACACCCGTTCAATAGACATCGATAGGCCCACCACAGCTACGCGCCTGACCGGCGGTGGCGGATCGTTCTCCCCTAACAAGTAAACAAGCAAGTAAAAGAGAAATATGTCCATAGTTATACGAAATATTCTTTGAAAGTCTCGTTTCACGCATCGGCTTGTGTGAAAGTGATGCAAGGCGCTCGGTTTGCTTCCAAAAGGACCGGTTTCGTGCTTGCGGCTGGCAAAGTCAGACGCATAATTCGGCAGAATGTTTTGCCACTAATTGAAGGGATAGAAACGTATGTCTGTTCTCGAAATGGCGATGACCTCCGGTAATGACCAGCTGATCACGGCTTGGTCGTTCAGCACCGAAAAGCCGCCGATGGCCGACTAACCGGTATCTGCAACACCTTGGGGTGCGCCACCTGGCGCACCCCAAGTGCCGAGGGAGGTAAATAGGGAGGCAATCATGGCATCGAACACTGGGATCGACACCTACATCATCAAGACAGTCGAGTGGTGCAATCTGAACTGCACCTACTGCTACTTCTACAATGGCCAGGACACCACCTTCTCCGGCCGGCCGAAGTTCATGTCGCGCAAGATCCTCTCCGCGATGGTCCCGAAAATCATCGCTCATTGCCAAAAGCACAACATCTCAGAGGTCCATCTGGTCATGCATGGAGGCGAACCATTGCTGCAGAGCAAGGATGACTATCGCTTCATGGTGGCTGAGTTCGATGCGCTCAATGACCACGGCATCAACGTCGTCTGGAAGTGCACGACGAACGCTGTGACGCTGACGGAAGAGTGGGCGAAGCTTTTGGCCGATCGGCAGGTCCATCTCGGCGTGAGCATCGACGGAACAAAGGACGTCCATGATTCGATGCGAGTTGATCACGCAGGGCGCGGGTCCTACGACCGAGTGGTGAAGGGACTCAACACCGCTCTCAAGTGGGAATCTGAAGGGCTACGCGTAGGAACGATTTCCGTGATCAACCCCGCCGAGTCCGGTACGGAAACCTACCGGCATCTTCGATCGTTGGGGATCCGGAACATCAACCTGGTCTTGCCCGAGGCCAACTACGTACAGCCTCTTCCCGAGGACGCGCCTCCAGGGTCGCACGGAGAAACCCTCAAGCAGATCTTCGATGCCTGGGTCCAAGAGGACAACCATCAAGTTAACATCGGATTTTTCCGAGACGTCATCAGAGCCATCTCTGGCCTATCAGCTCACAGCGATCAGTTCGGATCCGCACCCGTCAATGTCGCCGTCGTCGAAACCGATGGCTCCATCCAACCAACAGACAACTTCCGCGCCTGCGCGGACGGCATGACCGATCTTGGTTTGGACATCTTCAATCACGGGTTCGACGATTTGCTCGAACACCCATTTTTCGCGTACTGCAATCAGCAGCAGAAATTCGTGCCAGATGAGTGTTCGGGGTGTAAGTTCCTGGAGATCTGCGGCGGCGGACGCATCACCAACCGCTACTCAGCTGACGAGGGATTCTCCCGCAAGTCCGTACATTGCGAGTCGCTCTACTCCCTCTTTGAGCACGTAGATCAGACCCTGGGACAGCACGGCCTCAGGAGAGAATTTGCCTAACGCCGCCACAGCCAGCGATCAGCTCCACGAGAATCCTGTATCCGATTGGCGGTCGTTCTACATCGTCTGGACTGGTCAGTTCCTCTCGGTCATGGGCAGTCCAATGCAGACAGTCGCACTGTCTGTCTGGGCTCTCGGCACCCCAGAAGGAACCGTAGGAGTCTCCTGGATTGCCGCCGCCGGCACGCTCGGCATCTTGGTAGGAACGCTCGTCGGCGGAGCACTGGCCGACAGGTACCCGATCACCAGGACACTGCTGGTATGCGATTGCATTGCCGCAGCCCTCAGCCTCACCGTTGCTCTTCTCGTCTCCGCCCATGCTCCGGTGATCGCCGTAGTTCCCGTGCTGTTCTGCTCTGGCCTCTCCGCAGGAATCTTCTCGCCCGCGATGCGCAGCGTGGCACCCACGGTCCTACAGGTTGGGGATCTCGAACGAGCTAACAGCTTCATCGCGTTCTCCTCCAACGCCAGCATGCTCGGTGGCGGAATCATTGGAGGCGCCCTGGCAGGACTTTTCGGCCCCTCCCTCGTCATCGTCGTCAACGCGGCCGGGTACCTTGCGGGGGCCGCGTCCACGCTGACGATGATCTTGCGCCGCCGCCGGCTCAGGTACGCGTCCCCGCCTTCACCGGAAAATCCCAACCAAGGGCTCTTCTCAAAGGTGATCGAGGGTGTTCGTTACGTCTGGGCAACGCCCTGGATCAGAACGCTGATCTTCGTTGATGCCGTCATCGATCTGGTCACCGCAGGACAGCTCTCAGTCGGTATTCCCATCCTGGGCAACAGTGCAGGCGGCGGCGTCGGAATCGCGGTACTCTTCGCTGCTTTCGGGGCCGGGGCGCTCACCGGGGCCACCTTCTCGTCGCAGTTCTCCAAAAGGTTCAACGTCACCGTCCGAACCGTGCTCTGGTTGGATATCATCCAAGCCCCCTTCCTCGCCTTCTTGCCTATGGTGAACATCTGGGCGGCCGTTGTCTGCCTCCTGATCAGCGGACTGCTCAACGGGGCGGCGAACGTCTACTACATCTCTTTCTTGCAGCGAAATGCGCGGGAAGACATGCGCGGCAGGGTCATGTCATTGCTGATCTTCGCGAGCCTCTGCCTGCAACCGGCCGGACAGCTCCTTTCCGGGCTCCTATTCACCTCCCACCTCATGGGAATCTCGTTCCTCATCGGTGGAGTCATCATGGTCGTCACCGCAGCTGCCGCCCTCAACGCAGGGAGCCTGCGCACCACCGAAATAGAAGGATCCCTCTCCAACAAGACGTAGGGTGTGCTCGAGACAAAAGCAATCATTTGGGACCTAGGGCCCTGCAGCCGCTGCACACCTTCAGCCCCACGGGAGCCTGGGCGGACCTGATCAACTCCTCTCTCCACGGGGAGCCAACGGACTGGCCCTACTCATCCTGGCGGGCTACTTCCTGCGCTGCGGAGCCGTGGCCGTCTGGGGCTACCGGAGAGTGGAGCAGACGCAATACCGGTGATGGGAGCGTAGGGGACGCCTTGGCGGCCTGGTGGCACGGGAAGACGCGGTGCCCTTGACGGCACCGCGTCGTGGGGTGTTTCCCTGATCAGCGGGCGGTGGTCATGAGGGAAGTCCTGGCATGTTGGAGAGTGCGGGGTGGTGTTTAAGGGCTTCGCGTCCGTTCAGGGTGGCGATCGCGAAGACACAGAGGCTCGCTCCGTCGTAACCGTGCAGCCGCAGCGCTTCGCAGCTGGCGAAGTCCAGGATCATGGTGGATCCGGCCGGGTCGGGATAGGCGGCGGTGACGTCGTTGTACCAGAAGTTCATCCACCCGCGGGCTGCGGTCCAGCACATGATGCGCCGGTCGGTGACGATGGTTCGGACGTTTTGGTGTTCGCGCCACATGGGCTGCGCTGCGGCCAGGGCCGCGGATCTGCGGGCCGCGTTGCCGATCGCGGATCCAATCAGGGAACCGACAACGAATGATGTCCGGCCGGCTACCACCGTGGTGGAGTGCATGTAGCTGGCGTCGGTGCCGTACCAGCGTCCGTACTGCAAGGGGACGTCCATGAGCACCGCTTCGCCAGGCTCGATCATGACATCCCAAACGTGCAGCAGATGCGGTTGAGAACCCGCAGTGAGAGCCACTTTGAGAGTAGCCGCACGCTCCAGGCCAGATCGGTATGCCTCTTCGGTGGCCATCACCGTCTTCTCCCGCTTGCTGTACCAGCCCAAGCGGCGCCGAAGCATTCCCAGGGCCTTGAAAACGTGCAGGAGCATCCACACCGCGAAGACAAGCTGCGCGGCCACACAGAGAAGTAGCCCGAGCGCGACCCATACCTTAACACTGTCTTGAACGCCACGCTCCTCGAGCCGTCCGCTCAAATATGCCTGGGCTAGGCTCGCGACCACGATCGGCGCCACCGGCCACAGGAACCATGCCAGGAATCGTGCGATACGCAGTTGCGGCAAGCCACGACGCCCGCGGGTATGGTTCTGGGTCATACAATCCTGCCTCCGTAACTCCGAGTGTTCTTTGGCCACTGCCACAAAGGCTAACCGGCATGAGCCGTCAACAGCAGTCACACGAAAAGCATCCTCATACGGCTCGTTGAAGTCCGCACCTCCGTCAACCGGCGAGCAACTTCCTGCTCTGCGGACTCGTGGTGACCTGGGGCTGCCGGACGGTAGACCAGGCGCAGCACCGATAGGAGTTCACCGGTGCACTTATCTGTTCTGGCTGGTCAGGGCGCACGATTCGACTCTCGATGTGGCACTCCTCGTCCTTACGCTTCCGCTGTAGGTGGGGGAGGACTATGAACGAGTGGGCGAAAGCCGTCCCCGTCTCAGTGGGCGAGTATCTGGCGACGCGCCTTTACCAGCTGGGCGTGGACCACCTGGTCGGTGTACCGGGCGACTTCAACCTGAACCTGCTCGATGAGTTCTCCGCCGCCGGTCTCCAGCAGCGGGTCGGCTCGCCGAACGAGCTGGGGGCGGGGTACGCCTGTGACGCTTATGCGCGCAAGCGCGGGCTCGGTGCCGTCATCACGACCTATGGGGTGGGTGAACTGAGCTGCCTGAACGCGGTTGCTGGCGCTGCGGCTGAGCATGTTCGGCTCCTGCAGATCACCGGTGCCCCGGACCAGGACTCGGCCCGGGATGCTCGGCTGATCCACCACACCCTGGCAGACGGTGACTTCCACCGCTTCGAACGCATCTACCAGGAACTCACCTGTGCCTGCGAGGGCTGGACAGGGTGGAGCGGACACGTAAAATCCGAAGGACAGCAGCCAAAAACAGGGAGGCTGGACGACTAGGCGAGCTCTGCGAGCACTGGCGGCCGGCCAGGCAGCCCGAGCGCAGCGAGGTCCGCTTCACTGATACAGCGAAGCGGAATCAGGACCTGCCCCCGGCGGGGCGGGCTCCCGGTCGGAGCCGGGGCGCCCCCGGCTGGG
>Ga0153950_1001057_pt1 | contig 12269 bp, 12 predicted proteins | sample TSNJ034MetaG_FD_104737 | JGI IMG/M metagenome (GOLD analysis project Ga0153950, IMG submission 104737) | Attine ant fungus gardens microbial communities from New Jersey, USA - TSNJ034 MetaG | ecosystem: Host-associated > Fungi > Mycelium > Unclassified | place: USA: New Jersey, Wharton State... | reverse complement strand
TACTCATATTGTTTGTGCCTTCGACCTGGAAACGTTAAAGCGGTCTAACTTAAATTTACTCCGGTTCTCATTCATAAAAGAAAGCGGTTTGGATGATAATAAGAGTAATATAGATGACGTGACTGGGAGGATTATAATGCCGGCAGAGTTATTATTGGATTACCTGGCAAAAAGTAATCGGTGGAAAAAAATGCAATTTCAAATGGTATATCAATGTGCGCCCGTACTAAAAGGTGTAAAGGCATCCAATACCATCACATTTCCAAAAGGAATGTGGGAAAAGACAAAGAATACTTTGGCTGGAACGTGCGTTTGCTGGCTGCGTTTGGCAGCAGGTGAAAAAAAAGATGTGATTTTGATATACAGAAGAGAGTGGCTTGAAAATATTTTGGCGAAAGAAGAAGTACAGAGGTTTATCAGAGAATTTGGATATGATCATCTGGTCGTAGAAAGTGTTTTGGAAAGATTGCAGCTGCGCTATAGACAATACATGGATGGCAATGGTGAATTCCCCCATGAAATGGGAACTTTTCTGCAGTATCCATTGGGAGATGTAAAAGCATTCATTGCATTTGAAGGAAAAAACAGCCTGTTGAGCGGTTATTGGAAAGTCTATTCCAATCCGAAAGAGGCGCAGAGAATATTTTGGTTGTATGATTGTATAAGAGATAAAGCAGCAAAAGAATTTATGAATGGATTTGGGTTGCAGCAGATATGTAGAAGATAGTTAAACTACATGAAATCAGTGGAGCCACTGTTACAGCCGGCAATTCTACTATCAGCGGCAACAGTGCTGATTACGGTGCCTTTTCTGCAAAAGCTACATCTACGCCCAGGTTTAAAAATGCTTTATGCTCATCGGAAGATCCCATGTTATCTGTGACAACCAAATCTATTTGAGAAATATCACACATATGATAAAAACACGTTTTATTAATTTTGTTGTGGTCGCACAGTAAAATTACTTTATTGGCTTTTTCTACAATTTTCTGTTTAATAAGGGCTCTTGTTGTGTCTGTAGTCATGGTTAAAGTAACTCCTGAGGAATTAAGTCCGTTCGCAGACGTTAAATAGTAATCCGGGTGAATATTTTCATAGTATTCCAGAGTCCAGGCACAATCAAAAGTATCGGAAGGAATGCTGTAAGAGCCTCCGGGCATACTTAGATAAATGTGAGGATTCTGAGAGAGGGCTTCTGCATTTAGTAAGGAATTTGTAATAACGTTCAGATTAAAGTCTATATTTGCCAGTCGTCGTGCAAGAGCAAGGCATGTAGATCCCATATCCAGAATCACGGACTGTCCTGGTTTTAAAATATTGGATACAACATACTCGGCGATTGCTTCCTTTTCTTCGCGGGCATATTCCAAGTGTTCCTTCATTGGGATACATCCATAGGTGTCATCAAGCGTGGCTGCGCCACCAAATATTCTCTTGATAAGCTTCATCTTATCTAATTCCCGTAAGTCATTGCGGATTGTAGCCGGACTGCAATTTAACTCATTACAAAGCTCCACAGTACTCATAGATTTATTTTTAAGCAGTAAGTATAGAATCCTGTTTTGCCGAACACCTTTTTTAGAAAACGCATAATCCTGCAGTTCAAGTTGATTCGCTTTATTTCCAATTTCCATTGCGCCCTCCTGTTTTATCTGTTAATCATTACCTGCTGAGATAACCATATATAATAATTAATAATACGATTAATTTTCACTATTGTCAAGAAAAACACAGATTTCGATAAAAATATTATCAACTTTATGTTAAGTATAGTGTAAAAACCACCTATATGAAAGAACCATAAAAATAGTGTTATATTATAAAGGAGGTATTAGCCGGCAAGACGTGTACGCAGCCATTCGGCAGATTTACGCATAGCTTCTTCCGGATTGTACTCATAAGGTGTTTTTATCTCTATTGTGATATAACCTTGATAGTTGATTTTATCCAGAGTTTGAAGAATCTCTTCCAAATCCATGTCACCTTCTCCCGGAATAAGATGGTTTTTGGGATGTGAAGTAAGGCAGTCACTGAAATGGATATGGTGTACACTGTCGGAACCAATATTTTTAAGTGCAGTATGTATATCTTCACTGCAATGAGCAAGACATAAAGTATCAATCATGCCACGGAGGTTTGGAGAATTGATTTCATTAACCATTTTGACAATATGATTACTGCTGTTTAGAATAGTAGCCAGTTTATGAGCAGCTTCCATGATAATTGTGACACCATAACCTTCGGCAATATCGGTGAGGTGGTTCAAGGAGTCAACTGAGCGATGCCATGTTTTGCTATAGTTACAATCCAGTAAATTATACCCGGCATGAAACTGTACGGTAGGGCATTCTAATTCACTCGCATACTGAATGCATTTGATATAGGTCTGAATGCTGCGGTTGCGTGCAATGGGATCTTCTGCGGCAATATTGATTGGATATTTCCCCTGTTCAGGTGTAAGACATATCGGATGCATGCCGCGTATTTGAAGATTTTTTTTCAATGCGGTAACCTGCGGTAAACCGGCATCATCAATATGAAAATGCGGATAGCAGCAGTAAAGCTCGATAGCCTCTGCCCCAAGACGTTGTAAAGAATCTAAAGTGTAATTAAAGGAATGTTTATAATAGGGATAATTAGATAAGGCCATTTGGTCTTTTTTCAGGTTCATAAAGTTAGCCCCTCCTTACTGTTGTTTTTATAATTGTCTGTATTCTGTTTTACAAATTGCTCAACCTCTGATTCGGAAGGAACAGAAAGCTGACCGCCGGGGCGTGATACACAGATAGCGCCAGCCGCATTTGCATATTTTATAGCATGAGTAATGGAATCATTCCGGCATAAGCGGATTGCAAGCTCTGCAGTAAATGAATCACCTGCGGCAGTTGAATCAACGGATAATGTGGGATAAGGTGGAAATAATATGCCTTGAAGACCATCGTACAAATAGGAACCACGTGATCCCAGCTTTAATACGATATATTGAGCATTAGTCTCTTTATGCAATTTCCGGGAAGCTTTCCGGGCATTTTCTTCACAATCCACAGAAATACCTGTCAATGCCTGTGTTTCCTCTTCGTTTGGCGTAATTATGAAAATCCCTTTCAAGCGTTCTAAAGGGATTGATTTTGCAGGACCTGCATCTAAGATGACAGGAATGTTGCGATTTTTTGCTGTCTCATAGGTGCGATATACTGTTTCCAGCGGCATTTCCAACTGCATTATCACCATATCAAAAGAGTGGTTGTTAATAATATTTTCTACTAAATCCGGAGAGAGAGATGCATTTGCACCAAGAACGTTTGCACCGATATAAGAACCATTGTTCCGATTAAGCATAACTGACATGCCGGTTTGAAGGGTTTGGTTCATTTGAATAAAATCAGTATTAACTCCTGATTTCCGGAGACTGTCAATTTGATTGCGGCCATATTCGTCGTTGCCGACGCTGCCTGCAAGAAAAGAATTTGCACCGAGTAATGCAAGAGCAGCTGCCTGATTTGCGCCTTTGCCTCCATTGCCTGTTGTATATTGTGCAAATACCATGCCGTTATCATTTATGCCTTCTTCCAGGAGATTATGATAAATAAAATCATAGTTTATGCTGCCAACTACAAGAATTTTTGGTTTTTTCATAGGAATACCTGCTTTCTTTGAACTGTAAGGAATTATTTTTTATAAGCTTCTTTTAATTTTATTACCATCTCACGTTTGTTTTTTGCTTCTGTAATACATCCGCCGGAAATGATAATAGCGGGATAATAAGGTTTGATTTTCTCAATATTATTTAAACTGATTTTGCCGGCGATGGATATATGGCTGCTGTCTACAACATCGCATACACTTTTAATGCGGCAGATTGCTCTTTTGAAATCATGCGCATCGGTTGCGTTATGCAGGCAGACGTAGTCGGCGCCCATGTCAATTGCCTGTGTTGCCCGCTCAGCAACGTTTTCAATGCGCATCATATCAACCATAGCGGATTTCTTATGGCGTTTTGCGCTTTCGATGACGCCTTTGATGGTTTCGTTGTGTGCGAAGGCCATGACGGTTACAAAATCTGCGTCTGCATCAAAGGCGACATTAGCAATATGCTCTCCGCCGTCGCATATTTTATAGTCGGCAACAATTTTGGATTCGGGATATCTTTTTTTTGTTTCACGGATTAGATCTGATCCATATCGAAGCGCAAGGGGTGTTCCGATTTCGATGATATCGATCAAATCATGAATCTCCTCGAGAATTTTAAAATAGTCATCAAAAGTCACGATATCAAAAGCACACTGTAGTTTCATAATAAGGCCTCCTTTGTCAAAACAATTGTTAAACGATAAAAAAACTATCATATTTTTGTTGTTAATATAAATATAATAATAAAAGAGTGTTTTGTCAAGGATAAAAAGAAAAAATAATAAAAAATAGCAATAGATAGAGTTTTAGATGGTCCTGGAAGATTATAACAATTAAAAAATGACATATTTATAAGAAGAAATTAAAAAACAATATTAAAACAACAAAAAAACAGCGGATAAAAGAAAAATAAATGCTAAAAAATTAAAAAAACCGTTGACATTTCGATAACTGTTGTATAAAATACAATATATAAGCGAGGGAATGGCATATCAGAAGGGATTGAAGAGTGATTATGAAAACAATTTTATCCATGAACCATATTTGCAAACAATTTCCTGGAGTTAAAGCGCTTGACGACGTAAGCCTGGAAATAACCGAAGGAGAGGTACATGCTTTGGTTGGGGAAAATGGTGCGGGGAAATCTACTTTGATGAAAATCCTGGCAGGAATTTATCGACTGGATTCGGGAGAGCTTATTCTTGATGGAGAAACTGTTAAGTTCAATGCATCGATTGATGCGCTGCAGCATGGTGTCGCAATGGTACATCAAGAGTTGATGCCTTTAATGGACATGACTATAGCCGAGAATATTTTTCTTGGTCGGGAACCGGTCATTGGAAAAAGCGGAATCGTGAATCGAAAACAGATGGTACAGGATGCGAAGGTTTTTCTTGATAAACTGAATGTTGATATTGATCCGCGAAAAAGAATGCGGGATTTGAATGTTGCACAGATGCAGCTGGTAGAGATAGCAAAAGCCATTTCCTGCAAGGCAAAAATTATTATAATGGATGAACCTACTTCAGCAATTACAAAGAAGGAATGTGACAATCTTTTTGTCCAAATCAATGAATTAAGAAAGAATAAGGTTTCGATTATATATATCTCACACAAACTGGAAGAAATCTTCGAAATCTGCGACCGTATCACTGTTTTGCGAGATGGAAAAAAGATCAGTGTAAGTGAAATAGAGAAGACGGATGTCAATCGTATTATTACCGAGATGGTGGGACGCGAAATGGATATGATTTTTCCGGAAGGAACAGCTGTGCCGGGTGCGACCTTATTAGAAGTAAAGAATATTGCGATCAAAGGATTACTTCACAGTATCAGTTTTCACGTGCGTCATGGGGAGATACTTGGAATTGCAGGCTTGATGGGGGCAGGAAGAACGGAATTGGCAGAATGCATTTTCGGTTTACGAAAAAGAGATAGTGGAGACATTATTAAAGAAGGAAATTTGCTGAATATTCAAAAACCGATAGATGCAATTAAAAATGGATTGGTTTTGGTTCCGGAGGATCGTAAAAGTACAGGTCTCAATTTGATTGCTAATGTAGAAGATAATATTTCAGTTGCCAATCTTGATAATTATACAAAATACGGGCTTATTGATCAGCGCGGGATCCGCAATAGTTGCAATGATATGATAAAAAAATTAAATATTAAAACTACCGGATATGGACAGATTGTAGATAATTTATCTGGCGGTAATCAGCAGAAAATCGTATTCGGAAAATGGCTTTTAACGGATGGTGATGTGATTATATTAGATGATCCGACACGCGGAATAGACGTTTATGCAAAATATGAGATTTATACGATTATACAGGAACTGGCTAAGCGGGGTAAGGCGATTATTATGATTTCTTCTGAAATGCCTGAAATTATTGGGCTTTGTGACAGAGTTATTGTAATGTGCGAAGGCAAGGTAACAGGGGAAATTGGAAAAGAGGAATTGTCCCAGGAGCGGATTATGAGATATGCTTCCGGTATTGCGACATAGAAGGAAATTTATTGGAGGGAACGGTAGAATGAATAAAACTTTGATGAACAGATTCAGTTTGATCTTATCAAAATTTGGCATTATCATTGCGTTTGCAGCTGTATTTACTGTACTTAGCATTGCAACACCTTACTTTTTGACCCTGCCTAATATGATTACGGTACTGAGGCAGATTTCATTTAATGGAATAGTGGCGCTTGGAATGACGTTTATAATAGTTACGGGTGGAATTGATTTATCTGTAGGTTCGCTTTTATGTTTGGCCGGACTGGTATCCGCACATTATTCGGTGGCAGGTTCAGGGTCCGAAATGCCGCTTGCGATTGCGGTACTGGCAGGGGTATTGGTTGCAACAATATTTGGATTGATAAATGGGCTGTTAATAGCAAAAGGTAAATTGCCGCCGTTTATTGTAACGATGGCAACTATGACAATTGTACGCGGCATATCACTTGTATATTCGGATGGACGTCCGATTACCGGTTTTAATAACGGATATAAAGAGATTGGACAAGGCAGTGTGCTGAACATTCCGATACCGGTTGTTATTTTTGGGGTTATGCTTTTGATATCTGTGATTCTTTTGAAATATTCAAAATTTGGTCGTCATGTGTTTGCTGTGGGTGGAAATGAGAAAGCAGCTATTGCTTCTGGTATCAATGCGGCGAAAGTTCAAACTATGGTTTATGTGATTGGAGGTGTGATGTGTGGTATTGCAGGAGTAGCGTTAACTTCAAGGCTGAATGCAGCTTCACCGCAGGCAGCAGAAGGATATGAACTGGATGCAATTGCTTCAGTAGTTATTGGCGGCACCAGTCTTTCGGGGGGACGGGGAGGAGTGCTTGGTACCGTCATAGGTGCGTTGTTAATTGGTATTATTGGTAATGGATTGGATATTATGAATGTTTCTTCTTATTATCAGAAGATTATTAAAGGCTGCATTATTTTGCTGGCAGTATTTCTTGACCGTAAAAATATTAAATCGTAGAGGGTATTTCGGCACTAAAATATCAAAAAACTATTAAAGAGGAGGATAAGCAATGAAAAAGAAAGTAAAAGGAAGTTTGGCAATTACGTTGGCGATGTTGATGTGTATTGGGTCAATAACAGGCTGTGGTAAATCAGCCGGGGAATCGGGTACTGCAGAGACAACAAAGGAGTCAGTGTCAGAAGCAAAAACAGAGTCAGTAACAGAAGCAAAAACAGAGTCAGTATCAGAAGGCGGAGTTGAAGCTCCTGAAGATCTGAAGGCAACAATTGGAATTACATTCCAGGATTTGAGTAATGAATTTGTTTCAAATAAGAAAAAAGCATTGATGGATTATGTAAGCAAGAATTATCCAAACATTGAAGTTCTGTATTTAGATGGAGCAGGAGATGCGTCTACTCAAGTATCTCAAATGGAAACTTTTATCAATCAAGGAGTAGATGCTATTATCTGTAATCCACAGGAAAGTACAACACTGCAGCCGTCCTATGAAAAAGCGATTGCAGCGGGTATTCCGGTAGTTTCTGATGGTACAGATATTGATGAGAAAATAGGGCAGGTCTGGAGCAGTTGCCCGGATGTTCCGGGTGCGGAAGAACAGGTGAAATATCTGATGACATTATTCCCTGAGGATCAGACAATAGATGTGGCAATCATGCGGGGGGTTATTGGGCATCAGGCAGAAATCTTTCGCTCGGAAGGCTATGATAATGTCATGAACGTAAATCCGGATAAGTTTAATATTGTATTTGATCAGACTGCGAATTATTCTCGTGAAGAAGGACTGCAGCTGATGGAAAACTGGCTTTCGAGCGGGACACATATTGACGCGGTTCTGGCACAGAATGATGAAATGGCACTTGGGGCTGTAGAAGCAATTAAATCAGCTGGAAAAGAGGATGAAATCAAAGTACTTGGTATAGACGGAATTGAAGATGCGGTTAGCGGCGTAAAAAATGGAAGCTTAGCTGCGACTATGTTTCAGGATGGCACACAGATCATTATAAATTCCTTTGAACTGGCAGTGAAGTCTATCAGAGGAGAAGAGGTAAGTGACATAGCACTTTCTCAGGAACTATGTACACCCGAAAATGTAGACATATATGTGGAGAAGTTGTCATATTTAGCAGGGTTGTCTGGCAATTAGAAAAGAGGAAATTTCATATGGAAAAGAAGAAAATTTTATTAGACACAGATATTGGACAGGATATGGATGATGCATGTGCAATAGCCTATTTATGCGCACATCCGGAAGCAGAGCTTGTAGGGATCACAACAGTAACCGGTGATGCGGTTCCAAGAGCCAGATTGGTTAGCTCTGTCTGCAATGCAATGGGAAAAACAGATATTCCTATTTATCCGGGATTAGAAACATGCATATTAAAGGAACAGCATCAATCCTTTTGTCCTCAGAATCATTTGTTGGAGAGCTGGCCTCATAAAAAAGAATTTCCTGAAAATGAAGCGCTGTACTTTATGCAAAATACGATCCGTGAAAATCCGGGAGAAATTATTCTCGCAGGTATCGGGCCATTGAGTAACATAGGAGTTCTGTTTCAAATGGATCCGGAGCTGCCATCATTGCTGAAAGGACTGTATCTGATGAATGGGAAATTCCAGAAATTTGAACAGCGTACCTGGACGAAAAAACTGAATGATAATACGTTCAGCATAGCAACAAACGGTGAAAATTTGGAATGGAATGCATGTATTGATGCATATGCATCCGCAATTGTATACAGGCATAAAGTAGAAACATTCAGAGCCATAGGAGTTGATATGACACATCAGGTAGTTCTTACGCCGGAGGAATTTAAAAATACTTTAGCAAAAAAATTACCCAAAATCCTTGTGGAAATGTCAGATGCATGGATTGATTACGATCCGCTTTGCGCAAAAAAACTGACATATCACGATCCGGTTGCGGTTTCAACGATATTTAATGATAAAGTATGTAAATTCATTCGCGGAAATGTGGATATAGAAATTACCAGTCCTGCTTTACTTGGTTATACTTTTTTTGAAGAAGATCCGGATGGAAGGCAGGAAATTGCATATGAGGTTGACCCTCAGGAATTCTTCAGAGAATTTTCGAAAGTATTTTAGTATAAACGATAAAAATATAAAGGGGATAAGGGGGATATTATGAATTTAAAAAAAGAACAAATAGCATTATCTAATTTTCCATATTATAAATATTCTCTTGAGTACACATTGAAAGCACTGCAGAAATTAGGGGGAGGTGCAATGGAATTGTATGCATGTGATCCTCATTTTCATGTAGACGACTGTGATATTCCCGAAGTTACTGCGTTGAAGAAGAAACTAAAAGACCATGATTTATTTCCGATTTGCATAACACCGGAGCAATGTATGTATCCAATCAATATTGCTTCGCCGAATCCGGTCAGGAGGAAGGCCAGTGTGGATACCTATGTGAAAGTAATTCAATATGCAAATGAACTTGAAGTACCTAAAGTACAGTTTCATGCCGGTTTTACAACCTTAGATTGCAGCCAGGAAGATGCATGGCAACGTTCTGCAGATTCCCTCAGCTATATTTCCGATATAGCAAAGGGCTATGGTGTGACAATTGTTATGGAATCTGCACCGGTTATCTATACAATCCTAACAGACAGCGAAAAGTGTGCGCAAATGATTCGTGAGATTAATTCGCCAAATCTAAAAGGAATGATTGATACATTATGTTTGTCGCGTTGTAATGAAGATATAGAAACTGCTATTGAAAATATTGGCTGCGATGATATCAGACATTTTCATTTCAGTGACGGAATGAAAGAAGAAAAGGCATGTACGCATTTAGTTCCGGGAGAAGGAAATTTAGAATTGGATCATTATTTAAAAATCATGTCAGATATAAACTATAAGGGATATATCACAATAGAGATGATCAGCCCTTATGAGTATAATCCCGATTATGCTATGAAAACATCTCTTGAATGGCTGAGAAAACGCCTGGCTGATTAGGTACAAAAAAGATGCATCTATGAAATACATGATTACATAAAGGATGTGAAATGAAGATGGAGCGCAGAACTTATGCTGTGATCAGGAATATAGTTGTTGATGAATGTAAAGGAGCATTAGAGACTATAGATGAACAGGCTGTACATAAGTATTTAGAGATGATTTTAAAAGCTGACCGTGTATATTTTGTTGGGGTAGGAAGAGTATTACTGGCACTAAAATGTATGGCAAAAAGATATACTCATCTGGGAGTTGAATCAGTAGTGGTTGGGGAAATTACAGAACCGGCTATTACAAAACGAGATGTGCTGGTGGTAGGCTCCGGAAGCGGTGAAACCTTGTATCCCACAGTAATTGCAGAAAAAGCAAAGGAAATAGGTGCCGGAATCATTCATATTGGCAGTAATCCCGAAAACAAAATCAGGGATATTACTGATTTGTTTGTCAGAATACCTGTAAATGGTAAAAATAAAAAAGAAGATGAGTTTGCGTCTGAACAGCCAATGACATCATTATTTGAACAGAGTTTATTTTTGTTCGGTGATATTACTTCCATGATGATAATTGAAAACAAAGAGATAAATGTACAAGAGTTATGGATGTATCATGCAAATCTGGAATGATAAATAAAGGGTAGCTGATAAATAAAAAGAAACGAATTATGTATATATAAAATAGATTTAACCGGGATGCTGTATTTTATTATTCAGCATCCCTTGTATTATTATAGGTGGAAAAGGTTAAATGAGAAATTTGGGATATTAGCAGAAAAAGACCGGGAATATAGAATAGCCAGATGCCGTATAAAGCCAAACGCCTGCTGTAAAACAGAAGTGGCTCAGGTATTACGGATAAATATAGGGGAAGATTATAGATGCCTACGTGGATATCACAGAACAACAGGGATGTTATACTGAAAGTGAATTGATCCGGTATTAATCTCCAGGCAATAAATACATTAGAAATTAGACAGGCGAAATAAAATGCCGCTGCAAATGCAGTGGAATCTAACGGAAGCTTAAAAAGGATCCCAAGGCATGACAGCAGAATGATGCCCGTTAAGCCAGAGGCTATAAAAGAATTAACAGTACGATGTAAATAATAATTATAGCATAACTGCACAAGACAGAACAGGAAAACACCAGGAGTAAAGTAATCCGCAAAACATAAAAAGTAATCTGCGGCTAACGTAAAAAAAAGAGCGGTAATCAGTACTTGTTTATTGCTCATCTTCTGCAACAATTTCTTCCAGAACCTGAATTAAGTCGTTCGTGGTATTTAATTGTACATCACGTTCAAGGATCATGTTTTTCAAATCGATGGACAGGGTTTCAAATTTTGGCTGAACCTCCGGAGAAATATAGGACATTATCATCACCTCGTATTTTTATTTATATGTCTAGTATAACCTATGGATGAAAAAATATTTGTATTACTGTTTTATTCTTTTCCAATTTGTCATAATATTGACATGCAGCAAATTCAAAAAGATAATCTCAAATAAAAATTGACGAATATCACATGATAAAATATAATAACTATATTCTTAGAAAAATGGAAAAGAAACAGAAGTCCAAAAGCTAAAAGTTATACATAGTATTATAAGTATGAAACAGGAAGGAAAAACATGAAGGAAAAAAAGATTACAACAGAAATTCTTAGTACAATTATTTACATAATAATAGTTTTATTAATCACGTTTCTTATAGTTACTTTTGTTGTTCAGAGAACAACAGTTGAAGGGCAGTCTATGGAAGTCACATTGGACAATGGTGACAATTTAATGTTGGATAAGCTGACATATCGTTTTAAAAATCCCAATCGATTTGAGATTATTGTATTTCCGCATATGATGGAAAATGAGAAAATGTTTTATATAAAGAGAGTTATTGGATTACCCGGTGAAACGATCCGGATAGATTGGGAAGGTAATATATATATCAATGGTCAAATTTTGAAAGAGGATTATGGTAAAGAAATCATACTGGATCCGGGTATTGCGGAAAAAGAAATTGAATTAGGAGAAAATGAATATTTTGTTTTGGGCGATAACCGCAATCATAGTTCAGATAGCAGAGATCCCAGTGTTGGTATTATTGAACGTGACGAAATTATGGGGCGTGTCTGGATACGGATATATCCATTAAATAAAAT
>Ga0153950_1001054_pt1 | contig 12278 bp, 15 predicted proteins | sample TSNJ034MetaG_FD_104737 | JGI IMG/M metagenome (GOLD analysis project Ga0153950, IMG submission 104737) | Attine ant fungus gardens microbial communities from New Jersey, USA - TSNJ034 MetaG | ecosystem: Host-associated > Fungi > Mycelium > Unclassified | place: USA: New Jersey, Wharton State... | reverse complement strand
ACTTCCCGGATTACGTGCCCGCCGGTGTGAAGCCCAAGCGTGGCCAGGCGCGGGCTCCGCGTCCCGCCGTCGTGCAGGTGCTGCCGCGCTAGACCCGTCCCTGAGTCACACGCCGCAGTAACGCGCCCACGGGCCCCGGAACGTCATGTTCCGGGGCCCGCGGCGTTGTGGTTCACACCCAGAGGCAGACGCCGACGGCGGTTGTGCGTCCACTACCGCGTCGACGTGCAGTGGTCGGAGTGGAGCAAGGCGACGAATCTCAGCAACTTGCGGACCTTGGGGATGGGGGTGGGGTAGCGCCTGAGGCACACGGCTCACGTGTCTCGCCTGCGGCCGCTGCGGGCTACCTGCCGCTCGAACACCGTGGCAGCACAGGAAGTCTGCCGCCGGGTCCCCGTCACGACGTTCACTCTGTGGCCTTCCGTACCGGCGGGCGAGCTCGCGATCCGACGTTCCAGGTGTCCTTCGTCCGCAAGCTTTCAAATGTCCAACAGTTTCGATAGCCTCGGTACGTGCAGATCGGCTTGAGGTTGCCTGTGATCTCGCTCGTGCAAAATACAGCGCCTTCCCATGCCTCGTGGTTCAGTCCGGCTGCCGTGCTAAACGACCGGCGTCTGTCGAGACAAAGCAGTCTCGTGGGGACTGGTCCGCAAGGATCTCCGCGGAATGGAGCCAAAAAGCTCCCACTCAGTAAAGGGGTAACGTGCGCAAGCTCAAAAAGACGATCGGGGTGGCGGCGACGGCAGCTGCGCTCACCCTGACGGGCATCGCCTCAGCAAACGCGATCAACCGCGTCGACTGCACCGATAACAACTACCTCTGGTTGTCGTCAGCTGCTACGACCTGCTGGGCGAACGCGGGAACGGTGAACGTGAAGCTCTTCGGGGTCTACGGCTTCAGCACGGGTCAGAATGCCGGAACGATTGTCAGCCTCCACCGCCGCCAGGTGTTCTCCAAAAACGGCGTCGGGAACTGGGACAAGAACGACACCGTCACTCAGCTCACCATCAACTGAATCCACACCATCTCCTACCGTGCAAGGACTACCGCGTTGAGCAACCGCAGGAAACTATCCGTGTTGGCCATGGCGTCCATGGTGGCACTCACAGCGTGTGCCCCCGGGGCCTCCACCCGCCCTTCCTCTGAGCAGGAACCTCCGCTGGGGGCGGTCGCGAAGATCGAGAGCTCGTCCCAGGTGAAACGGCCTACGGATAGTTTCCTGCCATCAGCTCAGCAGATCGGCATACTGGACAAGGTCTCCATGGCCGCCGCCGAGGGATGCTTTGTGAAGAACGGGGTGACCGGTACAGCGAAGGCTGGAAACCCGGCCGAAGCGCAAGCGTTCTTCAACGGGCTGGTTGCGGACCGAACGATCCGTTCCGATCTGTGGGGATTTTTTGATGAGCGCACGGTGAAGACTTATGGCTACTCTCGGCCTGCTTCGGTGCCTGGAACCATCACCGAGCAGCTTCCGCCTGACTCAAGTGTGGATGTCACACGGAAATGTATGGATGAAGGGCGGGCCGCCCTAGGAGGCCACGACGCGGACCAGTTTGCCGAACCCAAGGTCCTTCCGGCTGGTGGGCCGAAAGTCCCTTCGCAGGACTCTCGGTACAGGGCTGTGGTGGATCAGTGGAAAAGCTGCATGAACGAACACGGATTCACCTACGAGAATCCCCTGGCCGCGATGCTGGATCGGCGATGGGACGGGGGCACCGTCAGCGGGGAACAGATCGCTACGGCTACCGCGGACGTCCAGTGCAAGGTTGCGACGAATCTGGTGGGTGTGGGTGCCGCTGTGCAGTCTGCTTACGATCAGCAGTACATCGTGTCTCACCGGTCTGAGCTCGATGCATTCGCGGCGGCGTGGGATGGCTACCTGCGCGGAGTGAGATGAGAACTCGTACGGCCAGGCCAGAAGACGGAACATCTGGCGAGTTTGAGCTTCAAGCTCTTCAGGTCACGGTCCGGCGGCAACGGGTCTTTGTGGCGGTCGCTGTGACAGCGGCGCTCCTCGCCATCGGCGGTCTTATGGTCTCCACCCTCGTGAAGTCGCCAGCTCAGCTCGCTGCTGAGCAGGCCCCGCCGCCGGCCTCTGTTCTGACTGCAGAGGTCCGTACACTTCAGCTCAAGCAGACCGTCACGGTCCGAGCGACGGTGGAGGCATCCGCAAGCTACCAGGTTCGGGCACTCGGAGGTGGACCGTCTGGCGTGCGGCTGGTGACCAAAGCACCCCTTCAAAAGGGGGCGTCCGTCCGATCCGGGCAGGTGGGTTTGGAGATTTCCGGCAGACCGCTCTTTCTCATGGCAGGGAAGATTCCCGCCTATCGTGACCTCAACGTCAACGCGCAAGGCCCCGACGTCGATCAGCTCCAACAGTCATTGGTCGGTACGGGCGACCTGTCGCCCGATGCCGTGACGGGTGTTTTCGACTGGCCGACGCAGACCGCTGTCGCCCAACTGTATGACCGAGCCGGATACCTGACCGCAGGCAAGGGAAACAACATTTCGATGCCCCTTTCGGAACTCGCGTTCGTCCCCAGCCTTCCGGCTACGATCGCGAAAGTCACTGGTACCACGGGTGTGCCGCTTGCGGCAACTACTGATCCTGTGATGGAGCTCAACGCCGGCGCACCAATGGTCTGGGCTGTCGTTCCCTCGGGGGAGCATGCCGGCGTCAAGGTCGGTCAGTCCGTAGTGATCACCGATGACCTCAGCGGCAAACAGGTCAAGGGAACGGTCAAGCAGGTCGGTGCCTATGTGGGCGCGGGAGACAAGGGCGCCGCACCGCGTTCCCCGTCGTCGGCCGACAGCGGTGGAGGTAGCGCGGCAGATCCCGGACAACCTCAGGGAGACTCATCTGAACAGGGCTATCCCGTGGTGATGGCCACGGACGAGCCTTTGGACGCTTCATGGCTGGAGGAGAGCGTTCGTGCGCAGATTCTGGGGGCATCCACCCGGGGAAAGGTGCTCACTGTACCCTCCACCGCTATCGCCACCGAAGCAAATGGCACGACGTCGGTCTTCCTCAGCAAACATGACGGATCACGCACATCGGTGCCCGTCAGAACAGGCATGATCAGCGAAGGACTCGTCGAGGTGATCCCCGTGAAGCCGGGCGAACTCCAGGCCGGTGACGAGGTGATCACCGGATGACAATGCTCTCGGCCAACACACCGGTCATCGCGGCGAACGGCCTGATGAAGATCCACCCCGGCCCGCCCGAGGTGAAAGCGCTGGGGCCGGTCGACCTCACAGTGGCAGACGGCGAGTACCTGACCGTTCTAGGCCCGTCCGGGTCAGGGAAGTCGACACTTCTGAGCCTGCTCGGACTGCTCGACATACCCAGTGGCGGTGAGTATCTGCTCGAGGGTGTCAGGACGAGCGAATTGAACGAGCAGCAACGAACCGCCCTGCGCGGACGACGGATAGGGTTCGTCTTCCAGGATTTTCAGCTCGTCAAGCATGTCACCGCGCTGGAGAACGTCGGCCTTGGGCTTCTCTACACCGGTGAACCCATGCGACGGCGATGGGAGATCGCTTCCATGGCGCTGGAGCGGGTCGGGCTGCGGCATCGAGCCGGCGCGCAAGCTGGAACCCTGTCCGGCGGTGAACAGCAACGGGTGGCGATAGCGAGGGCACTCGTGGGGAATCCTCGCCTCCTCCTGTGCGATGAACCCACAGGGAACCTGGACTCCGCGACTGCCGCCAAGGTCCTGGATCTCATCGATGATCTCCACGATCGGGGAGTGACCATCATTGTCATCACGCACGACCCCACGACGGCGCAGCGGGCGCAACGAAGAGTCATGCTCCGCGACGGGGTACTGCAGGCAGCAGACGACACCGATGAACACCCTGAGAGTCTTGAAATGGCACAAGGACCACGGTCAGGTGGCGATGCCTGAGCGATGAGCAGAAGAAGCCGGAGTGCCCTCTCAGCCATCCAAACAACCCGGTTACGGTGGCGGGACCTTCTGGCCCAAGCCGTGTCCAGCCTGACGGCTCGGCCCGCGAGAACCACTATGACCATGCTCGGAACGGTCCTGGGTGTAGGAGCCTTCGTCGCAGTGCTCGGACTCACCTCCACGGCCACCGGCCAGATCAGCGGGACGTTCTCCCTCCTGAAATCCACCCAGGTGACTGTTGACGATGTGGGCCCCGCCGATATCGACGGGACCAGGGCATCTTTCCCCCTGGCAGCGGAAACGATAGCGCAGAGCCTGAACGGGGTTACAGCAGCAGGCATGACCTGGGTCCTACCCGGGGGCCCCAGTGAGGTCTCCACATCCCTCGACCCACGAGCCGAAGTGCAGCAACTCACGGTTTCCGCCGCGTCACCTGGATTCCTTCGAGCGCTGGATCCTCACGTATCGTCAGGCACGCTCCTCAACACCTTCCAGCAGGATCACAAGGCCAGAGTGGCAGTGCTCGGACGGGATGCGGCCGCTCGGCTCGGCCTTCGCTCCACCGTGCTTAACCCGGTCGTTTTCATCCGCGGCACCTCCTACACCGTCGTGGGCATCCTCGAAGACGTCAAGCGGCAGCCCGAGACCTTGGCAACCGTGTTCATTCCTGATACCACCGCACGGTCTGCTTACGGCAACCCTTCCGACCAGGACAGCGCATCCATGCTGGTCAGCACAGAACCCGGGGCAGCTGAACAGGTAGCACGGCAACTCCCCGTCGCGCTCAGTCCCGAGCAGCCGGACCGGTTGAGAGCCAACCCTCCGCGCATGGACACCGCCGTTGAGGGAAGCGTGTTCGCTTCCCTCAACCCCCTGTTCGTAGCCCTGGCCTCCCTGATGCTGTTGATCGGAGCAGTAGGGATCGCCAATTCCTCACTCGTCGCCGTCGTAGAGAGAACCGGTGAAATCGGATTGCGCCGAGCGCTTGGGGCACGACCCAAGGACATCCACCTCCAGTTCCTCACAGAGGCGATCCTCCTCGGAACCCTCGGTGGTCTCATCGGGACAGCATTGGCGGTTCTCGGGACCCTTGGTGTTGCCCTGGTTTTGCAATGGACAGCGATCCTCGATCCGATCATCACACTTCTGGCGCCCCTCACCGGGACCATCACCGGAGCCCTTGCCGGGCTGTACCCAGCCGTTCGCGCCGCGAGGATTCCTCCCATGGCAGCGCTGAGACGCTAGCGGCACGGACGCCGACGGCGGGACAGAGTGGGTTCTATGGCTTTCCTGCCGGTTTTTCTGGAAGGTGGATGAACATTCCATGGCGAGGTTGGGGCGAAATGGTCGGTGGGCGAGTCCACGGGGCCGGCATCGAGCGAGCCGCCGGCAGGTGAACCCAGTCCCGAGGAGAGCACTGCTCCCGGCCCTGTATCGTCCCCCGACCCGACGGCGACCTCCGCGCCGGAACCCCGGGTCATTCTCCCGGGCTCCGTGATTCTGGAAGGTTCTCCGGCCTCCGGGCATTCGCTCAAGGCGGTGGTCGCGGGCTGGGAACCTGATGTGCTGGTCACCTTCCAGTGGCTGCGCAACGGCACGGAGATCGCCGGAGCGACCCAGCTGAAGTACGTTCTGACGTCTGAGGACGGCGGACAGAACGTATCCGTGCGGATCACCGGCACCCAGTTACACGGGGAAGACGATCCTAGGTGAGGTGCTGCTGGGGGGAGAAGCGGTGTCTGGACCACGGGGGCCTCGTTCCGCTATCAGTGATACCGCAATGGGATCGCGATCCCCGGGGCGGTGAGGCCTGGCTACAAGCTGCTCACGACGGACATCGCCCAGAAGATCGCGGTCCGGGTCACGGGAGCGAAAGCCGGGCATGCCCCGGAAACCCGCCTCAGTGGTCGGTCCGCAGCGATCCGCCGCCCGGCGCCGGTGGTCTGGCGCCAGAATGACCCCCGCTGGGCGAACATCCGCGTGGGCATCAGCCGGCTGGGGCGCCCAGGCTGCGTCCCCACGGCGACCGCGATGGCCCCGTGGTCGGAGGGCGTCAAGACCAGCCCTACGGCGTCGCGCTGACGATGAACCGCCGGGGCGACTACAATCGCACCATCTCCGGCGCCGGCTCGCGATCCATCGTCGCGGCCGCCAAGCACTACGGCGTGAAGGCCACCCCGATCAAGGACGTCACGGCCCTGCGCGCTTCATTGAAGTCCGGTCACTCCGTGGTCGCGCTCCTGCGCGGTCCCGCTTCCATCACCTGGCCGGGAACCACCCACGCCATCACGCTCTTGGGCTTCTCGAGCAGCGGCGCCACCTACGTCCGCAACCCCTACGCCGGCACGGTCAACGACTGGTATCACCCCGACACGCTCTGGTTCTATCAATCCCTGGATCCCTTCGACCGCAACGCCGGGGCCGTCTTCTGGCAGATCGGTTAGCCGAGCGCTGGTGCGTGGGGCGGCCGGCCTCAACGGTGGTGTCCGGGTGTGCCGGCCCTCAGCCAACAGGGGTCTTCCACTGGCCCGTGCCCCCGGGCTAGATTCGAAAACACGATGACCATCCAAGAGCCCCGCCGCCAAGCCACCGCCTACTGGACCATCGGCCCGGGCCAGGGCGAACTCCGCAGCGAGGAACTCCCCGAGCCTCAGGCCGACGAAGCCCTCGTCAGAGCCCTCTACTCCGGCATCAGCCGTGGCAGTGAGCTCCTGGTCCACCAGGGCCAGGTCCCGGACGGCGTCGCGGACGCCATGCGCGCCCCGCACCAGGACGGTGATTTCCCCGCACCGGTGAAATACGGCTACCTCTCCGTCGGCGTGGTGGAGCAAGGACCGGACGACTGGAACGGCCAGACGGTCTTCTGCCTCCACCCTCACCAGGACCGCTACGTCGTTCCGCTCAGCGCGCTCACCAGGATTCCTGACGGCGTCCCGCCCCGCCGTGCGGTCCTCACCGGCATGGTGGAAACAGCTCTCAACGCCCTCTGGGAAGCGGGACCGCGGCTGGGGGACCGGGTCGCCGTCGTCGGGGGAGGGCTGCTGGGCGGCACTCTCGCGACGCTTCTGACGAAGTTCCCGCTGGGTCGCCTGGAACTGGTGGACGTGGACCCCGCCAAGAAGCGGATCGCCACGGCGCTGGGCGTCGCTTTCGCGCATCCGGACGACGCCCAGACAGACTGCGATATCGTCTTCCACTGCTCGGCAACAAGCGAAGGCCTGCACCGCGGCCTTCAGCTGGCCGGGGACGAAGCCACGATCATCGAACTCTCCTGGTACGGCGACAATCCGGTGCACGTCCCACTCGGCGAGGACTTCCACGCCCGCCGTCTCTCGATCATCGCCAGTCAGGTGGGCGTGGTCGCGAAAGCCCGCCGCCACCGTCGCAGCACCGGAGAACGCCTTGAAACCGCCGTGAGTCTTCTGGATGACCCTGCCTTCGAGCTCTTCCTCAGCCAGGACACCAGCTTCACCGACCTTCCGCGCACCATGGAAGAACTGGCCGATGACGGTGGCGGGAGCGCCTGCCAGGTCGTCAGCTACCGCGCCCCTAAACCGGAGGAATAGCCGATGTTCAGTCTCACCGTCCGTCGCAGTTTCATGATCGCCCACAGCCTCCCGCGCGAGGCCTTCGGCCCGGCGCAGGGATTGCACGGCGCGACCTTCGTGACCGAGGCAGGCTTCCGGCGCGCGGAACTGAACACGGATGGCGTCGTCATCGATATCGGCCTGGCAGGGGACATGCTCCAGGAGGTCCTGGACCGACTGAACTACAAGAATCTGGACGAACTGCCCGAATTCGCCGGTCAGCTCACCACCACTGAATTCCTTGCCCGGCATATCGCCGAACGGCTCGCGGAGAAGCTGCCCGACGGCGCCGCCCTCCAAGGGCTCGATGTCACTCTCCGCGAGACCCCGGATGCCTGGGCCTGCTACTCACTTGAGCTCAGCCGACGGCAATGAACGCCGTCCGCTTCATCGTCCCGGGCAACATCGGGCACCGCTCCGGCGGCAATGTCTACAACGCCCGGCTCGTGGAGCACCTGGAAGCGCTCGGCGTCCGCACCGATGTGGTGGCGCTCGACGGCGCGTGGCCGTCCGGGCGGCGCGAAGACCGGGATGCCCTGGCCCGGGTCCTGCGCGAGGCGGACCTCGTGATCGTTGATGGGCTGGTCGCGGTCGGCGCCCCGGACGCCATTGAAGCCGCGGTGCAGGCCGGCACCCGGGTGTGGGTCCTCTCGCACATGGCCTTCCCCGAACATGCCGGGCTTGAGAGGCGCGCCCTCGCCGCGGCGACCGGGGTCATCTGTCCCAGCTCCTTCGCCGCCGCCCAACTCGTCTCGCTGTACGCGCTGGACCGTGTCCACGTGGCCCGGCCGGGAGTTCTGCAGGCCGAGGCCGCCGTCGGATCGCAGCCGCCGCACCTTGTCTGCGTCGCGGCCTTCCTGCCGAACAAGAGCCAACTGCTGCTTGTCGAAGCGCTGGCCCGGCTGATCCGCCTGCCCTGGACCGCGTCCCTGATCGGTTCGCCGGATGCAGATCCGGCGTACACCGCGCAGGTGAGGGCCGCCGTCGCGCAGTACGGCCTGGAGGACCGCGTCCGGTTGACCGGCGAACTCCACGGTCAGGAACTGGAGGGCGAATGGCACGCCGCGGACCTCAGCGTCCTAGTCTCCGAACACGAGACTTTCGGCATGGCGGTGCAGGAATCGCTGGCGCACGGGGTTCCCGTGATCGTCCGTCGAGGAACCGGGGCGGAGGAAGCGCTCGGCACAGTTGGCGCGGGCGCCGCGGTGGATCTCGACGGCGGGGCGGACGCTTTGGCAAGGGTCCTGTCGGCCTGGCTGGAGGATCCGGAGCTCGCGGCCCGGTGGCGGGAGGCCGCTTTGCTGCGGCGCGCGGCTCTGCCCGGCTGGACGGAGACCGCCGAGAGCGTGCTCACGCTGATCCGCGGCTGAAGGTCTCGGGCGAATCCCACCCCCGGCCCGCAGCGCTGCGGGTCTGGAACTTCGCACATGATCGCACTAGTCTCACGAAGACAGGACCCGTGGGGAGAAACGAGGAACTCGTGGCTGGACGACGGAGAACACTTGTCTGGCCCTGGACGGAGTGGTGGTCCTGGGCGGCTCTGCTGGTTCTTCTGATGATCATCAACCTGCCGCTCCTGCTCTTCAGGATGCAGGGCTGTGCCGCCTCCACCGGCTACGGCGACCCCGATCAGTGTGTCGCCACGCCCCTGCTGGGCAGCCCTCTCAGCGAGATCATCGTGGGGATCTCCGGCGTTGTGGCGGCAGCAGCCCTCATCGGGCTCCTCTGGACCATCCGGCATCGGGTCTCCACAGCGAAGCGGTAGAAATCCTGCGGGTCCGGAGGCCGGAGCAGCCGAAAACCCACCCCTGGTCTGCGCCTCGCCCGTGGCCTAGCGTGAGGTCATGACCATGAATCGTTATGCGGGCCGTGTGGTGTTCCTGACTGGGGCGGCCCAGGGGATCGGGGCCGCGACGGCGCGGCGGCTCTTCGCGGAGGGCGCCACCGTGGTGCTGGCCGACCGGAACGCCGACGGCGCCGTCCGGATGGCGGAGGAGCTCGACGACCCGGACCGCACCTTGGTGGTGCCCTGCGATCTGACGGACCGCGCCTCCGTGGACGGCGCCGTCGCGGCCGCCGTCGAGCGCTTCGGCCGGCTGGACGGCCTGGTCAACGTGGCGGGCGGAGCCTTGCGGCACCCGGCACTGCTGGACGGAATGGACGACGACGGCTGGAACCGGACGCTGGACCTCAACCTGAGCGGGCCCATGCGCTGCATCCGTGCGGTGGCGCCGCATCTGGGCCCGGGCGGCGCGATCGTGCTGGTGAGTTCCGTGAACGGCCTCCAGGCCTGGGGTGGCGAGTCCTACTCCTCTGCCAAGGCGGGACTCGTGGTGCTGGCGAAGAACCTGGCCGTGGAACTGGGGCCGGCCGGGGTGCGGATCAATGTGGTGGCTCCTGGGACCGTGCGGACCCCCGTCTGGGACTCGCAAGGCGGGCCGGACAAGCTGGCTCCGCTGTACCCACTGGGCAGGGTGGGGGAGCCGGAGGACATCGCTGCGGCGATCGCGTTCCTCGCCTCGGATGACGCCGCGTGGGTCACCGGGATCACGCTGCCGGTCGACGGCGGCGGGGGAACGGGCCCGCTGCATCTGATGAGGCAGTTGCGGGCGGACCGGGACGGGGACTGAACGCGGGCGGCTTGCGGAGTCAGTCGAAGCGGGAGAACGGTGCCGCGTAGCGGAAGGTGCCCCGTGCGCCGTCGTACGCCGGGAGCAACCGCACCTGGAAGTAGTCGCCCCAGCCCGGGACCGGTGCGGCGATGCCGTGGCTTGAGGCGGTTTCCCAGCCGTGGCGGCCGTAGTAGCCCGGGTCGCCCAGCAGAGCGATGAGGGATTCGCCCTGCTGGGCGGCGAGCTCGACGGTGGCGGCCAGCAGGGCAGTTCCGACGCCGCGGCGCTGGGCGGCCGGAAGAACCGACAACGGCCCGAGGCCGAGCGTCGGCACCGGCTGGCCTTCACCGCCGTCGAGCGTGCCGCGCGTGGTCATGGCGTGCCCCACCACGGTCCCGTCCTCCTCGGCGACCAAAGCCAGCTCGGGCAGGTAGCCGGGGTCGTCACGCAGCCACCCGACGAGTGCCGCTTCCCCCGGATCAGAGGTGCCGTCCATGGGTGGCGCGGAGTACGGCGCCCCGCGGAAGGCCGCCGCCGTCAGCGATCGAATGACAGGGAAGTCCGCGGATGTCTCCGGCCGGATGAGGAATGACATGCCTTCACCCTTCCACAGCGCGGGGCCGCGGTGGAAGCCAGGCTCAGCGGAAGGTCAGGGTGATGCCGGCACCGTCGTGCGTGACGTCGATCCCGGTGAGGTCCTCCACCTGAACATCCGGTTCATGGGCCGCAGAGGCGGCGCCTACGCCGACCACGGGCATCCCCGCCGCACGGGCCGCGGCGATCCCCGCCGCGGAGTCCTCGAAGACCACGCACTGCTCCGGGGCCACTCCGAGCGCGCGGGAGGCCACCAGGAAGCCTTCCGGGTCCGGCTTGCTGTTCCGCACGTTCTCCGCGGTGATCATCAGCGGCGGCAGCGGCACTCCGGCCGTCGCCATTCTGGCCGTGGCGAGTTCCCGGGTGGCGGAGGTGACCAGAGCGTGGGCCGATCCCTCAAGCGCGAGCAGGAACGCCGGCGCTCCCGGCACGGTGCGGACGCCGTCCAGCTCACGGACCTCGCGGGCCAGCATGGCCTGATTCTCCGCCAGATTGAGCTCGTGGTCGCGCTCCGGGAGAAGCACCGCCATGCTCTCCTGTCCCTGGCGTCCGTGGATCACGCTGAGGACCCGCTCCGGCTCCAGGCCATGCCCTGTGCCCCATTCGGTCCAGAGCCGTTCGACCACGGCGGACGAGTCCACCAGGGTGCCGTCCATGTCGAGCAGTACGGCCTTGACGTTCATGATTTCTCCCATGTCCCCACCCTAAGGGCCGGGAACCGGCCCGCATTGCCGCTCACGGGATGGAACGGTACTCGTGCCTGGGTCCTCGCGCAGCCGGCTGAGGAGGCTGCTTCGCCGGGATCGGATGTTCCTTCCTGGGTGGCGAGGAGTGGGGGCCGGAATGCCGTGATGCTCAGGGCCCGGATGGCAGGGAAGTCCGCGGGCGTCTCGGACCGGAGGGTGAGAGACATGGCTTGCCCCCGTCCACGGCGGCAACGTGGGTGGGTGGTTAAACCCGAAGGCCCTGCCACTCCTGGGTTGGAGTGGCAGGGCCTTCGGCGGTCGCTAGCGTGTTCAGTGCTGGCGGCGTCGGCGCACGATCAGCATCGCGGCACCGCCGAGGAACAGGAGCGCTCCTGCGGCGATGGTGCCGAGGCTGATGTTCGCACCGGTGTGGGCAAGCTCGTCACCGGGTGCCGGGTTGGCCGGTGCCGGGTTGCCAGGGACACCGGGCTCGGTGCTCTGGTAGGTGACGGTGACCTTGGCCCGGGTTTCCTTGCCGTTCTTGTCCTTGATGAGGTACTCGATCGGGGTCGGATTTCCGGTGAAGCCCTTTTCCGGGGTGAAGGTGATGCTCCCGGTCTTCGGGTTCACGGTCCAGCTGCCTTCGCCCGGGACGACGAGCTTGTCGACCGGGTTGCCGGTGCCAGGATCGATGATCTTGACCGTGGACGGGTCCAGGTTCCCTTCATCGTTACCGACCACCGGGACAGTGACGGTGGTGCCCTGGGCGTTGTTCAGGGACTCATCGTCCTTGGCCTTGGGCGCCACCGGGGTCTCCGGCTTGTAGGTCACGGTGACCTTCGCGCCGGTTTCTTGACCGTTTTTGTCCTTCACGGTGTAGTTGATCGGGGT
>Ga0153950_1001051_pt1 | contig 12292 bp, 8 predicted proteins | sample TSNJ034MetaG_FD_104737 | JGI IMG/M metagenome (GOLD analysis project Ga0153950, IMG submission 104737) | Attine ant fungus gardens microbial communities from New Jersey, USA - TSNJ034 MetaG | ecosystem: Host-associated > Fungi > Mycelium > Unclassified | place: USA: New Jersey, Wharton State... | reverse complement strand
TGCGACCGGAAATCCCGCCTTTCAGCATATTCTCCTGGATGGTCTGATAAGTACTCCACAGGTCCTTACCGTAATCCTCCCTGCGTCGCGGTGTCAGAATGTCAGCGGTGGTGACGGGCTGATGTTCGTCACCATAACGGTAAGTCAGTGCCGCCTGTGCCAGCGCCTGGCGTGCCGGTGGCGGCAGAATCAGCGACTGCATGGCATCACGCTTTTCCTCAATCCGGTCAAAAACCCCCACCACCTCGTAAGCCCCTTCAATGACTCTGTCCACCACATTTCCCCGGTGCGGAACACGCACTTCCCCCAGAGACTGACCACAGACGCATCCGTTCTGGCAGACGAACCTGAAGTAACCCGGCAGCATCTGGTAGCTGGATGAACCGTCATGGGAGTTGAGTAGAATAATTTCAGGGACATGTTGTCCGGTTATCTCCCCGTTACGCCGCAGACGCAGCATGTGTTTTGTGTATCCCCGGCGGCCCGGGTCACGTACGCGGGTCTGGCAGGCGAAGAATGGCTGAAAACCTTCCCGCTGCAGGCTTTCCAGCACGGTGATGGTGGGGATCCAGGTATAGTTCTCGCTTCTGGATGTGTGTTTCTCTTCCCCGAATACGCTGGGGACAACCTGCATCAATTCTTCGCGAGTTAAGGGGCGGTTACGGCGTATCTGGTTCGCATAACCAAAACGGCTGGCTAATCGCATAATTGGCTCCTTATGAATGATTAAGCGGTATAAATGAAAAGGCCACGTCTCCCGAAGAAGACGCGGCCTGATGGGGAAAATGAATGAGGTTTATTGCCTGAGAAGTCCTTCACTGGCGAGCTGCATATTTTTATGGAAGGAGATCACCCAATAATCCCATCGTGATCGGGTAATAACCGGCCAAACTGTGATCGATTCAGATGCCATTTGGCAGCAAAAGGTCCCTCAGGTAATAAACGCGATGTACAACCTGACATATCTGTTGCTCCCTGAAATTAAAAAGCCCCTGCCATCATGGCTGGGGCCGTATTTACTTTTGATATTAATAACACGCAGATGAATCACATAACTTACTCCTTTAATTTGTTTTGTTTACGTAGTCCTTGACCAGGTACGCGAATTCGTGAACGCCAATTTCACCAAACCAAATCAGGTAACCAGGATCGATGTTGTAATAGTAACCAATGACTTTATGAGTTTTTGGGTTATAGAGTGTTACGATATAGTCCCAGCCGCAGGCGTTAGCTTTACAACCGCCACCTTCTATCCAGCTCGTTCCGTTAATGTTTACAGCTGTTACACTACCGCCAGGACCATCCATATAGCTGTCTTCTCCAAACATTCCGTCTAACCCAACAGGGTTTAATGCTTTGTCGACAGCAGCTCTGTAGGTAGCGTCATCTTCGTACAACTCGTACGTTGTTGGACATGCACCAGGCTGGCCAGACCAGGCTTTTAAGTCACATTTAAGGGGCTGATTTACAGTGGCGGCGTTTGTGTCAGGACTTACGCTAATAAACAGGAAAACCAGAAAAAACATTAGGGTATGTAAACATTTCATTATAAATTCCTTCTTAAGTTATTCGGCACTGCGGTTTAAGGTAATACAGCCGATTAATTCAGCGTTGTGAAAGAAGTCTGCAGCACTATAATTACCGACCGCTAACGGATGGATATTGTCGGACATTATCTTCGGCTGTCCGCAGACAATATCATTGAGTCGTTGATAAACATGCGCGTCGGTATCGGCAATAATCAGCCCTGTACAAGTGTCGTCACGCATTAAACGATAAACTTCCGGTTTATCGAAACTGCGCATTAGTACAGGGACTTCATCAGGATTGATAATGGATGAATATAGAGCCGGATTGTAATAATATCTGACTCGCCGAAAGTATAAGTATTCTGATACCAACAACACAGAAAATAACTATGGTATAAAGTATAACGTGCTTTTTAAAATAAACTGAAAACCAGGATGCCCTTTTTTTACTTACCCGTGTTATTAGCAGTTACCATAGCGACGGCAATGTTCTGCAAGAATCTGCTGCTGCAACCACTGATTTGCTTTCCGTTCACGTTTCTTTTTCTCAGCAATCATTTTATGATGCATTTTCATATCAGCACACTTTTCAAGGAGCTTGTAAATCGGCTTTCCGCCGGCCCCCATTTCACCATTACCGTAACCGTCGATAATGTAAACGAAGCAACCTTCGCCTTTATCGAACACATGGTAGTCTGTTAGTATACTACCGAAATTTAGATTTTCGTAATCTAGGGGAAGAACATGCCAGGTTTTATAAATTTAGGGAAAATCGTTAAGCTTATGCGATTTATAAATAGAGCTAATAAACCGCTCTTGCGTGTAACCCTCCGGTAACGTCCAGCCATTACCAGGAAGATAATCGCTATATTTTATTTCACCACGTGAAATTTCTTTATTATCGAATGCATAAACTGTAGTCACGCACAACGCAGCAAAACAGATAAGTGCTTTTACGATGAATTTCATGATAACTCTCCTTATGACATTAATAAATGCGTTAATCTTAAATCTCACCCAGGTAATATATATCTGAAAATATTTTCAATAACACCAGACAGGAAAAACACCACCACAGGCGGTGGTGTTTCTTTGGGGCGTCTTTATTTAATCCGGGCCATCGCGTTTCTCAGTGCCAAATCTGCCTCTTCCGTTATCTCCAGACTTTTCTGCAACACCGTTTCTGACAGGGACAGTGCCTGACGTGCTGCCAGCGGTTTCCGGATATGCTCCATCGTCAGCATCGTGTCCTCGTAGCCCTGCTGACGCCAGGCGTCGGTATGTGCCGACGTGAAACTGAGCAGACCGCCACTGTTGCCACCATCACCTGCATGTTTCAGCCTTTTCCGGGGACGGATCTCAAGGATTGTGGTGTCCGGAAAAGCCTGGCGATCCCATAAAGAACCGTCACTCAGATGCGTCACAATCACCATATTGCATCCGGCATCGACCAGAGGCGTTACAGGGGTATTTCCCTGCATATTTCGCCATCCTCCCATACCACCATCACCGTACATTGTCCCCTGAACCTCACGGGGACGGAACAACAGGGGCAGCGCGGCTGACGCAAGCAGAGCCTCTTTCTGCTGTCCGCGGGGCAGACTCTGGATATGCTGAAAAACGGCGTTTTTCGTGGTTCCGACACCCAGTTCAGCACGAATGCAGTCAATAATATCCTGCATGCCCCCTTCTGTGGGGTACAGCGACACATACAGCGGTAGCCCGTCTGCCAGAGCATCAGTATCAAGATAATGATCCATCAGCGCTGTCAGGGGCTCATCTGACAACAACGGCTGAGCCATCAGATTGTCAAACCCGTTGAGTATCGATATATGGCGAAGAAGCGTCGTAAGCAGTGCTCCTGCACGTCCGGGGATCTGGCAGAGGTTCATTGCCTGGAACAATTTTTTCAGCAATGAAAAGTAAACCAATCGGTTTACCGACAGCACCTGATTATTCCCCAGATGATCCCAGAGCGCCTCCAGGCGTACGGCAGCTTCTGACAGATCGGGAGAGGCCGCGATAATGGCACCATTGAATGCGCCAATGCTGGCCCCTGAAACCATGCTGATCTGTGTACCACACTCTGCCAGTGCCTTAACCACTCCCGCCTGATAAGCGCCCACCGCCCCGCCACCGGACAGCACCAGCCCCGTTTTCATTTCTGTACTCATGCAGCCCCCTTCTGAAATATTTCATCGACCATACTTTCAGAGAGGCGCTCTGCAGAGCAGAGGCGAGGCATGCGAACCGGTAAGTGTTCTGCAGCCTGCGTGGTTGACCAGATCACCGGATGCTGCTCTTCACTGCACCAGTCCCCCAGCCAGTTAATCGCGTCATGCCACTCGTTATCTGCCTGATCCCGGCCCTGACCACCAAGCCAGTCCAGAGTGTTCAGACGCACGGTTGCACTACCGCCACTCTCCTGTGCCATCTGCGTTAATGCTTTATGTCTGAGAATATCCAGTAACTGGTTAACCTGGCCTGTGTCACCCTGACGTATCACATCACCAAACGCGCCCCAGCGAAGCTCTTCAAGCGCCACATAACAACGTCCGGCAGGGGAAAATGACGCGTATCGCCCGGCGCTCCACCATGAGAATATCTGCTCAAGATGTAACTGTGCCCGCTGAACCTGGTCAACACGGTGGAGTTTTTCTTCAAAATGATTCAGTTTCTGGTGAACCTGATCGGCCAGGGTGAGTAACTGCTCCCGCGTGTCTGCCGAATAATGCGCCAGCCTGGCAGTATCACTGACCAGTGAACTGACCCTGTCGTTTACCCGGGTAATTGCGTAATTTGTGGTGGCAAGCGACGTTGTCAGCTCCGTCAGCCAGCGCAGGGACGCCTCAACGCCCTGTGCAAGCGACGCATTGATGGCATTCTGCCGTGCAGCGCCTTCGCCGGTCAGACCTTCTTTTAAACGCCGGAAGAACGTGCGCCCCCCGGCCGTGCTGATATGCTCCTGTGCAACATCAATACCGTTTGCAAAATCAACCACAAATTTTTCAGGAAGGCAGGTGAGTACTTGACATACCCGGTTATCAGCAATTTGTTGAATAAATGGTGAAGTCACAGCATTGTCTCCAGTTCTTCCCTTAACGCCTTACTGTCAGTAATCAGCTCGGGAACCCTTTCATTTAATGCCTGAAGGCGCTCCGTAAGATGCTCCTGTGCCTGCTGATCACGTTTATGATCTTCTGAGCTCTGAATGAGTGTGTTACGTAGCTGTTCGACTTTTTCCCTGAATGTACAGAAAAAATCATCGATCTCCTGGCGGACGGGCTGGTTAATATTCTGCTCAATGGATGCCTGCAGCTCCCCGAAATATGCCCGGGTCAGTGACATCACTTCCTTCCTGACCTTGTTCATATTGATCACGCTGCGGCTCACATCCACACTGTACTCTTTCCAGCCCCAGTCACTGGTGTTTGCCCATCGACAAAGCGTACCCCAGACACCATCCTGTCGACGGCGACGGGTTACTGTCTCCGTTCTTTCCTCCATAAGCGCGCTCAGATTTGTTTTTACCGCGATCCTGGTCTGTAACCGGCTGACTGCCGGGAAAGTGATTTTTACAGTGAAGCCCTCGTCCTCCAAGCGGGCATTGATGCGTCCGGCAATATTTTCTGTGGCATACAGGGCCGTACCACGAAAGCTTGTTTCAATCCCGCTGACGATTTTCTCCAGCTCAGGCCGGAACTGTGCTTCAGCCTCACGATGCAGGCTGGTCACGGTCGATTCGATTTGCGTCATCAGTTTAAGGGCTTCCCTGCGATCACTGAATTTTATCTCGGGGCTGTCCGGATCAAAGTCTCGTTTCCATGAATGATGGCCCGGGACACTGACACTAAACTGCTCACGAATTTTTCCAATAATCCCCTGCTGCGATATGCGTTGTTCTGCGCCTTCTTCTTCCAGCATTTGCTGTTCTTTGCGTTTGCCGCTTCTGAAATAGTCATTCAGCGCCTCTTCCAGTGAGGTGCAGGCCCCCGTCAGTAATTCCCGGGTTTTGGTATTGATGTTATCCATGGCAATTTTGACATCACCAGTCACCTGATTCTGACATTTCTCAATCTCCTGGATATCCGCAAGCAGGCTGGTGATATGCACCTGCAGTGACTGAATACTTTGTTGCAGCCCCTGATGGCGTAATGACAGATATTCACTGACATTTTCTGCATTCTGCATGAGTTTTGCGGCCGCAGAATCAACGGCCAGTGCCGCAGCTCTGGAATGTGAGCTCTGTATAACTTCTGTTATCAGTTTATCGATCAGGGAGCCTTCCCACAGTTCTGTTGCCCCTTCGGTTGCCAGTTCGCTGTCTTTACAGATGTGTTCTTTTTTCATGCGACCGAAAGCTTCCCTGACAAAATCATCGACCCAGGCTTCATCCGCAGGAAGCGCACCGGTTTTCCGTAACTCATGAAGCGCACGGTTAGCCAGGTATGCCTGGCGTGATGAGCCGGGGTAAACGCGGGAGGCTGGCAGCACATCGCTGTTCAGCATTGCCGGTACCTTCTGGCGTACGGCATCTGCCCCATCGCCATTGCGGTCTTTCTCATCAAATTTATTGACCAGCACAAACAGGCGACCGGCAGAAACGTCTGCAATAGCGTTTAGCTCTTTACGAACCTCCTCATCAGCTTTCGAGTTCATCTGGGTGTAATCCATCACCGCCAGCACCGCAGAGGCTTTCTGCAACTGGTCACGCATCATCACTTCCATCTGTGGTTGCCCGGCTTCATTAGGGCCGGGGGTATCCAGCAGTGTGAGTGTTCCCTGACATGCATCCATTCCCACTAGGTGGCTGAACTCCACGTCGATCACCGGCAGTTTCTGCACTTCTGCGTATTCGTCAAAAGGGAATTCAGTCCCCATTGCTGCAGCAAGACGAACCAGATCGTTTAACGATGCCAGTCCGGTAAAGATTTCGTCTTCCCCGTGGTATTCATTCTGGAGCCAGCCATCATCCGCCAGAATATCCAGCAGTTCGCGGGTATCCCCGGTTTGCTGCAGGGTCTGTGCGACTTGCTGTCCTGCCGGGGTGGCGAGTTTCTCCTGCAGTCTGATTAATAAATTGCGGACGGGCTGAATATGTTCCAGATGGAGGACCGGTTCCGTTTTTCCGGGAACGTGGCGGATCAATGTCGGCACCGAGGTCATGGGGCGGTTACGGTTGGGCAGAATTTCCTGCCCCACAATGGCGTTGATGGTGGTTGATTTGCCCGCCTTCATCGTGCCGACCACAGCCAGCACCATCTCCCTGCGGGCGGTTTTGATTTGTTCGCCCTCCAGCTCCTCAATTCTTTTCAGTGCTTTCTGTTTATCAAAAAGCTGCCCGTTTTCGTTCTTACCGTCCAATAACACATCCGGCTCATCAACCATTTGCCGGAGCAGATTGATATTCAGTTGCAAAAGCCGGTCGGCTTCATCACAAAGCAGGGCGATGTTCTTTTCGTGCATCATTCACCTTTATAAATTCAATAATTCAGAACTGCGGTGAACAGCAATGAGCATCCTTTCCCATTACTGCATGAATTTCCCTGAAATCGTATTTCCGGGATACCGTATAATCAGAAAGTCATATTCAGCGTGGCCTGACCGTTATAACCTTCAGCGCTGCTGCCGCTGACGCTGTGGGCATAACCGGCCTGAACGCCCAGGGTGATATTTTCCCGGACACGGGCTTCCAGTCCGGCCTGCAGGTCCAGTGACGTGCCATTCTGTGACGGTGAGAACGTCATGTTACTGCCAGCTGCGGCTGTACCCATGCTCATGTCCCCCCGGGAGCTGAAGGTGCGGATAACAGAAGGCTGTACCCACCAGTTCACCGGCAGTTCACTCACACTGTGTTTTGCACTGTCGCGCAGGGGGGCACGGGATGAGGTGCCTTCACCAAAGGTCATATCGTTGTGGCTGCCCAGACGGAAACCGGCACGTACATGTTGTGCACTGCCATGCCCGAACTTCACATAACCGGCGTTATCCTGGCCGTCATCCAGGGAAAGTCCCTGCCAGGTATACTGCAGTTGTGGCTCCAGCATCAGGTTGTCAGTGATACTGAAGGGCAGACCAGTTTCCAGTGAGCCCAGCCAGCCCCAGCCCCGGGCGCGGAAGTCGTTATTGTCCGATGACGCTTTCATGCTGTGGCGTGTTCCCTGTGCCACAATGTCAGCCCACAGGCCGGAGGACGTGTGTACCAGATTCAGGTATCCGCCCAGACTGCCGGCATCATCCCGGACCGTGCCGGCACGGGAGCCGTCATCATCCTTAACATCAACGGAAGAATGGCCTGCAGCACCATACACTCCTGTCGTCAGTGACATACCGGCAACCTCTGTTCTCAGCAGGTCACCCTCCAGACGGACGAAGCCATAGCTGCCGCTGCTTTCCGGCGTGGCCCCACGGGCAATACCACCGTTGTTATCGTGCCCGAGATGACCGCCCTGAATGCTGAGACGGACGCTGTTATTTTCACCGCTTACACCGGTCTGATGGCTGCGGGAGCCTGCCAGAATCCGGTCATAGTCCATTGCCTGTGTCAGCATGGAGGCATACAGGGGGACTTCAGCACGATAAGCATTTTCACTGCGCAGGTACCAGTCTTCATCGCTGTCACGGTTCAGGGTGTAGTTAAAGGCACCGGCCTGAAGCGGGCGACTCAGGGCAAACGCACCTTCTTCTGTGGTGGCACCATTCTGTGCATCCACAACCCGGATGCCCTGTCCGGAGATTGCCACCCCGAGGTTACTGTTTCCGACATTTGTAAACGCAAGCCAGGTTTTGCCGGTTGCCTGACCACCATTAATCACCAGCTGGTCAGAGGCATTACTGCCATCAAGGCTGACACGCATATTGATGGTGCCACCCTGACCGGTGAGGTTACTGGTGGTCAGTTTATGGAACGTTACCGGGGAGTCGCCTTTTGCAACAGCACGGCTCAGTACGGCATCCTGTGTCATCTGATTATCAAAGTGAATCTCCCCTGCGTTAACAATATCGCCGGTACTGACCACATCGCCATTCAGTACCATGCTGGCGCCTTTACTGAGCTGTGTTCTGCCACTCAGACTTCCCCCGGCAGCCAGCGTCAGTGTTCCACGATGTCCGACAGTGGTGTTGCTGGCCTGTCCCCCGGCATTAACCGTAAAGCTGCCGCCATTTTCCAGCAGCAGGCCGCTGGCCTGACCGGAGATACCATCAATGCTGAACTTACCGCTGGCATTGGTCCCCTCAACAGTGGCACCACTGTCTGCAATCAGGGCACCACCGGATGTCATGGTGACATCTGTTGCCTTACCACCGGCAGACACTGCCAGGGTACCGCCGTCATCCACCAGTGTTTTCCAGGATGAATGGCCCTCCAGTACATCCAGGCGACCACCGGACTCCAGAACAACACCGTCAGCCTTACCGTTTTCCACCGTGAAATTCCCCAGACGGTTGCTGCCAAGAACAGTTGCTGCAGTACTGGTGACCAGTGCGCCGCCCTGCTTCAGGGTGACATTCGTGGCTGTACCACCGGCGTTCACCTGCAGTTTGCCTTTCTGGTTAACGGTGGTGAAATCCGCCAGACCACCTTCCTTGATAATCTGCCAGCCGTCACTGTTAACAACTGTGTCAGACGCTGTACCGCCGTTGTGCACATACTGGTACCCCCCATTCAGCGTGGTATCCAGTGCGTGACCATGTACAGTCTGGTCGCCGCCGGCATAAACCACAGTGGTATTTGCTGTTCCTTCAGCAGCCACAATCTGACGACCATTTTCATTGATAGTGGTACGTACGGCATCTCCGCGAACAAACTGCCCGGTATCACCATTTTCTGCATCCGGTCCCCCTTCCGCGCCGGTATTCACAACCGTGTCGGTTGCCACTGCGCCGGGTTTGACGACCTGCCAGCCCTTATCATTAATGACGGTTCCTGTGGCTATTGCACCCTCATGCATCCACTGCTCGCCGCCGTTCAGCGTGGTGTTCACTGCCTGCCCCTGAAGGCTCTGTCCGCCTCCGGCACTGATAACCGTGTCTGAAACGCTTCCTCCGGCATTCACTCTCTGAAGACCACCACCGGTGACAGTAGTGTTGTTGGCGATACCGCCATTTTGTATCCATTGTCCGCCGGTATTGGCCTCGTTATCCGGCCCATACTCCAGCCCGGTACTGATGGTCATTCCGTTGGCCGTACCGAAGACAATCTGGTTGTCATGATTTGTCAGTGTTCCGCCGCTCACGGTTTCTCCCGCCTGTACAACCGTGTCAGCAGCCAGTGCCGGGACTGATGTGACAGCAGCAAGAGACAGCGCAACCGCCACACCGGCGCGTTTTCCCCGTGAGCGGGCCAGTTCGGAGGCCACCACCAGGGTGCCCGTAATGTGATTCCATACCAGCCTGTAGCTGGTGTTCAGATGTCGTTTCATCAGCTTTTCCTTACAGAGGGTGAATAAAAAAGCCGGTACCCACAAAAGTGGATACCGGCAGGTACAAAACAGCATGGTCAGATAAAATGGTTTTTCCCGGACATAAATGCTTCCCCTCTCTCATCCGCCAGAGAAGTATCAGTCCGTTGTGTGCAATTCCGTTCTGCATGATGAAGAGATTCAGCTGCCTTTTCGCAGACCATTAACCACTATAAACGATCGATAGCAACGATCGATACCTGTTTTATCGATCGTTTTATTCTATTAACAGCAAGGCAGTCACGCAAGAGAAAGAGGTGGGTATGAGGTGTTTGTGTCATGTTTTCAGTTGGTTAACGCAATGTAATCAGGCATTTCCCCTGGCAGAGTGTTCAGAAGAAAATCCAGTTCCATACCGCGCGGGCAACAGAGACCACCGTGTCACGGACGGCACGCAGAACCGTACGAGCCACAGAGGCAACACAGACGCTCTCCGCCGTGTCAAATATCCGGTCCACCGCACCGGTAAACTGTTCACGGGCCTGCCCCCGGACAGATTCCGTGCACAGCTCGTCCTGCAGGCGGGTCATCAGGGGACTGGCGGCATGGTCGGGAAGTGCTGTCATGAGCGCACTGACCAGCGTATCCAGTTCCCAGCCGGTGCGGGCCGATACGGCCACAACCGGATGTACGGGCCGGAACAGACGGAATACCGCCTCCGTTTTTTCGCGAATATTCTGTGCCTGTGCGGGAGAAGGCTGAATGCCGGCCATATCCCATTCATGGCAGGGCTCCGTTTTGTCGGCCTGTGTCACCACAAACAGCACCTGCTGATGTCCGCGTTGCAGTATGTGTCGCCAGAAATACTCATCCACAGACAGGGCACGGTCATCGGCTTTAATCAGCCACAGTACCAGGTCCAGTTCAGACAGAATGTTACGGTACAGGGCTTCATACTCTGCATCCCTGTCACGGCTCTCGCCCACCCCAGGCAGGTCAGTGATAACCATGCTGTGACCGTGACCACTCAGACGGAAGCGCTGCACTTCCCGGGTGCCGGCGTGAACATCACTGACCGGGGTGACCTCCCCCTGAAACAGTGCATTACAGAGTGAGGATTTACCGGCCCCGCTTTTACCCATAATGCCAATCACGGGTTCGTGACTGGTGAGTTTGCGCAGATGTTCCAGGATGTGACGGGAAAGTGAGTAAGGCAGGGAGGAGAGCGGTTTTTCAATTGCCTCAATGGCATCAGACGGATTCATAAATGTATTCCCGGTGAAAAAAGACAAAACCCCGCGCACCGGAAAGATGGCGGGGGATTCACAACGATAATATCTGTCTGAAATTATTTAGGGAAGGTGCGAATAAGCAGGTCATTTCTTCCCAAGCTGACTCGCTGATTAAAATTTCGCGGATCTGGGCCGATTTTTTTCCCGCAAACACATCGAATCAGCCTATTTAGACCGTTTCTTCGCCATTTAAGGCGTTATCCCCAGTTTTTAGTGAGATCTCTCCCACTGACGTATCATTTGGTCCACCCGAAACAGGTTGGCCAGGGTGAATAACATCGCCAGTTGGTTATCGTTTTTCAGCAGCCCCTTGTATCTGGCTTTCACGAAGCCGAACTGCCGCTTGATGATGCGAAACGGGTGCTCCACCCTGGCACGGATGCTGGCTTTCATGTATTCGATGTTGATGGCCGTTTTGTTCTTGCGCGGATGCTGCTTCAAGGTTTTTACCTTGCCGGGACGCTCGGCGATCAGCCAGTCCACATCCACCTCGGCCAGCTCCTCGCGCTGTGGCGCTCCTTGGTAGCCGGCATCGGCTGAGACAAATTGCTCCTCTCCATGAAGCAGATTACCCAGCTGATTGAGGTCATGCTCGTTGGCCGCGGTGGTGACTAGGCTGTGGGTCAGGCCACTCTTGGCATCGACACCAATGTGGGCCTTCATGCCAAAGTGCCACTGATTGCCTTTCTTGGTCTGATGCATCTCCGGAGCGCGTTGCTGCTCTTTGTTCTTGGTAGAGCTGGGTGCCTCAATGATGGTGGCATCCACCAAAGTGCCTTGGGTCATCATGACGCCTGCTTCGGCCAGCCAGCGATTGATGGTCTTGAACAATTGACGGGCCAGTTGATGCTGCTCGAGCAGGTGGCGGAAATTCATGATGGTGGTGCGATCCGGCAGGGCGCTATCCAGGGATAATCGGGCAAACAGGCGCATGGAGGCGATTTCGTACAGGGCATCTTCCATGGCACCGTCGCTCAGGTTGTACCAATGCTGCATGCAGTGAATACGCAGCATGGTCTCCAGCGGATAGGGCCGTCGGCCATTGCCCGCCTTGGGATAAAACGGCTCG
>Ga0153950_1001050_pt1 | contig 12308 bp, 11 predicted proteins | sample TSNJ034MetaG_FD_104737 | JGI IMG/M metagenome (GOLD analysis project Ga0153950, IMG submission 104737) | Attine ant fungus gardens microbial communities from New Jersey, USA - TSNJ034 MetaG | ecosystem: Host-associated > Fungi > Mycelium > Unclassified | place: USA: New Jersey, Wharton State... | reverse complement strand
TCATGCAGCAAGTGGATACTTACATCAGATGGTATAACGAGCGGCGTATAAAATTATCGCTGGGTGCAGTCAGCCCCAAAATGTACCGCCAACAATGCGGGCTGGAATGATAAAGCAGTCCAGGAAATCGTCCGCATCCCCATAACGGTCAAACATCGTGGCGTTGACAAAACGGGTCAAGTGCATAAAAAAGCTCCATAGGGCTTATCGTCTGATATTGCGGACGCTGACACTAATGAGCCACTGATTTCGAGAACAGTTGAATCACTATAATACCGATAGCAATTAGCACCATACCTGCAATAGCAGGTAAATCAAGTCGCTGTTTATAAAGTAGAAACGACATGATAGAGACAAGGAATATTCCCATTCCCGCCCAGATAGCATAGGCAATACCGATATTCATCACTTTCACTACCTGTGACAAACCGTAAAATGAAATCGCATACCCAGCGATCACAAAAATGCTGGGTAACAGGCGACTGAACCCTTCAGAAGCTTTCAGCATCGTGGTGGCAAGGGTTTCTGCACAAATGGAAATGCTCAAAATAACGTATGAATTCAAAATAAGTCCTCTTTTGACTGACAACTGTTTCTGTTATACGAGTCCCATTTTTCATAAACTTCAATCGGATTATAACAGTTTGGATAATAAACGCATCAACGTATTGTTTTGTCCAGTTATTGTTAACATATAATATCTATACCACTGATTCCATCAGGAGTTATGACTAGACAATAATGAAAACGAATCTTTCCGCATACCTTCAGCAGGCCTTCCCCTTTCTGTTATGGGGGATGACCTTTTATTTGGCAGGATTACCTTCACTCAAATTTGACACAGCAGAATCATCGGTTGTAATTATCTGGTTTCCGGCAGGTGTAGCAGTTTCTGCTTTTATATACTCATACCGGTGTGATTATCCGTTGCTTATCATCATTTTTACGCTGGTGACGGTATTTCTGGATAAACAGTGGGGCTCTCCGCTCCCCTTTTCGCACTTACTTCTGGAGGATTTTTTATCGATTCCCCAGACAGTTGCTATTGCCTGGATTGTGCGTCACTTCGCACGAATGCACGACGATTTGCATATTATCCTGATATGGATAGTTGCGACTCTTGTTATCAGTTGCCTTGACTCTCTAATTATGGGTAGCGGCTATGCCCAGGTTCAGGGATTGGCTCCTCTCAGCGACTTCTGGCACAGTTTTATTGCAGATGTAACAGGTATCTTTTTTGCGACACCAGTTGTGATGGGGGTTCTCAACCGACATGAACGATTTGTAACAAGCAGTTTGCTGTTGAAGAGTATTGGCTTTATTTTGTGGCTGGCAATGTGTGCTATTGTCGGGATTATCTTTGATCATGATTTTTCGAAGGAGACAATACGCACACCTGAACTCTATTTCTTTTTAATTTGCCTGCCTGTCCTCTTGGTCATGTTGCTTTCTCTGTTATGGGGTAGGCCTGGCGGTTCACTGGCCTTACTGACGCTTGGCGTTATCGTGATTTACAACACCTCTCAGTATAAGGGGCCGTTTTTCCTGGAAAACTTCGCTTACACCGAATCTTTGCTGCTGGCGTTAAGCTACCTTTCTGTCACAGCGCTGCTGGTTGTATTCATCCGTGTGGTACGGCATTTAGCGAACAATCGCAATTCAGTGTCGCAGGTGGCGTTTTATCGTCTTACGCCCGCCACAGGGGAAATTCTATGGGATAACACGCACTCCTGTTTTCCCGACAATTTACAGTTTTCCAGAATTAACAACGTTGAAGATGTTCTGAAATATATTCATCCCCGGGATAAGGATAAGCTGTATAAACACTGGTTTTCTCCATCAAATCAGCACTCAATTTTATTTTTCCGTATTCAGGCCACCAGTGGTCAATGGGTGACTTTAGCCGACCAGTGCACGATGCATACAGTTGTTGATGGGAAAAATATTGTTGTAGGTCACTGGCAAATTAGTCGTTTTCATCTGGCCCTTTGAGTTATTACGGGAGAAAAAAGCCTGTGATCCAGATTTTATTGTTATTACTTGGCGTCGACTTTGTCCGGCGTAAAGCAAAATACCTGACATTTATTGGTATCCTGTGGAGTGTACTTGGTGTAGGTATTTTTATTGATGGGGTAAACGGCGTCACCTATTTCCCTTTACACACTTTCGGTGCCCTGTTGCTGCTTGAAAGTCTGGTGACGCTGAGTATTGCTTCCGGAGGTGCTGGAGCGCAAAAAGCAGTGCTTTACTTTAAAGGGGGAATATTTTGCTTCGTGGCCATTCTTATTCTCTCAGATAAGCCATACAGTAATTTGCTGCTGTCAATTATTTTCGGACTGGCCTTTTTTGTTATTGGTCTGTTTGTTATCGTTTCTGCATGGGTTGTACGTTACCCGATGTGGAAAAGAACTATTCTTGGCGGTATTGCACAAATGCTGTTTGCAATTTTTATATTCAGCTTCCCAATGCACAATGCTACAGTACCAGTTTTTTTAGGAGCATTGATGTTGATTAGTGGTCTAAATACAATAAGGCTGGCGCTACGGGCTGGTATGGTTTATGAGGGTGAGGCGATATTCGACCTGCTGGCCCCTACCGATGTACTGAATGATTTAAAAAAGTGGTCGGTTTCATCTCCGGTGAATCATGGCGTTTTCGGGACAGATATCAATAAACCATTAACGGTGCATATCTGGACACCAGCAGGCACAGCAAATTCTTCCCCCATTCCTCGCCCCATAATTAATCGCTATATAGCTGCAATGGATAGTGATGGTGTTATATCTACCGGACATGCGGCTCTCGAATTGTTGCCGGATATCTATATTAGCTTTTATCCCGCGATTGATATTGACCGTTCGCCTTCTGAATTTCTGAAGACCCTAAAAGCGACCCAGGATAATAACGTGCCCGGAATTTTTCAACCAGATTATGTCACTGAAGCAGCAGACTGGTGTGATTCTGATCGTAAAATCCATTTTCATAAGTACAACAGAATAGCCCTGCAGCAATACTGGCAACGTTACCGGATGAACACCACATACAATCTGACCTATCGCAATTGTTCAAGTAGTGTGGCATATGCGTTAGAGGCCTCCTTAGATGGTGTGCTTTCTGAAGAGAGCAAAGATCTACGCTCTATCCTGCGCATGCTGTTCATGCCCGAATTATGGATTGCTGCCCAGGTGCGAAAACGAGCACAATCTATGGCATGGACTCCAGGACTGGTGATGGATTATGCACGGGCGCTGCACAGCATTGTTCACCCTGTACCAAAATCCTGGTATCAAAGACGTACTAACAAATATCTGCGTCAATGACACAGGTAAGTGTCAATACGGCTCTCTGTTAAGAGAGTTAAGCGCCAATGGAACGAAAATGTACATTTTTTCTGATATATCAAAAAAATAATCAAGCCCATAAGATTTTAGCCAGCCGTTACCCAGTTCGGTAATATCAGATTCAGCATTTTTTACTGTTTTCTTAATTAACTGTTCCAGGACTATAAAAATATCCCCTTTTAAAATTAACTTTTTCATCGAAAAAGAGAGAAAAGGACTGTGTGCATAAGAGCATCTCATACAAGAAAGCCCAAAATATGAATATACTCCCAATGCAATATATGTTTCGCATCGGGAGCAAATGGCAGACTATTTTGAAGTTATTGTGTCTCTGCTTCAATATTTCCTGGACAGGATATATTTTCTGTTTTCTGTGGAGTGAGCAGATGATGTACAACTGCTTTATCCACACATAAATTGACCCCGGTGAGAGCTAATGTATGCCCATCTCCATTTATTGTCAGTAACGGGCTGGAAAATTTCTCTGCCATCTTGCGAGCATTAATCCAGGGCGTTGTTGGGTCGTATTTGTGTGCAACAAACAGTAAACCCGAGGGCAGAACTGTATTTTTCAGGCGGGTTTTGTTCAGGTCGCTATGTATTGGCCACAATTCACAAAAATCAGGTGAATCAGAGCGTCCGTTGTCAAAGTTAATAGCCGGGAAGGCATTCGCAAGAATGTCTTTTCGGGATTTTCTCTCTTCTGGTGTTAATTGCTCATCTCCCTGATCAACACAAAGGATTACCCCCAAAGCATCGCTTGACTCTTCTGAGGCTATTGGAGCACTGAGCGCAGTTTCAATTTCATTACTGACAATCCCCTGTGAGAACTGGCGTATGGCAGTTGCAAGAGTTGGCCATGATGAACGCCATAACAGAAGGTCTGTTGTTAATGATATGAGTTCATCTGAAGATATATTTTCCCCCTTGCTGTCGATTAAAGGTCTGTGATGTAATTTTAACAACAGGTCGTGGAACTGAGTTATTGCCTTATCTCTGTCTGAAGAAAGCGGGCAACTTTTTGTACGCGCACACCAGGATGCAAAGCGATCAAACGTTTCCTGATAACTCTGTGCCTGTTTGAGTTGCCATGTGAAGTTGTCCTCCAGGTCATCAATATCGACGACTCCATCAAGAACGATAGATCTGACGTTGTAGGGAAAACGTTCTGCATATAAGGCTGCAATTTGAGTTCCATACGAATATGCCACGGCTGTCAGTTGTTTATCACCCAAGGCTTGCCTAATACGATCAATATCGTATACAGCCTCGTTAGAGCCGATATGGCGAATGACTTCGGCTCCGGTATTATGGATACAGGCATTAATTTTATTTAATACTCGTTGCTTTTCAGTTATGTTTTCCTGAATCTCTGTATCTGATTGCTGGCAGTTTATTGTCGGAGTGGACTGTCCGACGCCTCGAGGATCAAATCCAATAATATCCCATGACTCACGAAGATTTGTGACCGGCCAGTCAAAGTTAATATAAGGATTTATGCCTGGTAATCCGGGACCACCACTTATTATCAGGATACTTCCTTTATGCTTGCTTTTTGCCGGCAATTTTGTCAACGCCAGTTTGACTTGTGATTTTTTTTCATAAGAACCATCTCCGCCTGTGTCTGTATATTTTAATGGAACAGACAAATATCCGCATAGCAGGTCAGGAGACGGCTTTTCCTCACCAAACCAGTGGTTGAATTGACTGGTCATACAGGATTGCCACTCGATCTTCTGGGCAGATACGGTTACGGGTAGAAGTAAGGTTAAAACAATCTTGAAATGAGCAATTATCTTTTGCATTGTGCCTCCGAATATCGGTATGAGTATAAAATTTGAATATATTGAATCCTGTGTTGCGGTAGGGGAGTGCATGTTACGGGTATAGGTCAAATGCTTACAAAGTCAGGGAGTATTGTTTACTTTGAATGGTAAATAAAATCCCCGGAGGTCTACATCACCACCAGGGAGAAAATTTAGTTAGCGGTGTTAAAATATGTACTTAAGACCAGCGGTAGTGATGAAGTTATAGTTTTCTATGCCTGCGCCATTTTTGCTGTAGTCAGAAGTGTTATCATTGTGGTCATAAAGTGAAGTATCACCTTTTTTATTAGTAACCCGATTCCATGCGCCTTCAACATAAACTTTTGCGTTAGGTGTTACGTAATAACCTGCATTGACTGCAACAGAATAGTAATTCTGATCTTTGACCTTACTGCGATAAGTGATTCTTTTTCCTGGATCATAGTGTTCATCGTTATCAGATGCTTCTATCCAGCCACTGTATTTAAATGTGCCACCAAACTCAAAATCGTCATAACGGTAACTTCCCGTCAGGCCAATATAGGGCATTTTAAAACGTTGTTTATAGCCTATTACTCTTTCTCCATTCGGGATGGAGCCAATATCATCTCTGAATCCTTCGTCAGAGTATATATAGGACCCCCCTCTGGCTGTAAAGCTATAACGGCTTTCCTGATATCCGGCCATAAGCCCCAGACGGTAATTGGATTCGTTGAGGAGCCAGCCTTTGATATTCAGATCAAATTCGTTGGCAAAATTAAGGCGGGTATCGGGATGTCTGCTTTCATCTGTCCAGATGCCTGGTTTATCTGGGGCCTGCCAGTCACGGTCAACCATATTCCCCCCTTTCTGACCGAGAGTAGTCCAGCCAGCAGCCCCGACCGATACCTGGGGCATCACATCCCAATTAATTGCACCTTTAATAATTGCAGCGTTATTGAATTTCCAGTCGAGTTGACTGGCTTTTCGACCTCCTTCTTTGGCAAGGTAAACACGCTCTTTTGTTTTTCCGCTCAAAGTTCCAAGACTAATGTCTGCATCTATGTTGTCAGGAGTAAGCGATATAATCTCGGCAGAAGCAAAAGAGCTGATCGTAATAGGGGTTGTCAGGACTATTCCCAGAAGTTTCGCCCGCATTAAAGATCTCCATTTAATCATTTTAATGATTTAACATGTATTTTTTATATCTAACTTAATGTGTCAATTGTATATTACTCTGTTGTTTAGCTTTTGTTTAAGATCGAGTAATTATCACGACATGTCGCTGGCATTGTAGTTTAATTGGTTGACATTTGCTTGTTTTATAGTTGAATCATCTTGTATTTATATATGTTTTGGTTTTTTATTCACTTTATTATGATGGTTTTAGACGTATATGGGGATTGATGAGTAATGAAATAAAAACGTATATTAGTGAAGCGATTACTTGATATATCAAAAACATAATGAGCACAGAAAACGTTCTTAAGGCAATATCCCTTCAGGGAATTCAGTTTACCACTGGAACAAAACAAGAAAGGGGGCGTCTAAATTCCGCAAGTAGATAATCATTTTGCCATTTCAGGATAAAATTCTGACAGATGCACTTTAGCTTCAGTAGAAACTGGATCATCACTATGGGGATCTGGATCATGAAATATATATCTCTCCGTGCCGTCGCCTTTGTCGTGGTGCTGTTCATTATTCTTATCTGCGTTTTGCTCTTCTTTCTGAGAAGTCCTGATATACCAGAATATGTTACGGCCCCAGTGCGTAAAGGTGATATAGAAAACACCGTTCTGGCGACTGGCCGTGTTGACGCGATTGAACGCGTTAACGTAGGAGCACAGGTATCAGGTCAGGTGAAATCACTGAAAGTGAAACAGGGCGACTATGTGACTAAAGGGCAGTTAATTGCTGAAATTGACGATCTGCCTCAGCGTAACGATTTACGCAATGCTGAAGCTGCGCTCAACGAAGTAAAAGCTGAACTTCAGTCGAAGCAGGCGCTCCTGAAACAGGCTGAACTGCGTTTTAAACGCCAGCGTCAGATGTTGAAAGAGGATGCCAGCTCGCGTGAAGATTTTGAGTCTGCGGAGACAACGCTTGCCACCACTCGCGCTGAATTATTGTCTCTGAACGCAAAACTTGTCCAGGCGCAGATAGAGGTGGATAAGAAAAAACTCGCTCTCGGCTATACGCGAGTCGTGGCACCGATGGATGGCATTGTTATTGCCATCGTTACTCAGCAGGGACAGACCGTTAACTCAAACCAGAGTGCGCCAACAATCATTAAGCTCGCACGTCTGGATGTCATGACCATTAAAGCGCAGATCTCCGAGGCCGATATCACCCGTATTTCCGCCGGGCAAAAAGCTCGTTTCACGATCTTTTCCGAACCGGACAAGCACTATAGTGCAACGCTGCGTACCGTTGAGCCGGCACCAGAATCGGTAATGAAAGATGACTCTCTCACCAGCAGCAGTTCAGCATCAGGCTCCGGAACTTCAAATGCGTCCGTTTATTACAATGCCTTGCTCGATGTGCCTAACCCAGAAAACCGACTTCGTATTGCCATGACCGCTCAGGTTACCCTGATTACTGATGAAGCTCAAAATACACTGCTGGTCCCCCTTCAGGCAGTGCGAAGAACCGGGGAGAACAAGCAACAGGTCCTGGTGCTGACGGCTGACGGCAAGCTGGAAACCAGGGATGTGAAAACCGGCATCACCAACGGCCTGGATATTCAAATCCTCGAAGGCTTAGAGGTCGGAGAAAATGTCGTGCTGTCGTTGCCGGAAGAAAAAGCGGCTGAAGAAGAGATTGTGCTGTGAGAAAGATTATTGAGCTAAAAGGGATTAGCCGAACTTATGGCAATGGTGATCAGGCGCGAACCGTCCTGAAAAATGTCGATTTGACTATCATGGCCGGAGAAATGGTGGCAATCATCGGTGCTTCAGGTTCAGGCAAATCAACCCTGATGAACATAATGGGTTGCCTTGACGAACCCGACGGAGGCGATTACTACATCAACGGACAAAATGCCGCCCACCTTTCGCCCGATGAGCTGGCCAGAACGCGCCGGGAACATATTGGCTTTATCTTCCAGCGCTACCACTTGATGCCTGATCTTGACGCGCTTGGTAACGTGGAAATCCCGGCCATTTACGCCAACAGCGAACGCGACAGCCGTCGGCTGCGCGCAACCGCGCTGCTTGGCAGACTGGGACTGAAAGGGCGTGAGCATCATAAACCCGGCGAACTTTCAGGTGGTCAACAGCAGCGCGTCAGTATTGCCCGGGCACTGATCAACGGTGGAGAGATAATCCTGGCGGATGAGCCGACTGGTGCTCTGGATTCGCAATCTGGGCAAGAAGTGTTAGCCATCCTGAGTGAGCTTAATCGGTGTGGTCATACTGTAGTAATGGTGACTCACGATATGACAGTTGCCCGGCACGCGAAGCGTATTATTGAACTGCGTGACGGCGAAATCATCGCCGATAGTGGAGGTTGCGTATCTGTGACGGAAACACTGCCACAAACCAACCGTATCCGGCAGAGCTATTGGAAAACATTGCTCGATCGTACGCGTGAATCGCTGCAAATGGCGCTAAAAGCGATGAACGGGCACCGCTTACGCACTACGCTTACCATGATAGGGATTATTTTTGGTATTGCCGCCGTTGTTACTGTCGTGGCATTGGGAGAAGGTGCCAGGCAGAAGACACTGGAAGAGATTAGAGGTCTGGGGACAAATGTGGTTCGCATTTATCCCGGGCGGGATTTTTTTGATGACAGCGTTGAGAGTATCCGAACACTGGTACCTGCGGATGCTGATGCACTGGCGAAACAAGGATTTGTCGACAGCGTAAGTCCGGAAGTTAGCGCATCAGGCAATATTCGTTTTCTTGGTAAATCTGCAATGGTTTCCATCAACGGCGTCGGGCGGGAGCATTTCCGGGTAAAAGGTACTGAGTTGTTACAGGGGACAACTTTCAGGGATGATCGCAACGCCCTGCAGGAAGTCATTATTGATGAAAACGCCAGCAAGGCTATTTTCGATGACGCGGGGCTACAGGCGCTGGGGCAAATTATTCTACTTGATTCCGTGCCCGCACGAGTGGTGGGCATTGCCAGAAGCAACGACTATAGTGATATGCCAAACCGCATTACCGTGTGGATGCCTTACAGCACTGTGATGTACCGTATGGTGGGCAAACCAGTTCTGAGCAGTATTAGCGTCAGGTTAAAAGACAATGTGGATAACGAAGCGGCGGTTAACGCTATCTCCCAACTGTTAACCCGGCGTCATGGTGTAAAAGACTTCCAGGTCTATAACTTTGAACAAATCAAAAAATCTGTCGAACGCACCTCAATGACCTTCAGCATTTTAATTCTGATGGTTGCCAGTATCTCACTAATGATCGGTAGTATCGGGGTGATGAACATCATGCTGGTCTCTGTGACAGAACGAACTCATGAAATTGGCGTACGCATGGCAGTTGGCGCGAGACGTAGCGACATCATGCAACAGTTTATTATTGAGGCCGTATTGGTTTGTCTGATTGGTGGTGCATTAGGTATTGCACTGTCGTATGCCACTGGCGTGCTCTTTACCACTCTGGCGGGAGGGATGTTTACGGTTATATATTCGTGGCAGGCTGCTGTCACCGCGTTTTTCTGCTCAACCTTAATCGGCGTGATCTTCGGTTATCTACCCGCCCGCAAGGCAGCCTGGATGGACCCGGTCATTTCACTGACCAGCGAATAACCTATGAAAATTTTATCACCTTTGACTTTATGCCTTACCACCGTACTCTGTTCAGGTTGCACAAATGTGCTGAAAAGCGACTATCGCTCTCCCGAAGTGAACTATCCCATCAACTGGAGCAAGGGCGATTTGGACGTAAATACAGCTCCGTTTGACTGGAAAGAATTTAACGATCCACATCTAGATAACTGGCTTCATCTGGTGATGACAAGTAATAACGACATGGCTATAGCTGCTCTACGAGTGTATCGGGCGCGGCTGGATGCGGAAAGAACAGACATCACAAATAGTTCGGCGCTAAAAGGTTTACTGGGTGTGGACGGAAAAAAACAGCTGAATAACTCATCCGGCTGGACAAAAAGTGGTTCTGCCGGCCTCAGCACCAGCTATGAACTGGATCTCTGGGGCAAAATTGCACGTCAGCGTGATGTTGCTGAGTGGGCAGCCCATGCCAGTGAAGAAGATTTTCGCTTCGCGCGCCTGATGCTGCTTTCTGAGGCCAGCAATAATTACTGGCACATCGGATTTGTAAATCAACAAATTGCCATCCTCCAGCAGAGTATTGACTATGCAAAAGAGACGCTGCGTCTGGCCAAGGTTCGCTATCGTGCAGGAAGTACTTCGTTGCTGGATATGATTGACGCGCAGCAAAACCTGCTCACGCAAGAGAACCAGCTCACAAGGCTACAACGAGAACGTTTACAGGTACTCAATCAGCAGGCAGTTTTGCTCGGTACCGCTCCGGGTTGCCAGATAGTCGAGCCAACAACACTACCAAAAGGAAGCCTGCCTACAGTCAATGCGAATATTCCTGCCAGTGTACTGATGCGCCGGCCTGACATCAGCGCTAAAGAGTGGCAGTTGCGCGAGGCGCTGACGACTGTTGATATCAAGCGTAGCGAATATTACCCCGCCTTCAACCTGACTGGTGCTTTGGGGACCAGCAGCGCTTCGCTACTGGCATTACTGCATAATCCTGTCGGTTCCGTAGGCGCTAGCCTGACACTACCGTTCCTGGAGTGGCGGCAGCGGGACATCGAGGTAAAAATTGCCCGTAACGATTACGAACAACGAGTGCTGGAGTTTAAACAGCTACTTTATAAGGCAATGAGCAGTATAGAAGACGCGCTTTCATTACGTAACCAACTGCTGGTTCAGGAGACAAGACTCAGGGAAGAACTGGAACTTGCACGTAAGTCAGAGAAGTTAAACGAAGTGCGTTACCGACATGGTGCAGTACGTATTTCATTCTGGCTTGATGCTCAGGAAAAACGCCGTCAGGCGGAATTTCGGCTGGATGAAAACCGCTTTAATCAGTTGCAAAATCTGGCAAAAATTTATCTTGAGTTTGGTGGTTCATCCACCTTTCCTTAAATTGTCTGGAATATCTGATTGTATAATCCGTAAACATGACACTGATACCTGCGAAATTAACAACCAGAGCGCTTCTTGCCTTATCTTTATTTTTCGCTGCCAGCCTGCCCGGACAGGCATCCGTCACTGTCGCTGAAGGTAAACAGTACACAAAACTGGACAATCCGGTAAAAGATGCGCTACCGGTTGTGGAGTTCTTCTCGTTCTACTGCCCGGCATGCGGCAGTTTCTACAGTCCCTACCGGGTCAGTAAAAGCATTGAGGCAAAACTGCCGGATGGAGTGAAAGTGGAAAAATATCATGCCAGTTTTATGGGGGCGATGGGAAAACAGCTCACTGAAGCCTGCTCTATTGCTAAAGCACTGGGTGTGGAAGATAAAGTGGAAGGGCCGCTGTTTGAAGCCGTACTGAAGCACCGTTTGGTAAAAAGCGAAGATGACATCAAAGCCGTATTCGTTCGGACCGGCGTGGATGCCGGTGAATTTGATGCCGCCAGAAACAGCTTTATGGTGAAAACGCTGACCGCCCGCCAGGAGCAGGTTGTTGAAGAATTTAGCCTTACCGGAACACCCGCTTTTTATGTCAATGGTAAGTACCAGATTAAGAACAACGGTATTAAGGATGGTTCAACAGAAGGCTATGGCAAAGAGTTTGCCGAAGTGGTATATCAGCTGATGACGACAAATCCCTGATATATTCCGGTTGTTATACCCGCTCTGCCTGTTCCGGAATATGGGCAGAGCTACTGACATATAAAAAACCGGGCAGTTTCGCCCGGAACAATTAATGTCTCAATGCAAGGAGGTTGTCATTCATGTCCCATATATCTATGGAGATCACCTGACGCCGCAAAATGTTATCACCATATAACGTTTATTTTTATTGCAGCGTGATATTTTCAGACTTTTTCGTCCTCAACCGCCATACACAGAAAACCCTACACTTTTACCTTATCACCAAAAGAGCGATCGGGCTCTTTCGGAATGAAAAACATCTTCTCACACTCTGTCCTGGTCATTTTATTTCCGGAGTAACGGG
>Ga0153950_1001047_pt1 | contig 12320 bp, 9 predicted proteins | sample TSNJ034MetaG_FD_104737 | JGI IMG/M metagenome (GOLD analysis project Ga0153950, IMG submission 104737) | Attine ant fungus gardens microbial communities from New Jersey, USA - TSNJ034 MetaG | ecosystem: Host-associated > Fungi > Mycelium > Unclassified | place: USA: New Jersey, Wharton State... | reverse complement strand
CCTTAAACTTTTTATCGAACTGTTTACTCATGATAAATTCCTCCATCTTCTATTGATTTTATTATAACTCTTATTTTGGAATTTTCCACTTTTAACTTGTACTATTTATATTCTACCACTAGATAAGTGGTTTCATTTCCTAGGTTGTCTGCTGTGACCGTCTGCCCATTCGTATATTTGAAGGTGGCTATGCCGCCATTGGCATCCTGCTGCTGGGTCACCCTTCCTTCGCTGTCATAGGTGTTACTGATGGCACAGACCCCATCCTCATCGTGCCATTGGGTCATCTGGTGGCTGCCATTATAAACATAGCGGCGACTGTCGCCATTGGCATTGGTGTACTTGACCAGATTTCCCGAAGCATCATATTCATAGCCAAGCTTTGCCCCGTTTGGCAGACCGATGGCGATGATGAGCCCTTGGTCATTAAAGGTGAAGTCATAAGCCTTGCCTGATGGGGAGGTCAGTTTCTTCAAGCGGTACATGGCGTCATATGAAAGAGTCGTCACATACCCCTTTGTATCGGTGATGAGCCGCAGCATCCCGTACTTATCGAAGGAATAGACTTTTTTCTCTGAATCAGTCATCTCCCAGCCAATATAATCCTTATCCGTCTTGCTATAATCCACAGCCTTCAATGTATAGTTATAGCCTTCTGGCGCCTCATAGGCGCCGCTGCCGTTATCTTTAAGATACAGGAAACTGCCATCGCCGCGCATGAGCACAACTCTGCCGTTTTCCAAAGAAGATAGCGACATGGCAAAGGATGCATCCCAGCCCCGCCCGAAGACGGAATGGTAGGCGGCGCCCTTGGAATTATAACTCCTAGTGATATCAAAGCTCCCGCCCAGATCCTCAATCTGGGCGTCGGTGGCTGACATGTAAAAGTTCCCTGTGTTCAGATTGATGGGCTCAAACCCAAACTCACAATGAATCCCCCTGCCCATCAAGGCGCCGTCGATAGCACGTTTGTCCGCATCTGTAAGGGCTGGCGGGTTATAAGCTACGGCAGTCTTTGGGTTTCTGATGAATATAGTATTGTTTTCTATAACCAGCGTGTCCTGTGCACGGTTGTCCTTCATGATGCTGTCCATGGTCACGCCATAATAAGAGGCGATTTTAGGGAAAGTGTCAAACTGCGTCACCTTATAGACAAGGAACGTGTCACTGCCGGCCTCCTTGCCGGTTGCCCCATCCTTTGAGGCCTTCCCCTTAAACTGATAAATGATGTTGTGCTTTAAGTTGGTGAACAGCCCGGACTGCCAGTTGGAGTCCAAGCTCTTATATTTTGTCCCATTGGGGAATACGGCATTAAAGGCCGTGCTGTCTGGATACAAGTATTGACCGGCGGCATCTGTCGTGATCCGGGTGCCCTCGCCTTCCAGAAAGTATTCCACTTTTGACCCTGCAGTCGCCAGCCCGTCTGCAAAGACGGCGTCAAACTGGAGCTTACCGCTGATAGCTTTTTCCGTCATAGCGCGCACTTCAATGGATAAGCCATCAAGGGGTAGCGCCTTTAAGAAGGGGTCGTCCGGATCCACATAGGTCCATTCCACCGTGATGCTAGGGCCTAAGGTGGCGTGAGTCTTATTGTAGAAGACCTCACATTGCATGTTCCTCTCATCAATGGCCTTTAAGACCATGCCATTTTGCGGCTGTATGCCCTGGACCCAGTTATTGACCAGCTCAGTGATGTCAAAGGACATGAGCCCATTTGGACCCGGGGACTGCCGGGACTCTATGAAGGTATGGTTGGCGGTCAGCTGGCTGTTCCAGGTGATCGTGTTGGGGTTCCATGCGTCATCCATGACATAAAGCCCAAACTTGGTCGCCTGATTGCTGAAATTGGTGCTTTGGTGGATATTGAATGAGGCGCTGTCAATCCGGGCATTCGCCCCAAGGCTGGTGAAGTCATAATTCACATCGATATAAGTCCTGGTCATCATATGTTGCGTATTAAAGATCCAGTTCCCCGATGCGATCCCGTCATCGTATCCCACGTAAGGGTACCTGTTGTCCCCGATGATCAGGTTGGGGCTGCCTTCCTCGACGCCGTAAAGACCGATCTGTGAGGCATCAATACTGACCGTGGACGGGTCGATCCGTACCGGATAGGCACGCTCTTTCGCCGCCAGCCATGCCGCATCCGGCGTCACCGTCACTGTATAGACGCCATCTGACTCCATTAAGCTAAGCATGACATTCAGGCTCGTCTCCCCGGCTGCGTCATACATCTGCGGCGCTGTCAGGCAGAAGACCGGATCTGTCTCGTCATCCTCATAAATCAGGATGACGCCCTCTTTCTCCTTGATTTTCAGCCCGCCGGCATCGATCGCCATTGAAAAGGATGCGCGTTCGGTCCGCTCCCGTAAGATAATATCCTCCTTGATGCTGTTGCCGACCACCGTATACTGATAATCTATATTTTCAAAGACATCGTTATAGAGGATGGCGTTGTCCTTGACATTGGGTCTGGTCAGGTCGCCGTCTAAGGGGCTAAGCTCAAGGACATGGCCATCCTTGATGACCTTGATCCCTGTGTTCCCAGACAAGATTTCAGGTATCCTGACCTGATAGGCGTTCGAGGCATTCTCATAGTAGGGCTCATCAGACTGCTCCGGAACCTTCTCCAAAGTATTGTCAATGAGCTGCGCCTCCCCAGCCTCATCAATATAGGTCCCCGTATAGCCGCCGAATTCCGTCACATATTTCCCATCACCGACATGGTATGTCCGGCTTGTCTCATCATAGTCCACCAGCCGGCCGGGCACCTCTGGGATGGGGTAGTATTCCTCCGGCTCTCGGGACGCATCTATTGGGGCCGGTGTCTCCTCCTGACCGGCAGGATCCTCCCCACCGGCTGCACCTGAAGCTTCCGTCATTACATTTTCCTCTGTGATGGGCTCCGGTGGCTCATCCTCCTCCACGTCAATGACCTCACTGAGGCTTTTGATCGCCTGTGGCCTTGAGAAATCAACATATCTAGGCATGCTGCGCAGTGCCTCGGCACCATGGGCAAGTGCTGGGGCCGTCTCCTGGAGGATGAACAGCATAGCGATCAGCAAGCTGACCATCATTCTTTTTCTCTTTGTGAACTTTTTCATATGGATCTCCTCTCCCCTTAGATGGTCCTATCTGTTTCGGTTGCCATGTTATCAAAAATAGCGAGCAGCCATAAAAGCGAGACGCCGCCTGCAACTGACAGCAGCACTGCCCGGATCAGCCTCCCTGGCACATCAGCAGCCAGCAGGCCTATGGGCAGAGATAGGGTCACCCCGGCAAGATAGATGGGGATGATTGGGATGAGGATCTTAAAGTAAGTTACTTTTATATTTTTAAAGGCCCAGACGATTCCAGAGCCGGGCTTCATGCCTCCCAAGAAATTAAAGACAGCCTGGACAAACAACGGCATCACGAGGACGGTCAAGATGCTTGTCACGACGTTGATGATTGTCTTGATCCTATTAAGGCTTAGGATATCCTTAAAGATGAAATGAATGAAGACCGCCAGAAAGCCATAGCAGATACTGATCGCCACCACTGCGGCGGCGCCTGCTAGAATAAGCCAAGACAGCCCCTTGAAGCCCTCCATAAAGCCTCGTGGCTTCGCTGCATTAGACGATCGCCCGAATTGGGCCATGAGCCGCGAGAACAACCCTGTCATCAGAAGGATTACGGCAATAATACTTAAGACAAAGATCAGATAATTTAAAAATCCCCCGTCTGTCGCCAGTCCATTCAGGAGCCAGGGCAACAGAAAAACACCATACCCGGAGGCTGTTGCCGCGATTAGCAGCACGATGGTGATGATGTCTGCCTTGAGCAGACGCTTAAACGTATTGTTCATACATAATTCTCCTCTTTTCTTTTGTATTTTTATACAGTCCATTTTTAATTATGAATATTTTAGCATATATACCATAATCTGTCATATTTTTTTATTGTTAAATTATAGACATTCAAAATTTAACATTTTTTTATTACATAGAATCATCAATGCAAGACATACTATTATTGCAACAGAATTTAGAATTTATTAAGGAGGACATTTTAATGAACGAAATATCCGTATTAGACCTACAAAACCTTCGTCATCTCATTGGAGGTTATGAGACGAGTCATTGTAAAATGAAACAATACGCCAGTCAGTGTAACGATGCCAAGGTCAAGCAGTTTTTTGAAAAATCTGCTCAATCAGCAATGCAGACAAAGCAACAGTTAATGCAGTTCTTATAATCAGGAGGAAAAGACAATGGACGAAAAAGCAATGGTATCTGATACTTTAGTAAGTATCAATGGAGAATTAAAAGGCTTTGGCGACATGATTGCCCAGACAGAGAATCCCCAGCTTAAGCAAACTTTAAAACAGATTCGTAATCAATGCGAAACTTCCCAAGAAGAAATATACAAAATAGCCAGAGAAAAACAGTATTATGTACCAGCCCAGAGGGCTTCCCAGGAAGAAATCCAGCACGTAAAAAGCATTTTAACAAGCTCCTCGATGCAGTAATATCCGGACTGCCGCATTCGTAATAATGCGGCAGCCTCTCTTTTAGCGCTTTTGCTTATCTCTGAATTCACTTGGGGAAAGACCATAATAATTCTTAAATGCTTTACTAAAATAATTATTATTACTATAGCCTAAGCGCTCAGATATCTCCTGAATTTGTAAATCATCTCCCATGAGCAGCTCTTTAGCGCGTTTCATCCGAAGATGTAATGCATACTCGTATATCCCAAAACCATATTTCTTTTTAAAAAGCTTTGATAAGTACTCTTTAGAAAAATAGTACTTTTTGCTAAACATAGAGATTTTAATTTCTTTGCAGTAATTTTTTTCAATGTCATCTTTGATAATGTCAATCACCTCGTCAGGAGAAATATCAGCAGCTGTCTTCACCGTTTCAACCGTTGTAATATTGCGCTCAAGGTTCAAAAGTGCTGCCGCCTTTTCCAAGGCCTCATTTAATTCTTCCGCTACTATAGGCTTTAGTAAATAATCTAACGCACCGTTTTTGATCGCTGCCTGTGCATAATTGAAGTCATCATGGCCGCTGACCACAATATACTTGACATCAGGGAATTCCTGCGAAGCAAACTTTAAGAACTGGGTGCCATTCATGATCGGCATCTGCATATCAACAAATACAATATCAGGCCTAAGCTCGCGCATGGCCGACATCCCCTCCTCGCCATTTTGAGCTGTCGCCGGCGGCTTCTTAATGCCAAATACATCCCACTTCCCCAAAGCGGTTATTGCCGTTTTGACCGGTTTTTCATCATCAATAATAAGTACCTTGTACATTCAAACCTCCTGCCTTCTTTGTGGTATCTTCAGTGTAACAGTGGTCTTGTGACCGGGAATACTTGTCAAAAACAATGCTGCTTGATGATCAAATAATATCTTCAAACGGCTGTCTAAATTCATCAATCCGATGCCCGTTTGCTTATTTTGGTTCAACTCGCTATGTGAAAAATTATGATTCAGCTCTTCCATCCGTTCTTTGGGAATCCCTGCGCCGTTATCAGTGACAGCTATGATTAAATAATCCTCCTCCAAATAACCCGAGATATCGATATGGATGCTCATGACATGATCCTTCATTCCGTGAATAATCGAATTCTCAACCAACGTCTGCATACTAATCTTAGGGATCCGTAAAGCCTTTGCTTGATCAGGAAATTGGATTTCATAGGTAAGCCGCTCTCCAAACCGCGCTTTTTGTAATAGCAAATAATCCTTCACGTGCTTTAGTTCAACCTCTAATGCCACAAAATCCTCACCTTTAATGGAATATCTCAGCATTGAGGCGAGCGCCGTAATCATCTCATTAATCTGGAATTGCTCATTTGTCACGGCTTCGGCCGAAATCGCCTGTAACGTATTATAAAGGAAATGCGGATTAAGCTGGGCTTCTAAGGCAATCAGCCGGGCTGTCTTATTGTTTAATTCTTGGATGTAGGTCTTTTTAATTAAGTCATCGATTTGATGAATCATCGAATTGAAGGTTTCCGCCAAATTTGCAATTTCCAGACTGCCGCCGATATCCGTTGTCGTCGTAAAGTTTCCAAGGCCAACCCGTCTAAGTCGGTGGTCTAAGTCCGATAAAGGTTTTGTGACCAGACGAATAAAGACAAAAGCCAGCACGGCGGCGATGATAATCGAGAGTCCTCCAAGCATTAAGCTGATATTGCGGGTGCTCATTAATTGCTTGTCGATTTCCGCAACCGGTCTTAAGTTGATGATTTTATAGTCGTGAGCGCTGCTATTACTATAGACCGCAAGATAACTTTCACCGTTAATATCCACAGTAAAACTATTTTCACTCGTCTCATCCATGGAGGCTAAAAAGTCCTTTATCGACGCGGTGTTGACATAATCTGTGTTATTTGTATAAAATAGGCGTCCCTGGCTATCTGCAATGCAAAATAGTTCATTGATATTTTGATGGTTTTCAGCTAATATCTCAATATAGGACGTGTCAATAACCAATTTAACAACGGCCAGCGGCTCCTGATCTTCAATTCTGATGATGGTTCTGTAATAATTCATAAAAGTATCCGCAGCTGCGGAGGGCTGCAGCGATTTATAGTACTTGCCTTGGGTAAAAAAATCATACTCCGGAAGCTCTTTCACCGAATCAATGTAAAAGGATTGCACTTTATGCTGCATCGCATCTATTTTATAATTCTCCTGCTTGTTAACTAAGTAGATGCTATAAGAGAGCAAATCATTTCTAGAATCAAAATTATTACGTAATAAATTCTGCACCCTTGTCTTTTCCGTATAAGTCATCGGCTGCTGGGTAGCGATTATCTGCATAAAGCTTCCATCGTGCCTAAGCAGTAAAGAGTATCGGTCAATTTCCGAAAAGTAATTGTCCAGATTCTGAGTTTCAGATTTCAACAGCGTCGTTGTAATGTCGGTATGCTGCTTCATTATTGTCTTGGTGCTGCTCTGATAGTTATAGACCGTGATGATCGTTATAATGACAGAAAAAGTAATGGCTACCAGTGCCGCCAATTGTGTTTTTAGAGGTATTAGACTCAATTTCTTAAATAGAATCTTATTCTCTTTCATAACCCGAACCACCTTTGTTTATATATGTCTATGAATTGTCACGACCTTTTGACCTTGGTATCATAATATCACAAAAACCATTAGAAATCACTAATTATATTGTACATTTTTTTACCATAATCCGTTCACAATAATACATTCACTAAGCAAAAGACACATACTATAATGATAAAATAAGGTATTTAAAGAAGGTTTGACAATTAGGAAGCGGGTGGAGAATTGAATAAAAAGAAACAAGCAGTCGAAACGGTCATATTTACTTTGCCGGCAATTATACTTGTGACAATCATGATCTATATTCCTTTTGTAATGAGCGGGTATTATTCGTTCACCGAATGGAATGGCATTGCCAAGCAGCCGACGTTTATTGGCTTTGATAACTTCAAAGCCTTGTTCCAAGGGAACAGCAGCTTTTTAAGCGCCCTCATATTTACAGGGAAGTATACCATTTTATTTATGATTCTGGCAAACATCTTTGCACTGGCTCTTGCCGTTGTCCTCGTTAAGAAATTGCGGACAGCTAATTTATTGAGGGGCATCTTTTTTGTTCCCTACATCATGAGCATGACGATTGTCGGTTTTATATGGAAGTTTATTTTTTCCCAAGGATTTGAAAAATTATATGAGATGTCAGGATTGAGTTTCTTGAATTTAAGCTGGCTTGGCGATCCGAATCTGGCATTTTATTCGGTAGTATTTGTCGGGGTATGGCAATCGGTAGGTTTTTATATGGTTTTATACATCGCCGGTTTACAGGCCATCCCAGGGGACGTTTTAGAGGCCGCCATCGTCGACGGAGCCAATGGAAGAGCCAAGTTTTTTGAGATAACATTACCTTTACTGATGCCCTCCATTACAACCTGCGTCTTCATGTCATTGACTAATTCGCTAAAGGTATTTGATATTATTCTGGCCTTGACCAAGGGCGGGCCCGGCGGCTCTACTTATAGTGTGACCTTAGATATTTACCGCGAAGCCTTCCAAAATAATAACTATGGCTTAGGATCAGCTAAATCACTGGTATTCTTCATCGTTATCCTAGTATTGACAAGGCTTGTTTTAACAATATCACGCAGCCGGGAGGTGGATGTATAATGACGAGAAAGCAAAAGCAGAAATTGAGCAAGGTTATTTTAGAGATTTTAATGATCATTCTCGCCATCATCTTCATTTATCCGATTTTTTTAATGTTTATCAATTCAGTGAAGCCCTTTGGAGAAGTTGTCGCAGATGTCATTGCTTTGCCGACCAAAATAGAGTGGCAGAATTATAAGGATGTTATCGATAAAATGAATTACCCGCGCTTATTTACCAACAATCTGGTCATCACGATTATCGGAATCCTTGGTATTGTCGCATTCTCGGCGATTACCGCTTATATTTTGGACCGCCGCAGAACGAGATATACAAGAATCGCACATTTGATTATTACAACCCCTATGTTAATTCCCTTTCAGACGATCATGATCACCTTATTAAAGGTAATGAATGTCATTAACCTGTCAGGAAGCACATGGGGGCTGGGGATTCAATATTGGGGATTTGGAATCCCCATGGCAACCTTTATCTATTGTAATTTTATGCAGACAATACCGAAAGAGCTTGATGAAAGTGCCGTGATTGACGGCGCATCCACCTTCCGGACTTTTAGATCAGTGATATTCCCACTGCTCAAGTCAGTGACGGCGACCATCGTTGTCCTGGATGTCATGTGGATATGGAATGATTTCCTTTTGCCATTGCTAATGGTCAACAGCTCACCAGCTACTAAAACACTCGTATTATCCGCTTATGCGTTTGTGGGGCAGTTTAACACTCAATGGCATTACGCCATGACAGCAATGGTTTTAGCCGTGTTACCGTCGATTATATTTTTCATTTTATTACAAAGGTATATTGTCGACGGAGTTGTGGCGGGAGCAGTTAAAGGTTAGTGCAAAAGCTTTGTCTGCTTGATATAAAAATGAACCTATTGATTATTTATTTAAAAGGAGAGATGATTTATGAAGAAAAAATTATTAAGTGTGCTATTATGTGCCGCAATTGCCCTAACAATGTTAGCCGGCTGCGGCGGGAGCGGAAGCGATGACAATACCAGTGACACCGCAGGAACAGCAGGTACGGCAGGAGCAGCGGACACGACTGCGGCGGCAGCTTCTGATGAGCCGGTTGAAATCAATATATTTATTTCCATGCCTGAATATGCCGACGCCATCGAGGAATTGATTGCCGCATATAAGGAAGAGAAGCCCAATGTAACGATTAACTATGAAACGACTCAAAATGACTATCCGACTTTGTTAAAAGCAAAGTTAAATTCCGGTGAATGCCCCGATATCTTTGCTTCCACATCTGGAAAAGAGATTGAAGTTTATTTGGATTATTCACAGGATTTAGCAGATCAGCCGCTCGCTGAGGTTATGAGCGATCCGGTCAAGGAAGTCATGATGTCAGGAGACGAGATCCACGGACTAAGCATCAAGGGCAACTATTTTGGTGTTGTTTACAACAAAGCTATTTTTGATGAAGTTGGCATCACAGAATTTCCCAGTACCTTTCAGGAGCTGGAAGCAGCCTGTGAAGCAATCCAATCGGCAGGATATACGCCCTTTTCCACAGGATTTGCAGAATGGTGGGTGTTTAAGCATGTTTTTCAGCATTATGTCAATGCTGCCCAGCCTGACGATGTCGATGGGCTGATTAAAGCATTTGCCAGTGGCGAGGCACACATTGCAGACTATCCCGAGCTGTATGATGATTTCTTTAATTTTATCGACTTAGCTGTTAAATATGGAGACTCCAAACCACTGGAATCGGATTTAAGCACCGAGGTTGCGGCGCTTGCTTCGGGTAATACGGCGATGATTTGCGGACAGGGCGCATGGGTAGAAACGAGTATTTTAGAAATCAATCCTGAAATCCAAATCGGCTTTAACGGATATCCGATTAATGATGATTCCACCAACTTAAAGGTTATCGGCGGTTCCGATCAGGCGCTTCGTATTTATAAGGATTCAGCAGTGCTTGATGAAGTTCTTGAATTCTGTAACTGGTGGTATACCTCCGATTATGGAAAGCAATGGTTTGCCAATGTCGCCGGCGTGATCCCGCCCATCGTTGGTGTTGAAGCACCAGATTTGGAAGTCGTGAAACAAGGCGATGCCCTGGTCGAGGCAAATGGTTCCGGAACTTTGGCGATTGTTTATTCTACCGATAGTTTCCATCAGGCATTTGGTGAAGTCATGCAAGCTTATATTGCCGGCACATTAGATAAGGATGCCGCTTGCGCAGAGATTGAAGTTAAATGGGTAGAGTTGGAAGGAGCACAAAATTGAAATTTACAGAAGGCTACTGGCTAAGAAGTGAGGATGCCAATGCATTTTACGCTTCCCAGGCTTATGACATTCAGGAAATCCCAGGGGGCATGAGGGTTATTGCCCCCTGCAAGGTGATTGATTCAAGGGAGGATACGTTAAATCTCCCTACTCTTACAATTGAATTTACTTCTTCAGCAGAAAATATCGTTGATGTACAAAGTTATCACTATAAGGCTTATGAAACCAAAGAAGCCATTTTTGAAAAGGCGCAAAACCCCAGAAAAACCACTGTCCACATTGATGAAAATGAGGCTGTGATGCAGGCCGGAGCTATAACCGTCCGCATCAATCGAAGAGAGTGGGGATATCAATTCGAAGCCGATGGCAGGGTGATTACTTCTTGCGGCTTCCGTAACCTTGGCTATATGCAGTACCAGAGGCAAAAGGCGAGCATGCTTCCGGCTGACAATTATATGCTCGCTAATTACACCCCCTATATGGTGACCGAATTATCTTTAGCGCCCGGAGAATGCGTCTATGGACTCGGGGAACGATTTACTGCCTTTGTTAAAAATGGCCAAGTGGTCGAAACATGGAATGAAGATGGCGGAACCTCTTCTCAGATTGCTTACAAATGCGTTCCATTTTATATGACCAATAAAGGCTATGGCATTTTTGTCGATCATACGGACAATGTATCATTTGAGGTCGCCAGTGAAAAGGTTGAATACGTCGGATTTTCCGTTTCCGGGGAAGAGCTTAGATATCATTTTGTATATGGACCCTCACCCAAAGATATTCTCAGTACCTATACCGGATTGACAGGCCGTCCGGCACTTCCTCCTGCCTGGTCCTTTGGCCTGTGGCTATCGACATCCTTTACGACAAATTATGATGAGCAGACCACAAGCTCCTTTATTCAGGGAATGCTTGACCGAGATATCCCCCTTAGCGTATTTCATTTCGACTGCTTTTGGATGCAGGAGTTCCACTGGTGCGATTTTGAATGGGATGCGCGCGTATTTCCAGATGTTGCGGGCATGCTTAAAAGATATCATGACAAGGGGCTTAAGATTTCGCTTTGGATTAATCCCTATATTGCTCAGGGAAGTGAATTCTTTAATGAAGGGGCGCGCAAGGGTTATCTGCTAAAGCGAGAGGATGGCAAAGGAGTCAAGCAGGTCGATTCATGGCAGGCCGGCATGGGTTTGGTTGATTTTACAAATCCTGATGCCTGTAAATGGTATACGGATAAGCTGAAAACGCTATTGGATTTAGGCGTCGATTGCTTCAAAACCGACTTTGGCGAGCGAATCCCCATTGATGTCACGTATCACGATGGTTCAGACCCAAGCTCCATGCATAATTATTATACTTATTTATATAACAAATGTGTGTTTAGCTTATTGAAAAAAGAAAAGGGTGATAAAGAAGCAATCGTATTCGCCCGAAGTGCAACTGCCGGTTCCCAGCAATTTCCGGTCCATTGGGGCGGAGATAGTTCCGCAAGCTATCCCTCTATGGCCGAAACTCTTAGGGGCGGATTATCCTTTGCCATGTCAGGCTTCTCTTTCTGGAGTCATGATATCTCAGGCTTTGAGCAGACCGCAACCCCTGATTTGTACAAGCGCTGGGCGGCCTTCGGATTATTATCGACGCACAGCAGATTACACGGCTCCACAAGCTACCGGGTTCCATGGTTATTTGATAAAGAGTCGAATGGAGTCGTCAAATTCTTCACCCATTTAAAATGCCGTTTAATGCCTTATATTTATAGAATGGCGATGATTTCCAGAGATCGCGGAATTCCAGCTATGCGCCCCATGGTCCTTGAATTTCCCGAGGATATGGCGACCAATTATCTGGATATGCAATATATGCTTGGTGAGCGCTTACTCGTCGCTCCAATATTTAATGAAAAT
>Ga0153950_1001046_pt1 | contig 12322 bp, 10 predicted proteins | sample TSNJ034MetaG_FD_104737 | JGI IMG/M metagenome (GOLD analysis project Ga0153950, IMG submission 104737) | Attine ant fungus gardens microbial communities from New Jersey, USA - TSNJ034 MetaG | ecosystem: Host-associated > Fungi > Mycelium > Unclassified | place: USA: New Jersey, Wharton State... | reverse complement strand
CCGGCAAAACGCCCACAAGATTTTATTTGTTCTGCGGCATGAAGATGAGGCCCAAATCGCGGTATTTTATGGTAAACTATATAAAAACGACTGGACAGGCACCCGCGATTTGAATGTGGATATTTCCGGGTTTAGCTTTGACGAGGTATGGGACAGCCTTGTTGCGCAAGTGGCGTTGACGGTTCCGGTACGAGTGAATATACCTGCCCTGCCGGTTGCCGACATGCTTGCCCGACAGGAGGAAATCGCAAAGCTCAAGCGGGAAATTGAGCGGCTGGAGAACAAGGCCCGGAAAGAACGGCAGCCGAAAAGGAAGTTTGAGATTGTCGGCAAGATTCATGAAATGAAAAGGACGCTGGAGGGGTATAGAAATGGATAAAACAGCGATACCAACCAACTATATGAATCCCCCAATCCGATCTAAAACGTTAGGAGATTATCAATAATGGACAAGCTAAACCTGCATACCGCCAGCTTGGTGGACAAAAATATACAAGCTATATCCTCCCTGTTCCCAAACACGCTGACGGAGCGGATAACAGGCTGTAACGAGGACGGTTCAGCTATTATTGAATACGCCATAGACTTTGATTTGCTCAGGCAAGAGCTGTCGAATGTGGTGGTCGAGGGCGCGGAGGAACGCTATCAATTTACCTGGCCGGATAAGAAAAAGTCGGTGCTGCTCGCCAACGCGCCGAATTATAAGACCTTGCGTCCGTGCAGGGGGGAGAGCGTCCATTTTGACGTCACCGAAAACCTGTACATAGAGGGCGATAACCTTGACATTTTAAAGCTGTTGCAGGAAACCTATCTCGGCAAAGTGAAAATGATTTACATAGACCCGCCGTATAACACGGGCAAAGATTTCGTGTATGCCGACAACTTCGCCCAAAGCATTGAGGAATACATGGATTTGACCGAAGCCTACGACGAAGACGGCAACCGCCTGTTTCAAAACAGCGAAACCAACGGGCGCTACCACACCGATTGGCTGAACATGATGTACCCGCGCCTGCGTCTGGCAAAGGACTTGCTCCGCCACGACGGAGTTATCTTTATTTCGATTGATGATAATGAAGTGCATAACCTGCGCAAGATGTGTGATGAGGTTTTCGGGGCTTGGAATTTTGTGGCAGAGTTGGTCTGGGAACGCGCTTATGCGCCTAAAAATGATGCTAAGTATATCTCTAATAGTCATGATTATGTTTTGATGTACGCAAAATCAATGGAATCTTTTCGCATTGGACGACTTCCAAGAACAGAGGAAGCTGATGCGAGATACCACAATCCAGATAACGACCCGCGCGGCGTATGGAAACCAAGCGATATGTCAGTAAAAACGTATATCGAAGAATGTGATTACCCTATTACAACGCCCTCTGGGCGTGTAATAGAGCCTCCAACAGGACGCTGTTGGAGTCTCTCCAAAAATGCATTTTTGGAGAGACTCCAAGATAACCGTATTTATTTTGGTGCAGACGGCAATAGCGTTCCATGCATAAAGCGCTTTTTAACAGAACTTAAATTTGATGGAATGGCACCACAGTCTATTATGTTCTATCGCGATGTTGGTCACAGTCAAGAGGGCGCGAAAGAAGTAACAGCGTTACTTGAATCAGGAGCTTTTAATGGACCAAAACCGGTTCGTTTGCTAAGTCGTTTGTTAACACTGGCAAATACTGATAAAGATTCTATCATCCTCGACTTCTTCTCCGGCTCGGCTACGACCGCCCACGCCGTCATGCAACTCAACGCTGAGGATGGCGGCAACCGCAAATTCATTATGGTGCAGCTTCCCGAAATAATCAACGAAAAGCACGAAGCCTACAAATCGGGCTACCGTACCATCTGCGACATCGGCAAGGAGCGTATCCGCCGCGCGGGCGAAAAAATTAACGCCGAAATTGCCGGACATAACGCGCAGATCAAACTGGACGAAGCAGAAAAAAAGCCGGTGGACATTGGCTTCCGCGTCCTCAAAGTGGACAGCACCAACATGAAAGACGTCTATTACCATCCCTATCAATACGACCAGCAGCAGCTCGGCTTGTTTGCTGATAACATCAAAGACGACAGAACGCCGGAGGATTTGCTGTTCCAGGTTATGCTGGACTTGGGCGTGTTCCTGTCCTGCAAAATTGAGATCGAATCCATCGGCGGCAAGCAGGTATATGTGGTCTATCAGGGCGATATTCCCTATCTGATTGCCTGCTTTGACAACAGTATCAACAGCGAGGTCGTCACCGCTATTGCCAAGCGCCAGCCCTATTACGCCGTGTTCCGCGACAGCAGCATGGAAAGCGACAGCCTGATGACCAGCTTTGAACAGATTTTTGAGGCGTATAGCAAGACGACGATTAGGAGGGTGTTGTGATAAATGAGCGGCACTGTCCATAAACGGTTTACATGCCGGCACTGTGGCAAAGACATTTCTGTTGAAGGAAATGTTTATATTCATGAGGGGCAACGCGCTAATATAAAAGTATTTACTCAAGGGATTGAAATAAAGAGCTTCGTTTGTAATCTTTGCGGAAAGATTAATTTATGCGTTACAACAAAACATTACGGTAATGACTTTAAAGAAGTTGATAATGCAAAGGGTAAAGTAAAGGATTTATTTGTTTATCCAATAAATGTTGCGCCTGTTAAAATGAAGTCTGTTCCGGCCAAGTATATGAAAGAGTACAATGAGGCACTGCGGGTAAAAGATATTAGCCAGAAATCTTGTGCACTAATGTGTCGGCGCATAACTGAAATGGTCTTAGAGGAAGAATGTGGTTGCACTAAATTTAATTTATCTGCCAAGTTAATGGAGTTTCAAACAAACCATAACCCCTCGGATTTTGTTATTCAATCTATTGAATACATAATAGGCGCAGGTAATGCGGCAGCGCATAATAAGAAAAATTTGCAAGATGATTTGATAAGGATAACCAAAGATGATTGCAACGCTTTGCTTGAGTCTGTTTTAGAACTTTTTGATGTTGTTTTTGTAAAGCCGAAAAAAGCCGAAAAAAACGCAAAAAGATTTCAGAAAGTTCAAACAAAGAAACCAAATGAGAGGCGGTGAATAAATGAAATTCCAATTTAAAATACAGCCCTATCAAACCGAAGCGGTCGCCAGCGTTGTGAATGTATTCAATGGGCAGCCCAAAGTAGATCGCAATGATTACATACGGGATTTAGGGCTGAAAAAGAAGCCGCTAACGCCGCAGTATGAGCAAGGCACACTTTATGATGCAGACAAGCCGCAGGACGAGCCGGAAAGTAACATCGGCTTTAACAATGCGCCCATTGAGCCGCATGTAAATTTACTTCACAATATTCATGAGATACAAACCCGCAATAACATCAAGCTCTCGGACTCTTTGACCGGAGGCTTGGGCGCTTGCAGCCTTGATATCGAGATGGAAACCGGCACCGGTAAAACCTATGTCTACATCAAAACTATTTTTGAACTGAACGCCAAATACGGCTGGAGCAAGTTTATCGTTGTTGTCCCCTCTATCGCCATTCGTGAGGGTGTGAAAAAGTCGTTTGAAATGACCGAAGAACACTTCATGCAAGATCCCAATTATGGCAAGAAGGCACGCTATTTTATTTACAACAGTAAAAATCTGAGCCAACTTGATGACTTTTCATCGAGCCCTGCCATCAATGTTATGATTATCAATATTCAGGCATTCAACGCCCGCGGTGCTGATGCAAGGCGTATCTACGATAAAATAGACGATTTCGGCAGCCGCCGTCCGATTGACGTTATCAAGGCGAACCGGCCTGTTATTATATTGGACGAGCCGCAAAAGATGGGCGGCGCGGCGACGCAAGCTGCGCTCAAAGAGTTTAATCCGCTGTTTACACTCAACTATTCCGCAACCCATGCCAAGCAAAATAACCTTGTATATGTGCTGGATGCGGTGGATGCATACAACAAGCGGCTGGTAAAGAAAATCGAGGTTAAGGGCTTTGAGGTTAAGAACTTTCGTGGAACCGATAAATATCTTTATCTGGAAAGCATTATCATATCCCCTGCCAAGCCGCCAAGAACAAAAATTGAGCTGGAGGTTAAGTACAAGGATTATATCAAACGCGAAGCCCGCATTTTAGGCGTGGACGACAATCTGTACGTTACATCCAATAACATGGAGCAGTACAGCGACGGATATGTTGTCAGCGAGATTGACCCCATTCGCGGCACAGTCACCTTTACAAATGGTCTTGTGCTTGAAAAGGGCAATGTTGTAGGCGATATATCCGAAAACGACCTGCGCCGTATCCAAATCCGCGAGACCATCTTGTCTCACTTTGAGAAGGAAGAACGGCTTTTTAAGATGGGCATTAAAACGCTGTCCCTGTTTTTTATCGACGAAGTAGCAAAATACCGCCTATATAACGAAGCGGGCGAGGAAATCAATTCCGAATACGGCGCTATGTTTGAACAGGAGTATCTGGATGTTCTAAACCGGTATATCACGTTGGAGGATACGCCTTATGTGCAGTACCTCAAACGCATTGCGGTACAGGACACGCATAAAGGCTATTTCAGCATAGACAAAAAGACAGGCCGCATATCCAACAGCGAAACCAAGCGGGGATCCAGCGAGAGCGACGATATTTCGGCTTATGACTTGATTTTGAAAGATAAAGAACGGCTTTTGAGCTTTGATGAGCCGACGCGCTTCATCTTTTCCCATTCTGCCCTGCGCGAGGGCTGGGATAACCCCAACATATTCCAAATCTGCACCCTGAAACATTCCGACAGCACGACCGGCAAACGGCAGGAAGTAGGGCGCGGTCTGCGCCTGTGCGTCAGCAGCGCCGGTACGCGCATGGATATGGAGACGCTTGGTGAAACCATCCACAGTATCAACAAGCTTACGGTTATTGCCAGCGAGAGCTACAAAGGCTTTGTGACCGACCTGCAAAAGCAAATTCGCGAGGTGCTATATGACCGTCCATCCAAGGCGACGCCGGAATATTTTGAAGGCAAAACGGTAAAAACCGACACCGGCAGCATTGCGATAACCGCAAAGCAGGCCCGTGAAATCTACCGTTATCTGCTGAAAAACGATTATGTAGACGGCGACGACAATATTGTACCGGAATACCGCAATGCCCTTGAAGCCGGAACGCTTGCGCCGCTTCCGACAGAGCTTGCCCCTGTCTCCGGGGGTGTGCATGCGCTAATCCAGAGCGTATTCGATGAAAGTGTTCTGGGTGATATGATTGATAACGGAAATGAAACAAAAATTACCGAAAACCCACTTAATGAGAATTTTTATAAGAAAGATTTTCAAACGTTGTGGGGCTATATCAACCATAAGTATGCCTATACGGTTGAGTTTAATTCGGACGAGCTGATTCAAAAGGCAGTCCAAAGCATAAACGAAAAGCTGTATGTCTCCGAGCTGCAATATACCCGCACGGCGTCGGAGCAAAAAAACGATTTAGACCAGTATATGCTTAAGCGCGGCGACAGTTTTGGAGCTGTAAGGATAAAGACCGAAACGCTCAAACATGCGGGGAACAGTCAGATACGATATGACCTTGTGGGTAAGATCGCCGAGGGCTCCACCCTTACACGGAGGACCGTTACGACCATTTTACAGGGTATTCGCCAAGATAAATTTATGATGTTCCGGCTCAACCCCGAGGAATACATAGACAAGCTTATCAAGCTCATCAAGGAGCAGAAGGGCGCGATGGCAGCCGAGCATATCACCTACAACGAGATAGACGGCAGCTATGATACCGATATTTTCACGGTTGCCGGCAAGAATGTGGACTACGCAAAAGCATTTAGGGCGAAACGCCACATACAGCCTTATGTCGTCACCGATGGAATCGCCGAAAAAAGTATAGAAAGGAAATTTGCCGAGGATTTGGATGCCGCCGAAGCAGAGGTATGTGTTTACGCCAAGCTGCCGCGCGGCTTCAAAATTCCAACGCCGGTGGGCGATTATTCGCCGGACTGGGCGATTGCCTTCCACGAGGGGGCTGTCAAGCATATTTACTTCATTGCAGAGACAAAGGGTACTACGGATAGTTTGCACCTGCGTAAAATAGAGGAAGCGAAAATCGCTTGCGCCAAACGGTTGTTTAACGAGTTATCCACCAGCAAGGTTAAATATCACGAGGTAGACAGCTATCAGGAATTATTAAATGTAATGAATAGCTTATAGATGATTGCCATTGCCAGCTGCACATGAATAGCATATAATCACATTGATTTCGGGTGGTGTTACAAAAAGTATGATATTGCAAAGAATAGTATAATGGAAGAATGAACTATTTTGTCCCAAATGCCACGGGAGGCGCATAGTGCGCAATGGCGAAAAAACATATAAAGTGCATAACTACCAGTGTAAAGAATGCGGACGGCAGTTTATCGCGGATAGCGACCGCGCATACAAAGGCACAATTGCTGGAGCAAAGCGTGAAGAATATGAGGTTAGCTGCGCGGGGAAACACTGCGGAAATCTTGATGTTCCGCCGCCATGCGCTTTGAGCTGTAACGCCTTCGGAAGCGAGCAATCCGTTGCCGGCATGAGCCGCCGTCGTGGTTCAAAAGTGCGGGAGGCATATGGGCGGACGTTCCTTCGTATGCAGTCAATATTTGGTCTTATGAACAAATGTACGGAGAGAAGGCGACTCAAATACGGCCCCGGGACGTTCATATAATAACGACGCACGGCGGGAGGAAGCGCGGAAGTATTTTGCTCAGTTGGTTCCCGGAGAATCAGCCTTAATGTACTATGCCAATTACAGCAACCCGTTCAGTGATGAGGAAACCCAACGCTATATTGTGGTTGGGATCGCCCAATCAAGCGAACCAGTAGGCAAAGAAATGTTCTTCGAGAATGTTCCTGATGATATTGCCGGGTTCCGGATGGCCCGGGTGGCAAAAAAGAACTATGCAGGGGGGCGTGTTTGGCAGCTGGCTTGGGAAGCTTGTGAACTGAGCTTGTGTCGCCGCCGGAAAACAATGTCCGTCATATCCTCTGGCAGCGGCCAAACAATACCGCGATCCTGCGCCTGACTGACGACGCTGGAAACGCGGGTGTTTATGGAGCACGAGCAGCTTTCCGCGATGCTCCGCTGGCTGATTCCTTGGCTATGCAGCAGTAGAATCTCTCGATATTGGGTCATTTTCATGACCTCCCTGAATAGGTTCATACGCCTTGTTAATGCGTACGAACCTATTCTACTGGAGGTCGTGGAAGACCGGACCAGTCATCGCGTGATGGTGGCTCAGTTTACCTTTTAATCATCATCTCTTAAGATTTTATATAGTTTGCCCTTTGAAATGCCCAGCATCTCCGCAGCCTTTGTTTTATTGCCGTTGCACTTAATTAAGGCTCCAATTACTTTATCAAGCTGAGCGTTTTTTAATCGTTTCGATAGGTTTTTCGAAATAATTTCTTTTTTGGGAATTGGTTTTGGCTCTTTCACTACGCTATTTGTAGTATTGATATTATAACTATAATTTAGAAGTTCTAATGTCATTACAATATCTTTACTTGTTATTACAAGTCTCTCAACAAAATTTTTTAGTTCGCGGATATTGCCAGGCCATTCATACTCATTAAAAAAATCCAATATTTCATCTGAAAACACCTTTTGCGTATTGTATTTCTTATTAAATTCAGATAAAAAAACTTCTTTCCGATCTCTGAGAGGAGGTAGATAAACTGGTACGATATTAAGCCGGTAATATAGGTCTTCTCTAAATAATTTATCTTTAACCATCTGCTTTAAATCTCGATTTGTTGCTGCCAAGAGCCTAAAGTTTGACTTAACTATATCTGCACTGCCTATTTTGCAATATTCGCCCGTTTCCAAAACCCTTAAAAGCTTTGTTTGCAAGTCCAACGGAAGTTCCCCTATTTCATCCAAGAACAGTGTAGCGTCATTTGCTAATTCGAAAAAACCAATTTTTCCGTCTTTGTTAGCACCGGTAAAAGCTCCCTTAACGTAACCGAAGAATTCTGATTCCATTAGCTCTCTCGGGATTGCAGCGCAGTTCACGGGGATAAATGGTTTAGACCTTTTAGGACTATTCTTGTGTACATAGTTTGCTATCACATCCTTGCCTGTGCCCGATTCGCCGTATATTATCACAGTTGAATCCGATTCGGTCACTGCGTCTATATATTTGAATATTTTTTTCATGACATTACTTTTTACTACGATGGTTTTTCCCGCCGCAGAAAAATCCTGCATATAATCTAAAACATTTTTATAGCTTTCAAGTTTTTCTCTATCTTTGTACACAGCATTGAGGAACTCTTCAGCTAAGTTGAAATTCTGACTGTAAACGACCACCATTTTCAAGTTGCCATTTTCATCAAACAAAGGAGTGGCTATTGAAGAAAGTTGTAAATGATTGTTAAATTCGACTGAATTATAGCCAATTACGGGAGCCTTTTTTTCAATTGCTTCCAAGGCAAAGGAGCGACTTAAAAGATTTTTACTAATAAGATCATGGGAACTCATGGATATTAGTTTATCCTTCGGAATTCCAAAATTCTTTGCTGCGTTTTCATTTACGTAGAGTACTATTCCTTTATCATCAGTAATAAATATATTTCCAAAAATATTATCAAAGATTTGCTCAAAGTCAGAATTAGTTAGCTTACTTATAATTTTTTTGTGGTCGCTCAAAATTTCCACCTCAACTTTTCATGTTAGCTTTGTTGTTAAGCTACACCTTCGTGCGAGCCCTCTTGTTCGCAGAGGCAAGAAAAAGGCAATCGCCGCACTAACTCAAATGTTGATCACAATTTACTGCGCTTTGTCTGGCAAGTCTTTTATTGATCTCAGTGATATAGTGCAAATTAGAACAAAACAGTTCATATCCGTCTAAATGCGGATTGATTTAATTTGGAATCAACAAAGTATATCTATTTTTATTGAGATAATATCGGGAGAAGCAATCAATCTGTTGTTGGAAGCAACAATATGAAACGATCTTTATTGGCCATTATTGCTACATTAAATTGGCATGCAACTTGCTGCTTATAAGTTTGGTAAGTAACAAGAGGCAAAAAGGGAAGAGGTGAAAAATTCGAATCTGGTTCAAATGATATAAGGTCAAAGGAAGAAGCCATATCGTTACTTTACTAAATGTTTGTTTGATGTGCGCGCTGTCACCAGGGTTAGCAATGGTTTAAAACTGTTTTAGGAGGAGTGTATCATTCAGTACAAGAAATACAGTACTTTACTATTGAGCATTAAGGATAACATCGCGACTGTAACGTTTAACAGGCCTGAGGCTTTAAATTCTATTCCGGTATCGGCGTATTATGAGCTGATCGATTTATTTGAAACACTGGAAAGTGATTCTGAAGTGCGTGTCGCTATTCTTACTGGAGCAGGAAGAGGATTCTGTTCGGGGGGAGACATAAGCGAAATGATTGGTGGCCATGGCGGTGTATCGCCATTGTTTGACCACATGCAGCTATGCACAAAGACGAGCCTTGCTTTAGTGCATTTCTCAAAACCACTTATCGCAGCAGTAAACGGAGCGGCCACCGGCGCCGGGTTCAATATTGCGATATCTTGCGATATTGCTTATGCGTCAGAGAAGGCTAAATTCTCACAGATCTTCGGCCAGGTAGGGTTATGCGTGGATTTTGCAGGAACCTATCTATTGCCTAGGCTTGTTGGACGCGCTCGAGCCAAGGAACTGGTGTTTACCAAAAGAATAGTAACTGCAACAGAGGCTAAGGAATTAGGCATCGTTCAAGAGGTGTATCCGGCTGATGAATTATATGATGCCGCAAAAGCTCTTGCGAAGCAAATTGCTGAAGGGCCCGCGATGTCATATGCAATGGCAAAGCAAATGATCAACCGCAGTTTTGAAACCGACGTAAGAACTATGTTGGATTTTGAAGGTTATGCCCAAACCGTATGCGGCACTGGCGCTGACCACGAAGAAGGTGTTAAAGCCTTTATTGAAAAAAGAAAACCACAGTTTTAATATTATGACGACTACAAGTATCTGGAATTATCCGGTAATTTCGAAATGCGCGAAGGAAAAGAGGGAGGAAGGATCTGAATATATGAATATGGCATTTATTAGGTATAACAATCGGCTATGAAATTATACATAGGAGAATGATTATGGACTGGACAACGATTTATGAAAAAAAGAAAATGACTGCTACAGAAGCTGTTTTTTCGCATGTCAAAAATAATGATAACATTTTTTTGGGTGGCACTGTGACCGCCGTACATACCTTAAAAGAAGTTTTCTGTTTGGTCAAGAATGGCAAGCTTAAAGGGCTGCGACTTCATGGAAACGCCGTTCGCGATGAATTGCCGTTAAATGATACTGACTTTACAGAAGATAAATTGCGTTATTATAGCTTTTTCCACGGAGCTCTCGAGCGTGAAGCAACAACGTATGGTTCCGTTGCTTTTGTTCCTATGCAATTTTCCCAGCATTGGCGTTACATGCAACATGTTAGTCCTGATGTAGCGATTGTACCCATGACCCCACCAGATGATAAAGGATATTGCGGTTTAGGATGCTTTTCTTCTGGATATTCGCCGGCCGGCGTAATGAATTCCAAAAAGATTATTGCGCAGATCAATCCACAGCTTCCCAGAGTTTGTGGACTGAATCAAGATTACCATGTAAATGATATCGCCGCTTTTGTTGAATATGAAGAAGACATTCCACTATATAATACCTTAATACCTTCTGAAATTGATAAACAGATTGTATCCCATATTATTGACTTAATTCCAGACGGTGCATGCATCCAATTAGGTTTAGGCGGTATGGCAAACGCTGTAGGCTTTGGCCTGCGCGAAAAAAAACATCTTGGCGTACATTCGGAAATGCTTACAGAATCAATGGTTGAGCTATATAAACTGGGGATAATCGACAATAGCCGAAAATCCTTACATAAAGGTGTTTCTGTTTGTGGTTTCACGCTTGGTAAATTAGACCAGTACCAATTCGTGACCAATAATCCTGATTTTATGTTTGTGCCGTATGAATACTCAAATGATATTAACAACATCAGCGCAAATGATAATATGATTTCAATAAATACCGCGATATCAGTTGATTTATCGGGACAAGTAAATGCTGAAAGCGTTGGATTCAGACAATTCTCAGGTACCGGCGGCCAGGTTGACTTCATCCGTGGTGCGACATTATCAAAAGGGGGGAAATCCTTCATTACGCTTGCTTCTGTAGCCAATACTAAGAGCGGACCTATATCCAAGATTACTTTGGATTTCGAACCGGGTTCAATAACAACTTCTTTGCGTTCCGAGGTGCAGTACATTGCAACGGAATATGGATGTGTTGATCTTAAATGGTGTGATATCCCTACACGTGCAAAAAAACTAATCGGTATAGCTCATCCTGATTTTAGAGATGAACTCACGTTTCAGGCAAAAAAAGCGGGTTATCTGTATTAATAACTTTAGATGAATTGGCTTAACTCTCTTAGAGGTCAGCGCATATTTTCGTATTTTATTGTGTATTGGGGTTAAACCCTCACCTTTTAGGCGAATTCTTTATTTTATGCTTTTGAAACTGGTAACAGTTTCATATATAAATTTTAAATTGCTGCAATTTATATATTATCGACTCATTCACTTTATGTCAATACCCCCACTCGTTATAGTCCATTTTATAAGTGGAGCCTGCAAATAAAAGCTCAAACCCTTTTAAGAAAAAAGTGAAAAATCGCAGTATATGAGTATGGTGATCGACACCGGCATAGGCAATGAGAACACCCTGGCGGGAGACATGGCGGAGAATGAGAGGATGGATGGCTTCATCTACGAACGTGGTAACCTTGGTGCGACGGTTAGGCCGATTGCTCTCTTACGCTACAGATTTGTCCCTAGGATAGAAAAGAAACGGCTGGCTACCGTACCCATTACTGTAATTCTATTGTAGGAGGTGCGAATAATCGCGGGACCCGGGAGTAAATTATATGTATCAGTGGCTACAACGAAAATATTTTGGAAATGAGGTTGCATTCAGATGAAAAAAATATCAATATATATTTTGGTTTTTCTATTGAGCGTGGGATTAATGGGCGGTTGCGGTAACTCGGGCGGCGACTCCGCCAGTACGGGATCCAAAGCCATATCAACGGTTTCCGGCGAATCAAAATCAGCCGCCGAAAGCCAGCCGGCCGCCGGAGAGGTCATAAAGATAGGCTGCATGGTGGATCTTGTCCCCAGCTCCGTGGAACTTGAGAAATCATAGAATTGCTCCGAATAGCGCCTGAAAGCGAAAGGTTACGCGGATTGACTTGTGTTTTGCGTTGTATCCAGCTTCAAAAAGCTG